>Ga0126381_100000699_pt1 | contig 37108 bp, 22 predicted proteins | sample PanSoiMetPlot_28_FD_96465 | JGI IMG/M metagenome (GOLD analysis project Ga0126381, IMG submission 96465) | Tropical forest soil microbial communities from Panama - MetaG Plot_28 | ecosystem: Environmental > Terrestrial > Soil > Tropical forest > Bulk soil | place: Panama | collected 2016-02-17 | reverse complement strand
GCAGTCCCACGGAGGGGAATATGACCACGATCAACGGAAATCAGAAGGAACTCGAAAAAGACACTTGGCTGAGCCTGTATCTGCCGGCCATCTGTGCCGCTACCATTATGGCCATCGTGCTGTTCGTGGCGGTCAGCTGCTCGAAGAAAGACAACCAACCCGTCGCCAAGATGACGGCGCCGGCCGCGCCGGAAATGAATACCCCCGCGCCCAGCGCCACGCCAACTGCTGCTCCCGAGCCACCCAAGAAGGCGAAGAAGCATCATCGTCCGCCTAACGCCACATACGTGAACGGCACGTACGGGGTCTCGTTCAGTTATCCGGTTAAGTACACCTTAGAGGACAGCAAGGCTATGCCCCTGACGTCTAAGTATCTGGCCGCCGAGGCGGTCGAGGTTGCATCCGTCGATATGCCGAGCCTTGCGTATCCCGATACCGACTTCTCTGGGGCGTTGCTGAATGTGAGCGTCGGTTCCAGCTTGACCGAGGAACAGTGCGAGCAATTCCTTTCGAACCCCGATTCGAAAGCAGTGAAGCCGACGACCGTGAAACTGGGTGCAAACTCGTTCGCCGAAGTGGAAGAGACCGGCTCCGAGCCCTATGGACAATCTGATGTTAAATACTTCCACCTGTTCAAGAACGGGGCCTGCTACGAATTCGCACTCGAGGTCGAAACCACGCGCACTGCCGACGAGGACCTTGCGCAGGTTGACCGCGGGAAAGTCTTCGAGCAACTGGAGAAGATCCTGACCACGGCACGCATCAAGGACGTTGAAGTTCCCGGCGTCGAGAATGCGCAGAAGACCGCGACGACTGAAACAACGCCCGAGCCCGACTCGAAGACAGCGACTGGCTCAAAAGCCACGCCAGATTCGAAGACGACGCCTGATTCCCAAGCGGAGAAGGCACAGGTCGTCGGTCCAACTGAACAGAAGTAGTAACCCAAGCGGCTCGAGGGGCGGGCGTCCTCGCCCGCCTCCTCGTCCGAGCTCGCATTTCCGCTATTTTCCGGTCCCGATCGCAACTTCTTTCCCCGCCTGGTAGTTGCGCCTAACACCTGAATGTGTTCCCAATCACTTTTCTTGTTTTCTCACTCCGGGTAGAATGCTCAGTTCTTGAGAGGACGGTTCCGTGATCGTTGGCGTTGCTAAAGAGATTTATCCAGGAGAGCGGCGGGTCGCACTGACACCCGCCGTAGTGCCCCTGCTTGCTAAGGCTGGACTGGAAGTGGTGATCCAGGCGGGTGCGGGCGACACGGCAGGTTATCCCGACGCGCTATATCAGGAGAAGGGTGCAAAATTGCTCTCCGATCGCGCTGCTGTGTTCGCGCAATCTGACATCGTTGTGCAGGTGCTAGGGCACGGTGCTAACGACAAAAACGGCGCCGAGGACCTGCCGCTGATGCGTCCAAGCCAGGTGCTGATCGGTTTCCTGCGGCCTCTCGGCTCCTCTCAAGCGGTCGAGCAGATAGCGCGTACAGGCGTGACGTCGTTCTCGGTAGAGATGATGCCCCGCACCACGCGGGCGCAAAGCATGGACGCGCTGTCGTCCATGGCGTCCATTGCCGGATATAAGGCGGTGGTCGTCGTCGCCGATGCCCTTCCGCGAATTTTCCCCATGATGACGACCGCGGCGGGCACGATCACGCCGGCTCGGGTTCTGGTGATCGGTGCGGGGGTTGCCGGCCTGCAGGCTATTGCCAGCGCCAAGCGCCTCGGCGCCGTGGTCTCGGCTTATGATGTACGCCCCGCCGTCAAAGAGCAGGTACAGAGTTTGGGCGGCCGCTTTGTCGAACTGCCACTCGAAACTGGCGAAGCGCAGGACGCTCGCGGCTATGCCAAGGCGCAAGACGAAGCTTTCTATGCCAAACAGAGGGAATTGCTGGGCAACGTGATTTCCGAGAGCGATGCCGTGATCACAACGGCCGTGGTGCCGGGAAAGAAAGCGCCCATCCTCGTCACCGAAGCGATGGTAAAGCGCATGCCGCCGGGTTCGGTGATTCTCGATCTCGCTGCCGAGCGCGGCGGCAACTGCGAACTGACGCGGGCGGGCGAGACCATCGCGGCACACGCCGTTACCATTATTGGGCCGATTAACCTGGCCAGCGGGGCGCCCTATCACGCCAGCCAGATGTATGCGCGCAATCTGACCTCGTTCCTTACCAACCTGGTGAAAGATGGGAAAGTCCGAGCACCCGAAAGTGATGAAATTATCCGCGAGACGTTGTTAACCCAGGGCGGGGAAGTGGTGAACGCGCGGGTGAGAGAGATGTTGGGATTGCCAGCGTTAGTGACACAGTGACTGGTGGTTCGTTGTTGGTTTCAGGGAGGCGCGTTCGAGCACACCTAGCGACTAACAACGAACAACTAGCCACTGCAGCTAAGGAGGTTTCGTGCCACCAGATTTTATTTCCAACTTATACGTCTTCATCCTGGCCGGATTCGTGGGGTTCGAGCTGATTAAAAAGGTATCCCCGCTCCTGCACACGCCACTGATGTCTCTGACCAATGCCCTCGACGCCATCGTCGTGGTCGCGGCCATCATCATCGCCGGGCGGCATGAGACACCTCTGACCACCGCGCTCGGCGCCGTCGCCGTGGCCGCATCCTTCAGCAACATGGTTGGCGGCTTCTTCATTACCGACCGCATGCTGCGCATGTTCAAAACCGGTAGGCCCAAGAAATGACCACCGCCGCGCTGCAGCAATACCTCGACTTCGCCTACATCGCCGCTGTCGTTCTCTTTATACTTTCGCTCAAGTGGCTGAGTTCGCCAGTGAGCGCACGCCGGGGCGTGTTGGCGGGTGAAATCGGTGCCGCCCTGGCCGTGACCGCCACCCTGTTCAATCCCGAACTCGTTCAGTACAAGTGGATCGTCATTGCGCTGATCATTGGCGCCGGCGTGGGCATCCCCCTCGGCATGGTGAAGATGACCGCCGTTCCACAGCGAACTGCGTTGAGCCACGCTTTCGGTGCGGCCTCCGCGGCCATGATCGGCATTGCGGAATACTATGTCCACACCGAACACCTCACTCGCTTCGAGATGGGCGAAATTGCGCTCGAAGTGATCATCGGCTCGCTGACCTTTACCGGGAGCTTGATCGCCGCGGGCAAACTGCAGGAGATCCTGCCGCAGCGGCCAATCGTCTATCGCGGCCAGAACATCGTCAGCCTCTCCATCCTGGGTGCCGCTTTGGCGCTAGCCATTGTGCTGGTCATCAATCCCGTCCAGCATTTGCTGTTCCCGGTCATGGTTGTGGTCGCGCTGATCTTCGGCGTCATGCTAGTCACGCCCATCGGCGGCGCGGACATGCCGACGGTGATTTCGCTCCTGAATTCTTACGCCGGGTTCTCCGCCGCGCTGCTGGGATTCGTGCTCAACAGCAAGGTATTGGTGGTTTCCGGCGCGCTCGACGGTTCCTCCGGTTTCATCCTCTCCGTGATCATGTGCAAGGCCATGAATCGCTCGTTCACCAACGTCATGTTCGGGGCATTTGGCCAGGTGCAGGCCTCGGCGGAGAAGGGCAAAGAAGAACGGGTGGTGCGCAGCGCCAGCGCCGAGGAAGCCGCCTCCATCCTCGAAGCCGCAACCCGCGTGGTCGTCGTTCCCGGCTACGGCATGGCCGTCGCCCAGGCGCAACACAAGGTACGCGAGCTCTATGACTCCCTGACCAAGCGCGGCGTGGACGTCCGTTTCGCGATTCACCCCGTGGCTGGTCGTATGCCGGGTCACATGAACGTGCTGCTGGCTGAAGCGGATGTTCCTTACGATCACCTGATGGAAATGGACGACATCAACGGCGACTTTCCGCAAGTCGATGTTGCCCTCGTGATTGGCGCGAACGACGTCACCAATCCCGCCGCTAAAACCGACAAGTCCAGCCCCATTTATGGAATGCCGGTGCTCGACGTGGAGAGGTCCCACACCGTCATGGTGATTAAACGCAGCATGAACCCGGGCTTCGCCGGCATCGATAACCCGCTGTATTACATGCCCAACACGCTGATGCTGTTCGGCGATGCCAAGGCGTTCGTCAGCAATATCGTAAAGGAATTGGGCGGCGGCCACGGCTAAGGCCGGCGGCCACGCGAGAATGCTCGTGTAGGTCTTCGGCTGGACTTTGCTGGATAGGTTTTGTCGCAAGCACCGCTTCGCGATGCTCGTATAATCTGCGCATATGAAAGTGAGCCTTCGTCTCGTCGCCTGGCTTCTCCTGAGCCTGGCGATCCCAGCAGCCCCATCGCAATCTGCACAACCATCCTCACCAAAGAAAGACGACATTCCAGTCATGGACGGCGGAGCCGGGCCCTGTTCTCTCGACCTGACAGTTCTTGACCCCAACGGCAAACCCGTCTATGCGGCGACTGTGAAAGTACACATCGCCTACGGGTTCGGCGGATTTCATAAGCTTGACTTGCAAGCCGGCACCAACCAGGATGGCAAGGTGCGCTTCACCGGGCTGCCCGATCACGTGAAGCGGCCGCCTTTAGAATTTCACGCTTCCAAAGACGCGCTGGAAGCAATCGCGACCGACGATCCCACCACGGAATGCCAGGCTAAACACGAAGTGAGACTGGGAAAGCCGAGCCCAGCCGAAACCCAATAGCACAGCAAAAATCTTCCTCCCCTTGCACGTGTCGTCATTGACACACTGTGCGCCACCGCACACACGTCTCTCATTTTCTGCTGCTCAAGCCTGCTTATTCGGCGGGACTTAGGGTTTGGCCGGCACCTTGCTTCCTATTCTCAGCGTAGTTGCCGAGATTTATAGTTCACTTTCCAGAAAAGGTTACGATGACTCGCCGGTCCTTCGTCTCGGGGCGCACGTTGGTTGCGGCGGCTGTGATTGCCGTCGCGGCGGTAGCTGTCACGATTTGGCACGCAACCCGTGCATTCGAAGCAGCGGAACGTGAAGTTCGGGCGGCGCACCAGATTCGTTTTGTGGTGCGGCCCCTGCCGCCTGTCGAGGATACCGGCTTCGAAGCCATCAACTCACCCGCAAACTTCCTGCAGGCGGCGAAATTTGACGGTCATTGGTTTCTGGCGGGGCCCTCTGGCCTGTTCGAATACGAGCCCTCGGGAGCCCTGCTCCATGCCTATCTGGTTGGCCGCGATCTGCCAGGTTCACCTCTGATCGCGTTGACGACCGGAGTTCTTGCTGACTCGCACGACTCTGAGCTTCTAATCGGGACCGCGAGCGAAGGCATCCTCGCGTTTAACGGTCGAACTTTTCGTCAGATCCTTGCCTCCGATGCCGATGCTCGTGCGATCACCTCTATCGTGGCGACCCCTTCCGGCCATCTCCTCATAGGCACAAAGAAGAAAGGTGTGCTGCTCTATGACGGGATGACCATCGCGCCGCTTCACTCCACCCTCGAGAACCGCTACGTGACCGCACTGGCCGGCGATGAGGCGGATCTATGGATGGGAACTCTGAACCAGGGCGTGCTGCACTTCCACGCCGGCGAGAGCGATGGCTTCGGGGAAGAACAGGGGCTGCCTGACCGGCAGGTGACAGCCCTGGCCATCGCAGGCGACAAGACCTACGTGGGCACGCCGCTGGGAGTTGCCGAGTTTTCTCGGGGACGCTTCTCGCGCGTGCTGGCGCCGGGAGTGTTCGCGACCGCGCTTTTGCCTGAGGCCCGACAACTTTATGTGGGCTCGGAAGATCAAGGCGTTTCGACCATCGCGTTCGAAGCACGCCGCCCCAATCCGATTGGAGAAGAGGATTCTTTGCTGGGCGAAGTCGACCAACTGTTCCCCTCCGATGGCTCCGTCTTCGCCATCGCCAGAAACGGACTCTTTCGCATGGCGCCCCATGCCTTCGGGTGGCAGCCGGTTCTCCAGCCGAATTCGGCAAGGTTAGCCGACCGCAACATCTCCGCTCTCGCGTCGGATCGAACCGGGCGCCTGTGGATCGGTTATTTTGATCGCGGGCTGGACGTCCTCGCGCCCGATGGCTCACATGCCACCCATGTCGAAGACCAACACGTTTTCTGCGTAAATCGTATTTTCCCGAATGCGAAAACCGGAGGCGTCGACGTGGCCACGGCCAACGGGTTGGTTCGCTTCGACGCTTTTGGCAAAGAACAACAGATACTCACGCGTGCCGATGGCCTGATTGCCGATCACATCACCGACATCGCCGTCTATGGCGATGGCCTGGCCCTTGCCACCCCGGCCGGGTTGACTTTTCTCGATTCGAGCGGCGCCCGCAGCATGTACGCCTTCCACGGCCTCGTGAACAACCACGTTTACGCTCTCGGAGCTCTGGGCGATCAACTGTTTGCCGGCACGCTGGGGGGAATCTCGCTGCTCGACAAGGGCAGCGTCGTGGTGAATTACACCACCAGCAATTCGCACCTTAAACACAACTGGATCACTGCCGTGGTTCGAGTCGCGGATGAGTGGATGGTCGGCACTTACGGAGCCGGCATTCTCAGCCTCGACGCCTCCGGGCACTTCCATTCTTTTGACATTGGCTCTGGAAACTTCGTAGTAAATCCCAATGCCATGCTGGCGACGCCGAACTTTGTGCTCGCCGGAACCCTCGGCAACGGTCTCTATTTGTACGACCTTTCTTCCGAACGTTGGTCCGTGATTCGACAAGGTTTGCCGTCGCTGAATGTAACCGCTCTCCATGATTCCGGTGGTTTCATTTACGTCGGTACTGATAACGGTTTGGTTCGCATTGCCGAACCGAAGCTACACCCATGAAAAACGCACTGTTTTCATTCTGCTTTTTCCTGATGATCGTGCCATTGGCAGTTGCCGATGCCGGCATTCTCCTTCCCCGGGACAAACAGCAGCCCGACCCGAGGGTGCTCTCCCTGGAAGAAATGGAGATCGATGTTCGAATCGATAACGGCGACGCCCGCATCTTTGTGCGCCAGATTTTTTCGAACCACACGGGATCAATCGAGGAAGGGAATTACGTCTTTGCGCTGCCCAGCCACGCCACCATTTCGGATTTCGCCACCTGGGATGGTCCCATCCGTATTCCTGCAGTCATTCTTGAGCGTAAGCGCGCGGAGGAGATTTATAACGAACTCCGGCAGCAGAGGATAGACCCCGGTTTGCTCGAGATGGGGGAGCGGGGCGCGGAAGAAGCAAAGCGCACGGCTGTGTTCAGCGCCAAGATTGTTCCCATCCCCGCATTCGGGACCAAGCGGCTCGAGATTGAATATCACGAATCCATTCCCGTGGAGAATCTCAAATCGTACTTCGCGATTCCGTTGCGCCCCGATGCCTACCAGGCGCAATCCGCCCGGCACCTGCGCATCAACTTTCAATTGCGCTCGGCGCATCCCATCAGCAATTTTCAAGCGCCAGCAAAAAGCTTTCCTCTAGAACTGACCGAGAACTCGGCGCACGAGGTCGACGGGCACTACGAGGGAGAGAATGTCAGCCTCGGCGAGGACTTCGTCGCGACCTATGATCTTGATCCGTCCGCTTCGGACACGCTCGAGGTTCTCGCCTATCGCAGTCCGGTGAGCGCTCAGCCTTCGCCGACAGAAATGTCTCCGGTCCCGACGACCAACGAGCCGGGTTTCTTCGAGGCGGAAGCATTACTGGGATTCCATGCGAAAACAAACCGCGCTACTAGCACGAGCGGCGATGTCTCAAAAACTGTCATCGTCCTGTTTGATACCTCTCTCTCTATGCAATGGGACAAGCTCGAGCGCAGCTATGAAGCTCTTGAAACCTTGCTGCGCACGCTCCATCCCGCGGATCGCTTTGGCTTGGTGCTCTTTAATTCCGAGACGCAACGGTTGCCCATACGTGCGGCGAATCCAGCGGACGTTCAGCATGCGATTGAGTTTGTGCGGGCCAGCCGCTTGCGCGGAGGCACCGATCTCGAGAAGGCGCTCGCAACCGGACTTGAGCAAGCAGCTTTGCCCGATGTCAGGAATGCGTATTTGATCCTGCTGAGTGATGGTGGCGCGACTCGCGGCCCGATTCAGAACCGCAAAATCGGGGCGTGGTACGACTCCGCGTGGAGGCGGCTAGGGGATGCGCAGCGTCCCCACACCTACATTCTCGCGATCGGCGACGATGCCAACCTGCCCCTCCTGCGCATGCTGGCACGCAACGACGGAGTTCTCGAACAGGTGCTCTCGACCGAACCCATGGAATTCAAGCTGAATTCGTTTCTTTCCAAGATTGGCCGCAGTCCGGTGGGAGAACTCGAATTGGGGATTGACCCGGGCAATGCTGTTACCAGCGTCTATCGCCTCGAGGACTCGACCTTTTCCGGTTCGCTCGCCGCATGGGTCGGTCGCTATGAGAGGCCGCAAGAAAACGTGAGCTTCAAAGTTCACGGACTGCGCGACGGCTTGCCCGTCGATCTCTCGACGGCCGCCGAGCTTCCCCGAGAGTCATTTGATCACCCGCAATTGCCGCGCTTGTGGGCTCGTGCCCGCGTCGACGCCTTGCTCGAAAAGATCGAGCGCGAGGGCGAGGATCCGGCGACGATCGACGAAATTATTCGTTTGGCACGCCAGTACAAGTTCGTGACACCTTATACGTCCTTCCTTGCCGTGCCCAGAGCTCTGCTGCGCCCGCGCGTGATCCGCCCGGGCGATCCCATCCTTCGAGTCAAAACCGATGCCTCCATTGATTCGGTCATTGCTTTGTTTCCATTTGGACTGGTCGAGCCGCTGCGATACCTCTCGGCGGAGGAGGTGTGGCAAACACGGTTTCTCGCGCCCACGGACATGCAGGACGGGACCTACACAGTTCGCCTGATCTTGCGTGATCGCCTCGGGCATACCTATCGGGAATCGAAGACCTTTGTAATTGCCAGTAGGCCGCCGGTCGTGGATGTGCGGCTTGACCGCAAGCGCTTTCAGCGCGGCGAAGCCATGATTCTCAGGGTGCGAGCATCCGAGAGTACGCGCACGCTGGTGGCCCGGCTCGAGGGAGCGGCTCCAGTCGAATTGCATTGGGACGCTAAGGCCGGCGCGAATACCGGCCAACTCCTCATCCCCACCGATGAGATTCCCGGCAACTACAAGCTGACCGTGACCGCCGAAGATGTTGCCCACAACGTCGGAACTGAGGAGGTGCCCATTGAAGTGCTTCCTTGACCCCTTTCGAAAGCCATCGCCGAGGGTGCGGCGGAGTTCAATTCTGCTCCCGGCATTCGTGTTTGCCATCGTCGCCACTCTCTCCGCGCTAGGCGAACTGCCCGCGTGGATTCGCAATGTCGAATCGAGCAGCAAGCTCGAAGCAGTGTTCTTCCGCATGATGTCGGTTGCACACGGTGCCGTGGCTTTTCGCCGTCCCCCGCGCGAAACTCGGCCCGAGCTTACGAACTTGATCAAGACGCAGCCCGGAAACGCCGACCTGTATTCTCTGCGCGCGCTCGAAGACGAGCAGCAGCTGGACTTTACGGCAGCGGAGACAGATTGGAAAGCCTACCGAGCGCACTCGTCCGATGAGATCAACGCTCAATTTGCGCTGGCGGACTTCTATCATCGGCGACTACGCCCGGGTGATGAGATCAACGCGCTCACGGAAATCGCGAACGCCGGGCCCGTACCCGCGGAGAAACTGACTCCCGTCGATGAACAACGCTCCTGGCACGCCTTCGAGCGCATTTTCGGCATCATCCAGGAGCAGGGACTTCCGACGGATACCTCGGTTCGAGAATATGAGGCGTGGATTCGACGTTATCGGCAGGAGCCGTCGCTCTACTCGCGTTTCCTCGAATTCCTGGTAGCCCGGAAAGAGTTCGCACTTGCCGGCCAGGTGATCGCCGACTATCAGAAGCAGTTCCCGTCCGATCCGATCTTCCCGGTCAAAGCCAAAGCCATGCTCGAATACCGTCGCACGTCGGTTCGCCAGGGTCTTTCCGTCTACGAGCGAAGCTTCGAGCCGCTTTGGAATGCCGAACTGGTCAAGAGCTACTTCGATCTGCTTCGCGAGACCGACAACCTCCGCAATTTTCTTGATCAGGCGCGCGCCGCGCTTGCTCAGAATCCTGAAGACCTGAATGCTACCGCTCGCGTGTTCTATTACTACCAGCAGGAAGGGAAACTTCCGGCGGCAGAGCAGACCATTACCGATTTCCGTCAGCACAAAGAAGCTACGAAATCGGCATGGACGTCGCGTGAGCTTTACATTTGTGCCCGCCTGCTCGAAGACATTCACTTCTACCCGGAATCCGCGCGCTATTACTTTGCGCTGTACAACAGCCAGGGGTCGCCGGATGCGCAGGAACAAGCCATCGCCGGACTCACCGACATTCTGCTGAGCGCTCCGGAGATGCCGATTCGCTTCGGCTCCGGCGACCTCTCCCTGTACCGCGACATCGCCACCATGGACCAGGGCCCCGGATATCTGAACGGAATTTTTTCTCTCATCCTGAACACCACCGAACCCGCCACCGAATATTCCGAAGAAGAGCGGAAAGCCGTAGCGTACTTTCATCGTTCCCGGGCCGCCGAGTTGCTTGCTCTCCTCGACACAAAGTTTCCTCAGTCACCGCGGCGGCCAGAGCTCCATTCGAAGCTGCTGGAGTTCTATGCCGCGGCCGGCGAGAGTGATGCTGTTATTCAAGGCGGACGCCAGTTCCTGGCAAGTTTCAACGGCGCGCCCGAACGCACTCAGGTTGCTTTGCGGATGGCCGATGCGTACGCGCGCCGCAACGACACCACTCACGAGTTCGCAATTTACGACTCGGTGCTCGCGGAACTCGCCTCCGCTGCCAAGAATGTGCCTCTGGGCGAGGCCACCCTTGACGCCGCCCCCCGATATGGTCAGACCTCTAATGAAGGCAAGGCCAACGAGTCGGATGCGGAAGAGCAGTCTCGCTCGCCTCAGGCATTTCAGATCGGGTCCACTCGTCCGTCGCCCGCTGCTCGCGGTGCGCGTTCGCCTGAATATGCGCGCGTTCTCGAACGCTATCTCGCCCGGCTGGTCCAAAGGAAGCAAATTCCTCGCGCTCTTTCCGTCTTGAGCGGCGAGATCGAGCGCAATCCGGATGATCCCGGCCTGTATGAGCGTCTGGCCGTGTTCCTGGATCAGAATCGTTTGGGAGCGGAGCAGGAAGAAGTCTATCGTCGCGCGATGGCCCGTTTTCCCGATCGCTCTTGGCGGGATAAGTTGGCGCGCTTCTATTTGCGCCATAGCAGAGACTCGGAATTCGAGCAGCTCACGCGCGAGGCGGTCGAAAGTTTCAACGGTACCGATCTCGAAGAGTATTTCAAGAACGTGTATGGGAGCCCGAGCCCGTCTCTGTACTTGCGCCTGAATCTGTACGCCAATCAGCGCTTTCCGCATAATCCGCTCTTCGTGCGCAACCTGCTCAACGCGTATCACACACATGAAACGTATGATGAAGCCGCGTGGGAGGCCCTCTTACGGCAGCACTGGTTTGAAGAGTCAGACCTGCGCAATGAATTTTTTGAATTCCTCTCCCGCACCAACCAACTGGAATCCGAGCTGGCCGAGCTCGAACAGATAGCCCCGGATGCTGCCAGACGGGAAAACAATCCCGCCGCTGCCAGCCTTCTAGCCGCCGCCAATCTCTGGCGTTCGCATTTCGAGCAAAGCGCACCCGAGCTCAAGTCCCTAGCCGACCAATATCCGGCAGAGACTGAGCTTGCCCGCACGGCATCCTCGGTTTATCGATCGCTCGCGTACTTCGATCCTTCCGCAACCACCATCGCGGCCAAGATCGAGGACAATCTTTCCCGCTTCAATCCTCGCGATACCGAAACTCTTGCCCGCATCGGCGATATTTACGCCGATCGCGAACAGTTCACCGAAGCCGCTCCTTATTGGGAGCGCATACCCCAGGTCGCTCCCGGACAGCCGGGCGGCTATCTCGAAGCGGCCACGATTTACTGGGACTACTTTGACTTCACCAATGCTCTCCGCGTGCTCAAGGAAGGCCGGGTTCGCCTGAACAATCCCGTTCTCTATGCGTATGAGGCGGGCGCAATCCACGAAAATCAGCGCGACTACCCCGACGCCATTGACGAATACCTGAAGGGTGCTCTTGAAAACCCGGGTTCATCGGCAGAGTTCCGCCTTCTTCAACTGGGGCGGCGTCCCAAACTGCGCGACCTCGTCGACCACGCTACCGCCAAGGCAGCGGCTTTGCCGAATCCTCCCCTGCCGGCCGTATATCTGCGCGTAAAAGTTCTGGAAGCTCAAGACCGCAAGCCGGAAATGGAGTCGTTTCTGGATGCGATCGTCGCGAATGCCACGTCGCTTGAGCAGGCCGAAGCCATTCAAGATCTCGCGCGGGAGAAATCGCTCGAAACCGTGCGCCAGCATGCTCTGGAAAAGCAGATCGCGCTCACCACAGATCCGGTCAACCGCCTCGAACTGCGTTACTTGCTGGTTGACCTCTACCAGAGTCATAAAGACTTTCCGCAAGCCGAAAGCAGCATTGAAGCTTTATACAAAGAGAACCCAAAACTTCTGGGTGTGGTGCGTTCGACCGTCGACTTTTATTGGCATGCGAAGAAATATCCCCAGGCGATTGCGGTCCTCATCGAGGCCGCGAGAGAGGCGAATCCGGAGTTACAGAAGCAATTCACCTACGAAGCGGCCCGCAAGGCCACCGAGGCTAACAATTATGCGCAAGCGCGCGAGCTGCTGACGAGTCTTCTCGCGAGTGACCCCTACAATAGTGAGTACCTGGCGGCTATGGCTGACGCCTACGCCCGCGCCGGAGACGATACCGGCTTAGAACAGTTCTATCGCGACAAGATCACGCTGTTTCGCACCGCATCTTTGCCGCCTGACACGCGCAAGACGCAAATTTCCAGCCTGCGCCGCGGGCTTATTCCCGCGCTCACCCGCAATAGGGATTATTCCGGCGCGGTCGATCAGTACATCGAACTCATCAACAGTTTCCCGGAGGATGATGCGCTGGTCACGGAGGCGGCGCTCTACACTCAGCGCTACCGGCGGCAATCCCGGCTGATCGATTTCTATTCCGCAACGGTTCGACAATCCCCGCGTGACTATCGCTGGGCAATGGTGCTGGCCCGCATTTATACCAATCTGGAAAACTATCCGTCGGCCATCGACACCTATTCGAAGGCGGTGAAGATTCGGCCGGATCGCTCTGACCTGCTGATTGCGCGCGCCGGACTGGAAGAGCGCCTCATGCGCTGGGACGACGCAGCCGCGGACTACGAGCGCATTTATTCGCTCAACTACAAGGACCCACAGTGGATGGGAAAACTCGCGGAAACTCGTGCCCGCCAGGGCCGAACCGCCGATACCGTAAAGGCGCTCAAAACCGCGTTGATCGACGGCCGCCCGGAAAACGCTCTGAATTACTTCGAAGTGGCACGCCGCCTCGAAGCCTGGGGAATGCTGGAGGAGGCGCGCGGCTTTGCCGAGCAGGGAATCAAAACCGCCGGCCCGGATTTGCTGGCGGAGCCGCAGTTTCTGAATGGCGCAAAGACTTACGTGCGCATCCTGACCCGCCTGCGCAAACCCGGGGACGCCTACAGCCGCATGGAAACTGCGCTTATGGATGCGTCCGCGACGGTCAATATCGTGGAAGAGCAGCTTGCCAGGCAGGGCATTGCGAGCATCACCAATCAAGCCTGGCGCGCGCGCATGCGCCAGAACCGCATCGACACCGCCCGCAACGGAATGACGTCAACACTCGAAGAGATCGGTAATACCGTAAATACGTATTTCACGCCCGAAGAACGCCTGAGTTTCGCCGCTTTTGTCGAAGCCAAGCGTAAACCCATGAGCATCTCCGAGGTCGAGAAATTTGCGATTCCGTTGGCCCAGTCTGCTGCCCTTGCCGACCAGGAGTCACGCTGGCGATTCGAGGTGATGATCGCGCGGTCGCACACTGAAGAGAGTGTCGTTTACGGACAAATCGAAGCCTTAATTGATCTCGAGCGGCGTCGTGGCCGTTTTACGGAGCTGGCCAAGGAGCTGGAGCAGTTTGCGGCAACCCCTGGTCCCGGTCTGAAGACGCAGCCGCTCGTCGCCGCGGCCGATGCGTATCGTTCCGCGGGAGATCAGGCCAATGAATTGCGAATGTTGAATCGAGTTTCCGGCAGCGTCGGAGCCATGGACTCCGCCCATCAGCAACGGTTTTTCGAGTTGGCCCTGGCGCGAGAGCCGGCGGAACTGGTGCGCATTGCAGGCCAGTGGACGGTCCTGGGCCAGCAGGCGGCTGATTACGTGGTTGCGCATGGTAGCGCGGATCTCGCCCACGCCCTCGTCGAGGCGCGTTCCCAGACTCGTCCCCCGGTGTGGAATCGAGCATACAACGCGTTGGTTGGCCTTTACTTCAGTGAACGTACGCCTCAGGCGAATCGCGCATTCAGCGCTGCTCTCGGCCCGGGGACCATCGGTGACCGCCTCGCGAACAAGCCCGATCGAACCCAGGAACTTGCTGGCGGCATTTGGTTCTACTACGGCTCACGTTACGGCGAGTACCTGGGCGCCACCAAACAGGAAGGCGCAGACGACTATCTATCCGCCATTTTGGAGGAGAGTCCCGCAACCGCTTCGAACTACCTGGCCCTGGGCAGGTATTACGCGGGTGTCGGCGACGCAAAAGCAGCCATCCGTGATTTCGAGCATACGGTTGAACTCGCTCCGTCGCGACCCGATGTCTATGACGATCTAGCCATCGCCTACATCAAACAGGGCGATCGCGGCTCGGCACTCGCGGCATGGAAGCGGGCATTCGCCGAGCTTTCGAAACAGCTTGACCGCGCACCCCTGCCAGAAACGTTCTGGTCTGATTTCGGCCGTACCTCCGATCAGCTCCGCAGCTATCACCTGTTTCCCGAGCTCAAGCCGGATGCAGAAACCATTCTTCGCACTTATCTTCGCAGGAATGGAAACTGGCGCTGCAATGCGCTGCTGAAGCCGGCCTACCTTGCGATAAATGATCCGCCATCCGCGACGCCCTGGCTGATTGACCTTTCCTCTTCGGCCACGGATCCCGCGCAGATTCTAGCCGACCTGGTCCACGCGTCATGGATTCCATCCGAACAGCGCGAAGCGATTTATCAGCGCATTCTCGACCTCAAAAGGGAAAAAGCGAGAAAGTCCGAGGGCGCGGAGCGCGATACTGCCGAGCCAGATCTCGCGCTCTGGCAGGTGCGCGCGATTACCTACCTGGTCAGCACCAAGCAATATGCACAAGCCGCCGATGCGATCTCCGCTCTCCCGAAAGATACCCGCGAGCTTCAGTCGGCCGCGCTGGTGATGCTCGAACTCCGGGTTGCGGCGCGGCTTAGAACTCTGGACTCGAAGCTTGCGGCCTATCACGACGCACCCGAGGAAGCCCCCGCTTCCGATCTGCTGCGCACCGCCGCTTACCAGATCTCTGAAGCCGGAGATAAGCAGTCCGCACGCAAGATTCTCGAGTTCGTCTTTGCGCGGGAGATCGACAATCATCAGCTCATCGCGTCGAACTTTCTGGGCCTGGCGGAAATCCGGATCGCTTCCGGTGACACCGCCGGTGCGCTCGAACTTCTCGATCGGCTCGTGGTCGTGGTCGGAAGTCCGTTCGAAAATCTTGACCCGGCAGCCACGCTGCTCGAGAAAACCGGGCACAGCCGGGAGGCGGTCGAGTTCCTGGACCAGTTGGTGAAATCGGCACCCTGGAACGCAAGCTATCGCCTGCGCTTGGCCAAAGCAAATCTGGCAGCTGGACAGGATGTTGGCTCCGCACCTGCGGTGCTGGCGGCTGTGGCATCATCGCCCGCGAACACCTATGACTTACGCCGCCAGGCAGCGAGCGCGCTCACGTGGCATTCGAATACGGACCTGGGGAGCGGAGAACTCAACCTGCTTGCCGAGACGCCCTTGGGCATCAGTCCCGCCTCGGCTGACAAGTTCTATTACTACGAAGCTCGCATCCGCGCCGCCGAAGGCTCGAATGATATCAACACAAAGATCGAGCTCCTCAGCCATTCGATGATTGACTTTCCTCGCCGCGACGAAGCTCGTATTCCCCTGTTCCAGGCTGCGGTTCGATCGCATGCCGATGAATTTGCGCTGGCAGTCATGGATCCGCTCCTGAACCCGCAGAACACCCTCTCTTGGGCGAGCAATGAACCAACCGAGGACGAGGAAACTGCTTCCGACAGCTCCGCAGAAGAGAGTGACTCGAACCTTCCTCTGGCCTTTTCGTCAACCCTCTCGCGCAGGGAGCGCGCTCAGCTCGCACAGGCGATCGGTGAGACTATGGTTCGCCTGAATCGCGCCGCCGCTGCTGTCGATTACTTCGAATTCGCGCGACATTCGGAAACTTCCCCGGTTCGACGAAAAGCACTGGACCGAAGGATTCAGGAACTGAGGGCGGAATTGCGTATCCAGGTGCAAAACACCGACCGGCAGCCGATCTTGCATGAGGCCCTGGACCAGGATCGCATCGTGCGGCCGAAGCTGCTGACCCGGGCAGTCCCGACTCGCGAAGCGCTAATCACAAAAGGAGGTGCGCAATGATGAAGCGCGCAAGCCTCGCTCTCATGGCGGCAATGATTTCGGCGGGACTCTTGTGGGCAGCCTATCAGACCTCTGCGCCACACCCGGCGCCCCTGTCGCCCTGGTTTCCGGCCGGGTCAACGCTCTATCTGGAAGCGAAGGATTTCTCTTCACTTCTCGCCGATTGGAATGCTTCCCCGGAGAAGCGTATCTGGGTCGACAGCAGCAATTACCAAGGATTCTCCCGTTCGCGGCTTTTCCTTCGCCTGAAAGAGGCTGCCGACCAATTCTCAGCGGCTGCCGGGCTTCCGCCCGACATGGACTTTCTGTCGCAAGTTGCCGGCGGACACAGCGCCATGGCGCTATACGATATCGGGAATTTGCAGTTTCTCTACGTCACCTATCTTCCGTCGGCGAAATCCGTGCAGACGACGCTCTGGCAATCGCGGGCCAAGTTTGAACCGCGTAATGCCGGGGGAGTCACCTTTTTCGTGCGCCGCGATCCTGAATCGCAGAAAGAAGTTGCATTTGCAATCTCAGGTGATTACCTGTTACTGGCCACGCGAGAGGATCTCGTTCGAGGGGCCCTCGAATTGATGTCTGGCACGAAGGACCTCTCGATCGAAACCGAGCCCTGGTGGTCCCAGCCGGTTGCCGCCGCCGGGCCGGCCGGCGAGCTTCGCATGGTCTTGAATCTCGAAAAGCTTGTACCCAGCCCTTACTTTCGCACCTATTGGGTGCAGCAGAATATCACCGACATGAAGCAGTACTCCACCGCAGTTTCCGATCTCTCCCGCTCGCAAAAGGAATATCGAGAAGAACGCGTCTTGATCTCGAAGGCTGCTCGAGCGCCAGCCTTCGACGCAGCCGCGCGCGCGACGGCCGACCTAGTTCGCTTGGTTCCGGAAAATGCAGGCATCTACCAAGCCAAGGCGTCGCCGAGCCCCCGCGAATGTGCTGACCTCATCGAAACCAAGCTTCTGGCACCGCATTTGGGGCAGGCGCCCGCATCGAAGGTGGCTCCCGAGATCGAGCTCACATCCGGCGAAACCGGTACCCATTCTGATCTCGAAACCCGAATCGACTATGCTCCGGTCCGAGCGGAAGTTTCAAAAACGGAATCGCCTCTGTCGCTCGTTCTCGAGAAATCGCCAATTCTGGCTTTACTCGAGGTGCAAGCAACCGAACGCGACCCGAGCGGGGTATTCGTGAGAATCCACTCCGCGGTAGTTCTCGTTTCCTCGGGCGAGTGGAATCCCGAATCCGTGCAGTCTGCATTCAGCGACTCCCTGGCTCCAACTCTCACCGCCAGCCAGTTGGGCGTGAAGTGGGAACAAAAGTCGGCGCATCTCGAACTCGATGGCCTGTGGCCCCTCGCGCTCGCCATTCGCGGAAAATACCTGATCGTAGCCGATGATCCTGCCCTCATCGAAGGAGTGCTCTCGAATTTCGATCGTTCTCTCAATACCGAGCCTGCCGTCCTCATTGCCGCTTTTAACCACGCGCGGGAGCGGAAGAATTTCTCGCGATTTACCGGCTTGCTCGATCAGAACAATGCCCAGGCTGACTCTTCCGGGGAAACCCGCCAGCCGGAGTTCTTCTCCCAGAACATCTCGAGCTTGAGCGCCGTTCTCAGTCATTTGGCCTCGGAAAAAATTGTGATCCGAACCGACGGCGCGAAGACTTTAGAGGCCGTCACCTACGAGTGGGCAGAATGAGGACGATCTGGCTCATTGCTATTGTCATACTTGTCGCCCTGCCGCCTGACCTGCCCGAAAAACTTTTCGCAGATGCTTCCACCATCCCTTCCAGCTCTCTCTTTCGACAATCGGCGGCAAGAAAAATCGAGCGGGAGTTTGCGCCGTGCGCCGAATCCTCAGAGCCGACCACAGAGAAGTGCCGGCAGCTTTCCCGTGTTTCGTTCCTTCTGCTCGATGCCCACACCGGCGCCGTGCTCGCATCGCGGTGGCCGAATCCGGAAGTGCCCATCCCGCTCGGCTCACTCGTGAAGCCGATAACCGCTCTCGCATATGGCGAGCGCCATCAGTTTCAATACCCCACCCATATCTGCCGAGGGGCAAAGAGTGGCTGCTGGCTGCCTCGCGGACATGGAAAAGTCGAGCTCACCACGGCCATCGAGTATTCGTGCAATTCGTATTTTCGAACGCTGACCGCGGAAATGACCTCCGCCGATATAGCACCTCTCGCCGAGAGCCTGGGTTTGCGGGCGCCAGAGCCAGGCGCTTCTCGGATGGCTCTCGCGGGAATCGGAGTCGATTGGCAAAATTCACCGTTGCGCATGGCGGCTGCTTACCTCGAACTCGTGCGCCGCCGCGATCAACCCGGTATTCGCCAGATTGTGGCGGGAATGGAGCAATCCGCCGCGCACGGTACCGGAGCGGAAGTCGATCGCGCACTCGGCCGCACCGATGCCCTGGTCAAGACGGGTACTGCTCCATGCACTCACGCGCCTCGCGCCCCGGGAGACGGATTTGTGATCGCCCTCATGCCCGCCACCGATCCCCAGATTCTCCTCATGGTTCGCGTGCACGGCGTCCCTGGCACACAGGCCGCCAGGACCGCGGGAACGTTGCTGCGCAGGATCGAGGAGTAGCATGTTCGCGCGAACCCTGGCTCTGGTCTTCGTCATTGCCGCCCTGCCTGCCTCGGCGGCTCGCGCGCAGGAGGTCCGCATCGGGGTCCTCGGACTCTTCCATCCAACTCAGTTGAGCGTCAGCGCCGGCCAAGGTGCCGCACTGCTCGCCCACGCCGGAGATACATCGTTTGTCATCGAGAACAGCTCTTCCTGCCGAATCGCGAACTTGAAGTCCCAAGGTGATCGCCTGGATCTAGATTGCGGAGAGCTATCGGTACACGCCCCTGAAATCACGCTGGCAAGCAGGGAAGGCACGCCCGCCGAGTTTTATCTCGCTATTCCGGGAAAGATTAGACGGCGCTACCAGGGCAAACTCGAGGTGACGGCTCGTTCGGGAGGATTGATCGCGATTGTCCGAATGGATGTGGAGACGGCCGTAGCATCCGTGGTTGCCGCTGAAACTCTGCCAGATACACCGCTCGAGGCGTTGAAAGCCCAGGCGATCGCCGCCCGTTCCTATCTTCTTGCCGGCCAGGGTCGTCATCATGACTTTGATTTCTGCGATACCACCCACTGCCAGTTTCTGCGCCAACCGCCGCCCCCGGGCATGCCTGCCGCAATCGCCGCCCGTGCCACGCGCGGCTTGGTCCTCGCCTATGAACATCGCGTATTCGCTGCGATGTACACACGCAGTTGCAGCGGGCACACCCACACTCCATCGGAACTTGGAATGCCGGGTTCTCGCTATCCGTATTTTTCTGTTGCCTGCAAGTATTGCCGCGAGCATCCGGCGCATTGGCAAACTCGTATCAGCGTGCGAGATTCCATCGAACTGCGTCGCTTGGACGAGAATGCACGCCTCCAAATCGTAAGGCGCCTCGGATGGGACACGATCCCAGGTGACGACTTCACCACACGCGATCAAGGCGGCATTATGGTTGTGGAAGGAGTGGGGCAGGGACACGGGATCGGCCTCTGCGAAGCCGGGGCGCGCGCCATGGCCGCAGCTGGCGTTGACTTCCGGCAGATCCTGGAACATTATTATCCGAACACCACCGTGATATCTGCGGCCACCGAGACCGCCGCCACTCGCTAAACTTTCGTTCCTGCAGCTTACAACGACGCCACCCGCATAGGGTATTGGCGAATGTTTTTTTGGGAGGACTCTCGTGCGCCAACTGGCCTTGCTGGCAGTTCTGTTTTGTCATTTGCTCCCCATGCAACTTCTCGCCGACCAGGTTTCCCTGAAAAATGGCGATCGCCTGACCGGGACCATCGTGAAGTCGGACGGAAAAACCCTCATCCTGCACACCGATTACGCCGGTGACGTGGACCTGAATTGGAGCGCGATCCAGGGCTTGCAGTCGGGACAGGAGCTGCACGTTCGATTGCAGGACGGGCGCACGGTCGTGGGGCCGGTCAGCGGCTCGAATGACAAATTGCAAATTGTCACAAAATCCGGTGCTACCGTGGATACCCCTCTCAGCTCCGTGAAGGAACTTCGCAATAATGCTGAGGAGGCGACCTATGAGAAGACGCTGCATCCGGGAATCCTCGAGCAATGGAATGGCGGTCTCACCGTCGGCTTTGCCCTCACGCGCGGCAATAGCCAGACGAAGAACCTATCCCTCGGATTTCTCGCGACCCGGCAGACACTAACCGACAAACTCGGCCTGTATACGAATTCTGTTTATGCAACGAACGATGCCCCCGGCGCCGTGCCCTCAACGACGGCAAACGCGTCCGGTGGCGGTGCCCGTTACGATCACAATTTGCGCGACGACGTCTTCGCTTTCGTCTCGGCGGATTTCTTCTCCGACGCTTTGCAAGGCCTGAATCTGCGTTCCGTGTTCAGCGCCGGCGCCGGATATCACGTCATCAAGCGTCCCGATACCATGCTGGACTTGCTCGCCGGCGCCAACTATACGCGTGAGTCCTACACCGTTTTCCACCGCAACCTGGCCGCCCTGACCCTCGGCGAGGAGCTCATGCACAAACTCGGAAAAAGCACCGTGTTGAACCAGAAACTCTACTTCTTCCCCGACATGAGCAACACCGGAGAGTTCCGCGGCACCTTCGACTTCGACACCGTGACCAAGGTGTACAAATTCTTGGCCTGGCAGAATTCCTTCTCGGACATCTACGTCACCAACCCGCCGCCCACAAAGCGTCAAAACGACATTATTCTTACGACCGGCTTGAACGTATCGTGGGGACAACGCTGATAGGCCCCGAGTGGAAGTGTGAGCTAACGTTACGAGGCGGGGAACCTAGGAACTGGCCTTGAGCCAGGAATATCCGGGCTTGAGTTCGCAACGGTAGACGTGGGTTCGGTCCGGGTTCTCCCGCTCGCTGCAATTGGCCCAGCTAAGAATGTTCAAGGGGCCGAGTGGGAACACGATGCTCTGGCCTTCCAGATCGGCTTGAATGCTTACCCCCTCCGCTGCAGACGGCAGAGTGAAGTTCAGCGTATCGCCAAAAATCACGGGATAGGAATTCCTCACCAGATCGCTGACCATGGGGTGAACTACTTCTGCTTCTAGCAGAAACGTAGCCGTGTCCGACCAGGTCATGGCCGAGACTTTGATGGTTCGGCCCCCCTGTTCGAAGCCCGAGGTGTCGATCTTGGTGAATGGGCAGGGGCCGGCAATACACGAGGCCCGCGCGTTTCTAAATTCGTCCCCGGCGCCGGCGTCGACGGAAAGCGTTCCACGGGCCGCCTTCCATTTGCCATCAGGCGAACATAAAGCCGCTCCATTGCAAGGCACATTGCCCTGGTTGACCACCTCGAACGTCCGCACAATGCTGCCTACGTTCATTTCCGTGGCGGTTTTTATGGAATAGCGTACGACTACGTTGGAGATGGCTTGTGTGGGAGCATGCTCAGCCGTGGGTCCTGCGATCTCGGTGAGCTGGGGAATTGGAACCAGGGCAGCCACCGTAATATCCCCGAAAACTCGGACCGTCATGGTCAGCGGCTGGTAATCAGGATGTTCGAAGGCCAGGTTTACGGTCTGCATTCCCAGAAGCAGGCGCTTGCGGAAGGTAAAGGAAAACTTTCCGGAAGCATCGGAAACGGCATGGTCCACGGTGGTTCCGTACCTGGCCCTCACATGGACGCCACCGATCGGCTCCTGCTTGCGCGGGTCCGGATTGCTGGTGACGACAGCGCCTTCGACCGTGATCGTCAACCGCTTCAGGTGTCGTACCCATAACAGAGAAGCCGGTATCCCCAGCAACAGCACGATGAGCAGGAATATCTTTCTGGCGGTCATGCCCACACTATACAATTTTGTGCAACTCCTAACCGTATTCCTGCGTATAGAGAGCTACTGCCGTTCGAACCGTGTCTTGGAGCGTACAGGTGAAATTGAATCGATATTCTCAAGCGTTTGTAGTCGGTGGCTTGCTGCTGCTCATGGCAGTGCTGGCGGGAGGTGCCGCGCGCCACGAGTCCGTGACCATCGATGAGGTCGCACACACCGCCGCCGGTGTGAGCTATCTCGAAAAGCTCGATATGCGGATGAACGAAGAACATCCGCCTCTAGCAAAAGTCCTGGCGGCGCTGCCGTTGGTCGTGAAGGGGGTCCACGCAGACTATACCCACATCTCCTGGACATTTAGCTTGGGAATGTTTCATCAGTATTTAGGCGAATGGGTTTTCGGGCACTGGTTCCTGATGCGGTGGAACGACCCGCAATCGACAATTTTGTGGGCCCGGATCCCGATGCTGCTCATAACCCTGCTGCTCGGATACGTCGTCTATGCGGTCGCGAGACGCCTTGGGGGCGATTGGGGAGGCCTGCTCTGCCTGGCTCTCTACGCGTCGATGCCCCCCTTTCTGGCGTTTGGGCCACTGGTGATCACCGATATGCTCATAACCCTGTTTTGGGTTCTGACCGTCTGGTTACTGGCCGACATGTGGCATTCGCCGTCAGCCGGAAGCATTCTCAAGTTTGCGTTAGCGTTTGCCGGTGCCTTGCTGTCAAAATTTTCTTCCGGGCTCCTGCTATTTGTGTTTCTCGCAGTGATCTTGAGCTTGCACCTGAGCCCCGTGACAGAGCAGCCAGCCTCGAAGCCAGAGCGCAAACTGTGGCGTAAGCGCGCACGGCGCAATATCTTGAAGGCAACTCTCCTGGCTGCACTCGTGGTCTATGTCGTCTATTTCGTCCTCTCCTGGCATCAGCCCACCAGCACATTCGACGTGATTCCGCATTTCCCGGCATCACCGCTGGTGCGACGGTTGCTCATGCCGGCGTGGGTATTCCTGCGCGGATTGGCGGGGTTCGTCTTTAGCGCGGGGAGTCGCCCCACCTACATTTTGGGCCACGCTTACCCGCACGGAGTCTGGTTCTACTTTCCCGTCATTTTTGCCCTGAAGACTCCCCTGGCTTTCCTGCTCACGATTGTGCTCACAGCCCTATCCGCCCTGGCGATCAAGATGCGCGGCACTCTTTCCGCAATTCCTAAAGACCGGGCGCTCCATTGGCGCTGCCTCTGGGTCTCCCTGGTCATCTTCACTGCCGCGTGCATGGCCAATCGCCTGGACATCAGCATTCGCCACTTCTCGATTGCCATCGTGCTGATCATTCTTCTATTGGCGCCGCTGCCTCGCATGCTGGCATCGTTAAGCAAGTCATTTCCTCGTGCGGCCACGCTTGCCGCCGCAGCCTCGCTCGCACTCACCTCGGCGGCCATCATCACAGCCATTCGCACCTATCCCAACTATTTTCCGTTTTTTAATTCGCTGACGTTCGGACGGCCCGGCTATGAGTTGGTGAACGACTCGAATCTTGACTGGAACCACGCTCTGCCGCAGGTGGAAACCTTCGTTCAGCAGCATGGCCTGAAGCGCATCTTGCTTGACGACTACGGGTTTTCCGAGCCGCAATTCTATGTTCCGCAGGCCGTCGATTGGAGTTGCCAGCAGCCGGATCCCGGGGATGCCGGACAATGGGCGATCGTTTCTGCGAACAACATTGCGGACGCTCACAATTGCCGCTGGTTGCTCGAATATCCTAGGCAGCCACTGGCCGCGGGCAGTATGTATGCCTTCCAGCTACCAGCGTCCATTCCGGCGGCCGGGTCTGCCGGCGGCCCGCCTCTGCCCCAGGACTACCGCTCGCTCGGCGGCGGACCTCCTGGCTTCGATGTCAAGCAGATATTCCTGGCTTGTATCCGCGACCCGCAGCAACTCCAGCTCACCCTGGATCGCATGATGGCTATGGGGCAAAGCAACAGTAAGAAGAAGAATTGATGCGCTGCTCGACCGGTCCTGCCCTTCATAGATTGACGCGATCGTTTAACATCGTTGAGTGATAAATTCCGGTGTGAAGTTCTCGCGGCGTAAGCTGCTTCAGAATTTCAGTCGGGCGGCAATGACCTTGCCCCTGGCTCGCGTTTTTCCGGCATTTGCGCAAGCGCTGCCAGCAACGAATCCGCCCGCACAGCCGGTCTTCTCCCCCGAAGACGACCAACTGCTCGATGATCTCGAGCGGGCAAATTTTTGCTTTTTCTGGGAGCAGGCGAATCCCGTAACCGGTTTAATCAAGGACCGCTGCAACGCCCGCAAGGCCGCCACCGACGACTCCACCGTGGCCAGCATCGCCTCGACCGGATTTGGACTCACCGCGATCTGCATCGCCGAGCACCGCGGCTACATCTCCCGCTCGGATGCGCGGGAGCGGGTGATCGCCACTCTCGAATTTCTCGCCAACAAACTGCCCCATCATCGCGGCTTCTTCTACCATTGGGCCGATATCAACACCGGCGAGCGGGTCTGGGACTCGGAAGTTTCATCCGTCGATACCGCCATCTTGCTCTGTGGGATCCTGACCTGCCGTACCCATTTCCGCGACACCGATATCACCCTGCTCGCGCACAGCATCAGCAATCGCGTCGAGTGGACCTGGCTTTCCGAGGATACAACCCTGCTCCCGCACGGCTGGCTGCCGGAAGGCGGCTTCCTACCGTATCGCTGGGACTATTACAACGAAATGATGATGATGTACTTGCTCGGCCTCGGCTCCCCCACCTATCCTCTGCGCCCGGAGGTTTGGGATGCCTGGAAGCGGGTAGTCTTCGACTACGAGGGAATGCGTTTCATTGGCTCGTTCGCGCCTCTGTTCGTACATCAGTACTCGCAGGCCTGGTTCGATTTCCGTGGCAAGCGCGACCGCTACACGGATTACTTCCAGAACTCTATCATTGCCACCGAAGTCCATCGCCGCTTCTGCATGGAGCTGACCAAGCAGTTTCCGGATTACGGCCCGGATCTCTGGGGAATCACTGCCTCCGATTCCATGCGTGGCTATGTCATCTGGGGTGGTCCGCCCGCTCTGGGACCGATTGACGGAACCATAGCTCCTGCCGCTGCCGGCGGATCGATCCCTTTCCTTCCGCAAGAATGTATGCGCGTGATTCGAAACATCCGCCATCGGTATGGGCAAGCCTGGAGCTGTTATGGCTTCGTGGATGCGCTGAACCCTTTGAAGGATTGGTACGACAGCGATGTCGTCGGAATCGACACCGGAATCACCATGCTGATGGCTGAGAATGCCCGCTCTGGCTATCTTTGGAAAGTCTTTATGGAGAACCCCGAGGCCACGCGCGGCATGGAGCGCGCCGGCTTCAAGCCGTACCATTGATAGAGAGTTACTTTAAGAGTTGTTTCTAATCCTTTGAATTACATGCCTTAGGCATGGCGTCATCGTTGTTCGGATCGTTTGGCTCCTGGCTATAGCGAGCCGGTCTGCTGCATGAGGCCGCCATATGGCTCCCGTGATGTACGAAGCATCATCGGAAGCAAGATAGCAAACCAGCTTGGCAACCTCTTCCGGTTCGCCTACGCGGCCAAGAGGAATTTCATGCTCGAGAGCGAGCTTCTTTTCTGGATTCGAGAGTGTGGGTTCGTTGATGGGCGTATTGATCGCGCCCGGCGCTACGTTGATTACGTTGATGCCATAGGGCGCAAGTTCTACGGCTAGATCCCGGCAGAGCATTCGTAACCCGCCTTTCGCAGCACAGTAAGCTGCATATCCCGGAAAAGGTAGGTCCTCATGCACGCTTGCGACATCAGGCGCGAGACCTGGTCGGAGCTCGACACGTCAGCTTCCACAGGCAGGGCGATTCCGTGTTCGCTCTCAATTTCGCGAACCACCTCTTGGGCTCGATCAGGCTTGCCGATATAGTTCACCACCACGCTGGCTCCGCGGCGGCCCAGTTCCACCGCGATGGCCCGGCCAATTCCGCTGGATGCCCCCGTAATCAGCACAACCTTGTCCCTGATCGACCCGTTTCCTCTTCCTTCGACCGTGCTCACGCTTTCACCCCGAGGTTTAGATTCGGTCTTAAGGATTTTACTTAACGCCCAAAGCCCTCGGAAAAGGCACGATCGCCTTCTTCCGAGGCCGCAAAACGATATCGGAGTGAATATTCAGGCCGAGATTGGTCAGGTAGTAGAACGGTTCATTCGAAAACCAACCAGAGAATCCGAGATCTGGTGTTCAGAAACAGTATTGGGTCAGGCACGAGAAATCGAGATCGGGGTGAGCGCAACCATGCGACTGGCCACTCCTTGGCGCATGCGCCGCACGCAGAATGGCTATCTGCCCTGCGCGTCAAGTGGATATTGCTTTAGGTTTCTTTGTGTGTCATCGTCGGGGCGCGAGAGTATGGGTATTGGAGGAGCGTTGTGAGCAATCGAACGAGGTTTACCTGTGTTTCTCTCCTGCTGCTTTTGTTGGCGTTTCTACCCGCCGGATCGTCAGCCAAATCTGACAAAGCGAAAAAGGTCGTTTACGTTTGTGCCTGCCTGAAAAATAAGTCCTGTTCCTGCATGACCGAAGCCAAGATGCAGGGCCCGTGCGCCTGCGGGACGGAGGGCGGACCGCCCATGACGGCAGTGCCGGTAGACAGCGATTGGGCAAAAGAGAATCGCGATGCCCTTGGGAAGTAATGTCCCCTAGAGCAACCAGTTCCCGGTATTAAATCGGACCACGAAAGCTCGGCGAAGTCGCCTCAAGCCTTGGCTTCGCCTGTTTCTCTCTCACCTCATCCGTAGATCCGCTAGTGGGAAAGGCCGAAGGCCCAACCCGGGACCTTCGAACTCGGTGCCCGCCGCCAGGTGCAACCGTTCGATGAACGAGCTGACCGCAGGCGAAAAGTGTGCCCGCTGCTGCCGACTACGGAAGCGGGCATTTCCTTGATTCAGAGCTTAGGTTATAAAGACATAGCTGAATTCTGGAGAGGGAAACGTCGTCATGTCTAAACAGCGATTCCGGCTTCTCAGTGCGCTCATGCCGGTGGCGTGCGTTGTTTGTGCAATCGCCTACGTGTGGGCCTTTCCGCCGCAACCGCCTACGCGCTACCAGCCCACGCTCGAATCTCTCAACCAGCATCCGCTGCCCGAATGGTATGCCGACGCAAAACTAGGCATTTTTATTCATTGGGGCTTATATTCGGTTCCAGGTTGGGCGCCGCTGGTGCACCCAACGCACGACTTCACCTCGCAGGACTACATCCGCAACAATCCTTATGCCGAGTGGTATTTGAACACCATGCGTCTCGATGGCTCGCCGACTCAGGCCTACCACCGAGAGAACTACGGCGCCGATTTCGATTACTACAACTTTGCCTCGGTTTTCGATAAGGACATCCAGAAATGGAATCCCGATAGCTGGGCAAAGGTCTTTCATGACACGGGTGCGAAATATGTCGTACTTACGACTAAGCATCACGACGGATTCACTTTGTGGCCGAGCGCGGTGGAAAATCCCCATCTCCCTCCCGGCCGCCGCCACGCCTCGCGCGACATTGTCGGAGAATTGACCACCGCTGTACACAAGCAGGGTTTGCGGATGGGCCTCTACTATTCCGGCGGCTATGACTGGACATTCGTGCCCGGTCCCATTGCCAAAGCCGCTGACTATCAGAAAGTGAAACCTCAGAGCGAAGCGTACGGAAAATACGTGGACGCGCACTTCCGAGAATTGATCAGCCGTTATCGTCCGGCCGTGTTGTGGAATGACATCGACTACCCGAAATCCGGCCACCCACTGGAGATCATGGCCGAGTATTACAACGCCGTACCCGACGGAGTGATTGACGACCGCTTTGGCATGAAGCACTCCGATTTTAAATCCCCTGAGTACCAGACCCTCGATAAGATCAGCCCAACCAAATGGGAGGAATGCCGCGGGTTGGGCCGCTCCTTTGGCTACAATCGCGCCGAAGGTGAAGAGGAAACCATCGCGCCCGATAAGCTCATTTACCTGCTGGTCGATATTGTCAGCAAGAACGGCAACCTTCTGCTCGACGTTGGTCCCGAAGCCGACGGGACCATTCCTCCCGTCGAGATGAGCCGCTTAGAAGCTTTGGGCGCCTGGCTTAAACAAAACGGGGAAGCCATTTATGGAACTCGACCGTGGACCCGTGCCGAAGGGGAGACGGTAGAAGGCATTCCCTTGCGTTTCACCCAGGCCAATTCTTTTCTGTACCTCATCCTGATGGGGGAGCCCAAAACGGCCAGCGTTATTGTCAGGAACCTTGCGCTCAAATCGGGGGCCCAGATTTCCATGCTGGGGCGGAATCAAGCGCTCGGATGGGCTCAGCATGGCGAGGACGTTGAGATCAGGTTGCCTTCGAGTCTCCCCGGACGGTATGCCTACGTCCTCAAGGTGAACCGGGCAAAGTCCTAAGCTGCGGTTCGGCGCCGACCATCTGTATTTCGAGGAAATTGATCTGTAGTACACGGGGACCGCCGATTGTGCCTGCGGAGGGGAACCTTTGACTTTCTCCCGACGGGAAGTAAGATCGTCATTGTTTCTTTCGTCGCGGGCTGTCACAAGACCAGGCTTGATCGCCACTATATTGCTGACACATTAAGTTGGCTCGTATCGGGGAGGTACGGATGCACCAGCTCACGCGGGTTTACTCACCCTTTAGCGCAGCTGTATCAGCGCTCGTAGCATTCTGCTCGATTTCTCTCGCACAATCAGCACCATCTCAGGCGTACGGATCTGAATCAGTAAAAAACGATTCTTCCGGTTTCCATGAACAGCTCATTACCGAGGTTCGTGACGGCGAAGTCGAGCAAGCGGTCGTCGGCCTAGAGCACCTAGCTTGGGTCGAAAAGCGTGACCGAAAACGCACTGTACAGCTGGATGGAAAACAACAAGGTGGGACATTTGACGAAGTGAAATACCTGAGAGTGCACGATACCCGCGTTGCATTCTTTGGTAAACGGGACTCGGCCTGGATCTTTGTACTGGATGGCCAGGAGCGCGCCGTGCGGTACAAGAGGCCAACGTCCATTGAATTTCAGCCACACGGCTCCTCTTATGTTTATGGCGCTTGCATTGACAAGAGTTGCCGCCTGACGTTGGACGGAGTGGAGACTGGCGCCGAATACGAAGATATCTCATATCCGCAGTACAGCTCGGATGGGAAACACATCGCATTTTTCGGAAAGCGGCAAAAGAAGTGGATTGCGATTGTGGACGGCAAGGAGTTAGGGCCGGAATTAGACGATTTCTGGCCTTCCGCCTGGGGCTTCACCGGTAAAGGCAATTTCTATGTCGCGGGATTTTCCGGGGGCCGTGCCAGAGGCGGGTGGATGTACGTTGTGGACGGAATCGAAGGTCCTCGATTCGACGTCATCAGTCCTATTTCCTTCAGCGCTGAGGGGCATTACGCTTACGCGGGAGCGACCGTGAAGGCGGGTTTTAAACGCGACAAACCGGTCGGCACAATCGTATTGGATGGCAAGACTATCGCGTCCACCTATGAGGGGCAAAAGTTTGGTGGCATGCTCAACGCCGGGGAAATGATGGTTGGCGGAGTAAGAGATTTGCGCGCGGGCTTCCATGGCGTTTCGACCCCAGATTTGACGCCGGATGGCAAGCTGGCCTATGCAGCGCGACGCGACCAGGGCGAAGTTGCCCTATTCATCGATGGGCAGGCTGGAAGTGGTTTTGATGAGGTCCTAAGTCCATTGGTCTTTGGAAACGAGCCAGGTCACTATGCTTATGTAGCTAAAAGCGGGGATGATTTCGTTACCGTCATCGACGGCCATCCTGGCGCAAAATTCAGTGCGGGAAAAAGGGGCGCAACCGGCGTCGGCTGGATCGCCTGGGGAGGCAAAGACCACCACCTTGCTTTTGAGACGGTCAGCGGCGGATGGGCGTTCAAAGGAGGACAAACCGCGCGCGCCCTGCGGTCGGTGGTGTTGGATGGCGTTGCCCTGAAGGAGTATGACGCTCTCAACATTTCTTATTTTGACCTGGATAACGATGGCCACTATGCTTACGTTGTGCGCGGCGCGTCAGGCAATAATGACCTGATAAATATTGACGGCCATGAAAGTCGAGTTTACAGCGACGTGGTGTACATCCGGTTATCAGGAGAGGACAAGAAAGGGACCTATGTTGCTCGTGATGGTGGCAAGTTCTTCCGAGTAACTTACTCGTCCGCACCGACAGCTGCGGTGTCCATCACTCCTCAAAGTTCTCCCCCGCCGGCACAATGAATTCGCATTGTCAGGGCTACAAGGAGCAACCGTGAACTTTGTTTTCGTGCCATACCTGAGCTTGGCACATGGCAGCGGTGCTAATGGATTCTGAACGCGCAGCAAGCCAGCATCACTGCAGCTTGTAGATCAAAATGTCGGATCGGCAATTGGCCTGCCCGACAGGTATCCAGGTAATTTGATTGTCCATCACAGGTGTCCTGCCATCCTGGGACCAGACGGGCTCCGTGCTTCCGCTGGTGCACGTTCCTGAGCAAGTTGCTAAAAACGTGTAATTCGCTGATTGCGAATATGGGGTGATCTGAGTTCCGATTGCGTAGTTGAACGACTTTGCCCACGAGAACCCTTCCTCACATGCATTGGATCCTGCCGTGGATCCCATTGTCCCCAGTCCCATGCTGGTCAGCGCATAATAATTGCCACTCTGAGAAAGCGCGCCGATAGAGGCCAGGGCATAGAAATTTGACCCGCTGGACTTGTAGCTAAAATTGAATGTGCGGCCAAACCTCCAGGTGGTATTGCTCGGATACCCTGAAGGACATGCTGGCTCCCCCGTTCGTCCACACGAAGACACGCCGATGATTTCGAACTGCCACGGGGACACGGCGGGATAGGCATTTCCGTTGACAAAGGTCGCGCCAATCGTCGGTTCCTCGTCAAAGCCTTTGTTGTAAATCCAGGACAGGTGCTCATCAAATTGCGGGTAGCACGGAGGATACGGGAACGGCGGATTGGTCAGCGCGACATCGGTACACGGCGAGAAGTGCCAGAACGGATAAGTGGTGTCCACATCCTTGTTGTCGCGAACCGTGAAATATTTCTGACTGGGGCCGTCCCCTTGACCATCGGCACCTTGGTTGACACGATGAGCGTATCCCATCCAGTCGTGGCCGTTGGGGTCGACCGTGATCTCGCCCCAGCTTCCATTTCCAAAAGACCACAGCTTATTCACGCTAGTACAGGGTCCGCCATAGATTCCGCACGTGATCTCCATCGTGGTTCCATCGAGCGATAGCAAAATGTTGTGGATGGTAACGTCGTCTGATCCCGAGAGCAGGAATGGAGTGCTGGCGGTCCAGGTTCCACCTGCGCAATTGTATCCGGCCCCATTGCTGCAAACGTAATCGGTTTCGATCCTGGTGTAGGTGTTCAGTTGATAGATGCGATTATTCGTACTGTCATAAGCTAATGCCCACACGCCGGTATCCTGCCCGGAACTGTAGGAGACAGCTACGCCGAAGACCTGATCACTGCGCTCGATGCCCGCGATGCCGTACCAGGTTTCCGTCCCGGTTGGCCCGACTTTCACCCAGGTGACCGCGCCATCTGTAATTGTTGAAGATGCACCAATGTTGGTCCAGGTAGCGGTGCCATCCGATACTGTACAGTTAATCGTCTGGCACCAGGTTGGCTGGGCTGATCCAGTGCTGCCAGCTACCGTCGCCTTGAAGATGTATTTGCCAGCGTTTCCCGTCAGCGAAGGTTGAATCTTGGTATTCAGAGGAACCCTCTGATTCGCCCCTGGCCACTGCGAAAGAGGAAGCGCTGTGTGGTTGATTCCAAGGTATGGCTCTACGGTGTGAGTCCAAGCGGGTTCAGTTGAGCCCGTAACCCCCGTCGTGATTGCTTGAAACAACTCTGCGCTCGATCCATTGTTTTGGGTCGGCTGAATCACCGTGCCCAGAGTAATCGAAGCAGAGGCCTTCCAGTCAGGATTCGTTCCTTTATATAGGGCGGGAGAAAAATCGGCGACAACCACCCCGGCCGATGGTGGTGCTCCAGGCACCACCGTAATTTCTCTAATCTGAACTCCAGCAGAGCTCAATTTGAAGTATTTTGCCGGGTCAGTCTTGCTAAAGACTCCGTGATTTGCCGTATACAGGGTGCTTCCCAAGCAGTGGAGATCGCTGTCACCATCCGAGCAGACTGGGCGGCATGATTTTCCGACTGGGTCATAGAAGTATAGGTAGGTAAATCCATTCAGACTTTCGAAAGCGAGCATCGTATCATTCAAATTCCATGAATTCTTGTTTCCCGCGCCGCCCAATCCAACTTCGTAGCTCTGATTCGGATTCGCAGGATCCGAGTTCCCATCTGTACACCGGACAATTTGCACGTTGTTGTAAAGGCTATCGCGGATCAGATTGTTGGCCCCGGTTATGCCGCCAAAGTTTGGCTTCGGGGAGGCGTCGGGCTGGGTCACACTCACATCGGTTCGTGAACAGGCAAAATTCGGTGGTCCGCAGTTCGCTGCGAAGATATGGCTCCCGAAGAGAAGCTCGCACAGCCACAAGAGCGCTGTAACTCCAGCAAGACTAGGATTCGCTGCCGATGGAAACATAAATGCCGACTCTCGAAAGATGTGAGAAAGTCTGAGGAAACTTCTCGCGAACGCGGATGTTGGATGCGCCCTAATGACCTCGAGATGAATTTGCAGATAGAACAGAGATCGAACAGCGCACAACCAGGTTCTCACCTCTTCGCCATAAGGCTCAGACGGTTTGCTTGCTTGGAACCTGAGCTCTTTGGGTATAGACGATTCGGTGCCCCGAGGAAGTAAACCGAACTACTACGCTTTCTGACGCCGGCTGTCCCGATGGCATTCGAGCGAGTACCGACGTATAGCAAACGGTGAAGTAGGGGAAGAATTGATATGCCTCCGGCGCAAAACAAGCTCCTACCACGAAACCGATCAGTGAACTGTGTAGGGCCGCCGCAAAAACTCGATGTTCCGGGTCTTCAGTTTGCGTAAAAACTTGTCTCAGGTTTTTGAAGCCCCGATAAAAGAAGCTGGCGTAGAGGATGAGTGCAAAAATGCCGCCTTCCGCGGCAATTTGCAGGTACGAGGCGTGCACTTCCTGCCAAGTTCCCGAATAGACTGCAAAATTGTCCGCACCAACGCCAAGAATGGGGTACTCGAGGATCGCATCGAACGACCTGCCAATCAGAGCCTTCCTGGCTTCGTAAGACGCCCCCGCCCCGGAGCTCGTATCCTCGTCGGAGATCGCAGAAAATCTATTCTCGAGTCGGCCGCCTGCCACAACCAGCAATGCAACCGCAGCCACCGCCACTCCAAAAATGAGATAGGCGCGTCGGCCCTTGATTCCGAGATGCCAGAGGCACACCCCACCCGAAATCACCAGATCGATGAAACCTGCCCGTGAGGCAGTCAGGATCAACGCTGCGGTCATGCTCAGGATGCAAATACCCCAAGCGGCTTTTCTTAGCGCACTCCGGGCACTTACAAGGAATGCCAGACAAAAGGGCATTGATAGAACAATGGCAAATGCAAAATCATTCGAGTTCGCGTAGAACCCGCCGATGACTCCCTGCAGTCGAGGTACATTATGACCTTTGATGAGAGCTGCCACCGAGACGACCGCCACTGAACTGGCTTGAATAAACATGATTCGCCTTAACCTAGGCAGGTTTGTGACGAGGAAAAAAGTAAGCAACCAGGCGACGTAGACCTTAGAAAACTCCAGGGTGCTGAAAAACGCGCCGCCCTTCCAGATGGGAGACAATACCGCGGAAAGGAACAGCAATAGAATCAGACCTAACAAATATGTCGATTCCCTAGGGAGATCTCTGAGGCTCCTGTTGGTCGATCCCGCGCTCACGAAAAGCATGAACACTGCGCAAATGGCTGTCAGTTTCGCCAGGGGAATGAGGCTGAAAACATGAACCAAATCCCCCGGTCGCGCGCAGTTGACGAAATAAAAGGCGGCCAGCCAAAAGAAGCCAACTCCCGACTCGTGTTTGGTCGCCGCGTCCATGCCATTATGACGGGACCTTCCCGCTGACCCGTCACCGAACCGCGTCAGGCCCCGAATGGCCGATGATAAGCGCGAGGAATTGCGTCGCCGAGTGAACATTCAGTTAATTCTGGTTTCCCGCCGCCCATAGGGACCGAAAGCTTTCACTCGTTTTTCAAATTCTGGTCACACAACCCAGATGGTAGGGTGCGACAATCGGGGGCATTCTCTCGTTCGGACTCTTCCAGTTTGCCGCCTCTCACCTCAGCATCTGACACCGGACGCCTGAAATCACTCGATGGTCTGCGCGCAGTCTCCATCCTCTGCGTGCTGATTGGGCATCTCAGCGGTACAAGAAACTTCTTTCATTTGGGTTATTGGCGCTGGGTTGGCGATATCGCGCATCTTGGCGTGGTCGTCTTCTTCGTGATCTCGGGCTTTCTAATTACCACTTTGCTGCGCCGGGAGTCCGCCGAGACCGGTCACATTTCACCAAAGCTCTTCTATGCCCGGCGCGCGATACGCATAGTTCCAGCGGCCTTCGCTTACATCGCCGTCCTCCTCCTGCTTTCGGCGATCGGGTGGATCCAACTGCGACCCCGGGATGTGGTCCACGCAATTACCTACACCGCAAACTATCAATGGGATCGCCCCTGGTGGACTGGGCACCTCTGGTCGTTATCCGTCGAGGAGCAGTTCTACTTGCTCTGGCCCTTCATTCTAGTTGCCTGCGGCTGGCGAAAGGCGCCATGGGTCGCTGCAGCAACCATCGGGTTGGGTCCCATATGTCGATTGTCCGCCCACCTTTTCTTGACCGGCACCCCGTACCGGGACTTGGAGATGTTCCCCATGGTGGCGGACAGTCTGGGCGCGGGCTGCCTGCTTGCGTGTCGTCGCGAGTGGCTCGAGAGACGTGGGTGGTATCGTGCTCTACTTCGACCGTTGGTTGCCTTTGGGCTGTTTGGCGCGATTCTAGTGGCAAACCGATATATGGGCTATACGGTTGGGAATGTCTTTGGGGGGTGCTTCATTAATTTGGCGCTGGCCGTGCTGATCCATCGCGCTGTCATTACTCCGGGCGGTACCTTCACAAGGATCTTGAATTGGACACCCGTAGCGCGGATAGGTGTGCTCAGCTACTCCCTCTACATTTGGCAGCAATTGTTTCTGAACCGAAATTCCAAGGCATGGATCAACGCCTTCCCGCAGAATCTCACTCTCGCGATCCTCTGCGCCTTATTGTCTTACACGTTGCTGGAAAAGCCGTTGCTTGCGCTCAGAACTCGGCTGCGAGAGAGCGCCAACACTCGCAGGAAGCACTCTGATTTGGGCTCCCTGGGTCTTGACCCCGAACCTGTAACTACAACAAGTCTTTCTGCGTAAATTTCATGGGTCAACTGAAGATGAAGACTACTGACTCGGCCGGCGAAAGCAAGAAGTGAGCACACACGGCAACAGAGATCGTAAGCAGTCCACCGCGCTCGTCGCTTTGGTCGGCATTTTAGTCGTGCTGATCCCGGCGTCCAGGCCGCGCACCTACGCATTTAGCGGCGAGGCCACTCGGTGTGGTCCTGCGAACTATTGTGCGCGAACCGACCTGCGGGTCGAACCCTACCCCGCAACTCCTCCCGAGTTAGGCCCTGCCGGGTCGATCATTCACGATCCAAACTTCGGTTCGCGAATCGTTCGCATCACCGATCCCAAGGCGGATCCCGATGGCCGCGGCCGTTCTTTTATGACCCCGGCGTCCGGAGAGCAGAACGCGTGGAACACAGATAGCACGCACTTTTACCTGCGTACCCCAGGCGGTGAATTCGTGCTCTACGACTTCGATCCCCAAAGCTTGAAGCCTCGACCGGAAGGCGTGCTCCCGGTGCTATGGGGTGGGGAGCCGGAGTTCAGCCACACCCAACCCAACCTTCTCTATGGAGCAGGTGGGCGGCGGCCCCACATTCAGCAATACGACGCCTCTTCGCGGCAAGTCACGAACCTGAATAAAGTTGAGGATTGCCTGGCCCTCGAGAAGAACGACCACGTGTTCGGCATCACGGTGAGCGCCGATGATCAACGGTTCAACACCGTGATCGGCCCGCAACAAGACCGAAATTACCTGGTCTATGTTTTTGATCGCAAACGGGGTTGTCGCTGGTACAACACCGAAACCGGCGAGATCGGCGGGCAATGGGGACCCAAAGGAACTGTTTCTATTCCAAATCGTTTCGGCATCCACGCCGCAAAAATGTCCAAATCGGGGCGGTACATCTGGATCACGCGCGGCGTAGGCACGGTGGGCAAAGAGGTCTTTTTTGCCTGGAATATCGACACCCTCGCCGTCGAGTTGTGCTCGTCGCATTGCTCCGGCCATTCTGCGATGGGGTATTCGCATGTTGTGGGGCCCACCGGAGCAGATCATCCCCTCGAGTTTGTCCGGCGCCCGCTGAGTAATCTAAGCGAAGAAGATCTGGTCATGGCTGACTTGAAACCTCTGCGCGGCGGCGAGTTCTGGTATTCGCACCATCTCTCTTGGAACTATGTGAATCCGGACGATACTACCCCCTTATGCCTGTCCACGTTCAGCACTTTTAATCCCTCCACTCCTGGAACCCCGCTGCTGGCGCGCAACCCGTGGGAAAACGAGGTGCTGTGCATGGAGATGGATGGTAAGGACTCGAAGATTTGGCGCTTTGCGCACACCTATAGCACAGCAAAAAACGGGTTCTGGTCTACGCCGAGAGGGAATGTGTCTCAGGACGGGCGCTTCTACCTATTTACTTCGGACTGGGAGGATCAATT
>Ga0126381_100000698_pt1 | contig 37137 bp, 25 predicted proteins | sample PanSoiMetPlot_28_FD_96465 | JGI IMG/M metagenome (GOLD analysis project Ga0126381, IMG submission 96465) | Tropical forest soil microbial communities from Panama - MetaG Plot_28 | ecosystem: Environmental > Terrestrial > Soil > Tropical forest > Bulk soil | place: Panama | collected 2016-02-17 | reverse complement strand
CCGGCGGGAGCGTGGCTATTCCCATCACAATTGATCCCTTGAATGGATTCAGCGGGGATGTCGTTCTGAGCGTGACGAACCTGCCGAACGGCTTGACGCCGAGTTACAATCCCGTCCTCATCCGAGGCGGGCGCGGCACCTCCACGGTAATCTTGACTGCTTCCAACACAATTGCGCTGGGCGATTACACCATAACGCTTTCCGGAAACAGCGGAAGCCTGACGCATAGCACAAGCGTTTCCATTACCCTTGCCGCTCTGCTGGGTGATTTTAGTGGAATCGTTGCACAGCCCGCCGTGAACACATCGCCCGGGGGCAGCGCATCCTATGTTCTAACGACGACTCCTTCCGGCGGATTCACGGGCAATGTCTCGTTGAACGTCTCGGGACTCCCGACGGGAGCCACCGCGAGCTTTAACCCCCCAGTGATTAACAGCGGATCGGGCAGCTCGACTCTTACGATTCAAGTGCCTGCGAACACCCCAGTGCCGGTCATCTACGACGTCTCCGTCGTCGGCTCCAGCGGACCGCTGGTCCACACCACGCAGGTGGAGCTTGGCGTCAGCAACGGAACGGGAGACTTCTCTGGAACCATCACGAACGCGGGACTGTCTTCGCAGTTCGTTCCTTCCTCCGGTGGGTCAGGAAGCTTCAACATCGCGGTGACTCCGATCAACGGCGGAGCGGGAGACGTCACGCTGACTATCGACGGGTTGCCGGGCTCTTCGACGGCGACGTTTACTCCGTCCACAATCGTTGGAAGCTCGGGAACCTCGACGCTGACCGTCAATGTTCCGAGCGGCACGGCGCCCGGAACCTATACGTTGATTGTCATGGCCGCGGGCAGTGGCGTGGTGCACATCAGCGGAATCCAGTTTACTGTTACTCAATGACGTAAGCCGGAGTAAGCTAGCGTTTCAAAAAAAGATCAAACGTATACTTCCTTCTTTTGGGAGAACGGAGTCTCGAGGTGCGGAAAAACGCAAAGCCTACCACTCAGAATAACGCGTTCCATCCAATGCAATTCTGGTTGACTTCGAATAGACATCGAACACGTTGCTGCCGCCCCCGGAGCTCGAATCCGGATCGTCTTGAACCGACCGGAGTCCCCACTCCGCCCGGCCCGTCATAGGATCAACCGGAATCCGGCGCAGAAAGCGGACCTTCCTATCGTACCCACTGCCTCCGACGTTCACTGCTTGCACCAGGGTCTGTAGGTCTGGGGGATAGCCTTCGGTGCCGGCCTTTTGCCGGATCAAATTTCGGTCCGCAAAGTCTTTGTATCGGTCAATTGCATCGCGAATCTCCCTCAGGTCCTGCCGAAGTTCGTTCTCGCGTTCGCGGATAACCACAAGACGTACCAGTGGAAGCGCCGCAGAGGAAAGAATCAGCAGAATCGCGCACGCAATGATGAGCTCCAGCAAACTCATGCCAGATTGTGCAAATCGCCTGCGCGACCGATGAAAATTCATGAACGTGCTCCTTCCGATCGTCGCAGGCGCGACCTAATGACTTAGTCTACTCGTGAGGGGCCGGGGGGAAAGGAAGCCTTGATAGCCAACATTGACGCAGGGTTCTAGCGGCTCCCGCACCCAACCCAAGCCACAACCAAAGAAATCCCTGCAAAGGTGCGTTGCGCATCGTGGATTCCCCGACGTTCATGAATAGCGCGGTTACTCCCATGACAAAGGCAAGGTGCACAGCCAGGGAAGTTGTGGGGAGTAGTTCCGCGAGGAGGTCTTTACTCAGCCAAATGGCCTGAAGTCCGCGGCAGAGGAGGACCAGTGGCGCAAAAAAATAGGCCAGGTAGGGAAGGAATCCCACCACACCAAATTGTTTGAGGACGTCGAGGTACTCCGAGTCCGTCACAACGGTCGAAAAAACCTCCTTTGCCGGGCCATGTCCAAGCCACGGAGAGGTCGCGATAAACGCCAATGCGTCTTGCCACACGACATCCAACCGCGTGCGCAGTGAGTCCACTTGCAACGGGTGTCGAAGCTCCTCAAAACGCTGTCTTACGCCGAAGGTAGTGCCCTCGACGAATCGAAAGATCAGCAAGAAGACGGGAAGGGAGAAGGCCAGAAGAACAAGTTGAAAAACTCGCCTCCGCTTTCGAAACGACGGAAGAAACAAGGCTAGGATTAACAACAGGTCCAGCGCAGCGCCGAGCATCCCGTATCGCGAGGCAGTCATCGCTAGCGTTACAAAACAGACACTAAGCACAAGGAGGTTCCGTAGTCGGCTTCCTACTCCCAAAAACAGTGCCAGCAGAAATGCCGCGATGCTCCAGTCCATCAGTTGTCCCAGGACATTGGGATTGCCCATAGTTGAATAGACGCGGTTGAGAACCTTTAATGTCCAATCGACGTGCTCCCCCGCCGTATAAAACCTGTCTAGACTGTGCGCAAAAGGAAGCTGCAAGAATTGCGCCCAGGCATAGGCGCAGACCACCAACAGGCAGCCCGCCAGCCAGCCAAATACGTGCTCAAGCGACCGTTCGTTGAGTTTCGCTTCCACCCCAATCGTGAAGAAAAGAACGGGCAGGCAAGCCTTAGGAATTTCATAGGCATCGCGGAGAAGAAAAGGATGCCCCAGTCCCATCACCCCATAGAACACGGAAACGCAAATGCAAAGACAAAACACAAGGCCCACGAGCATCATGCTGTTGAAGCGAATCAAGCCAACATAGCCACCCAAAAGTAGCCAGCCATAGACCGCCATAACCGCGGGAAGAAAGAACACTTCCGCTTTTAGCGTAAAGATATTGTTTCCAAGGTTTAGGCCGGGCGCGAGCAAGCACAAACACAGGAACAGGATCACCATCGCCATTCCGAATTGTTGCGCGCGTTCTGTCCGCACGCGGGAGAGTCCTGCGGCGTATTGCGGAAACGCAGTGGGGCGTGTCGTCATGTCAGATTCATTCCGCCGTCATCAGCGACTTGCCAAACCGGGCTCCCAGCCGCCGGAGTGCAATCGCGTATGGAACAAACTCGGCTCGCGAAGGCACGATCAGCTCCTTCCACCGGACCTTAAGTTCTCGCTTCAAAGCGATCGCCAATAGGGATGCATTCAGTAAATAAGCAGCCGAAGAAGCGAGCGCTGCGCCGCGAATTCCCATTGTCGGGATCAGCTTCAGATCGAGGACCACCGTCACCATGAGGGAAACAATGGCGAAAATCGAGCTGAACTGCGGCTTCTTTCGCCCCACGAGTACCGCCGCAACCACTTTGCCCAGCGAAAGGGCGACCGTGCCAGGCAAAATCCACCAGATGACGGCAACGCTTTCGGCGAAGGCTGAACCGAACACAAGAGGGATCACCACGGGGCTCAACAAGGCCATTACTGTACCCGAAGCAAGTGCGATCAGAACTACCTGCCGCGTAATCAGGCAAGTGAACTCGACGGCTCCGGTTTCCATGGTCCGCGCGGTCCGGGGTACAAGCGCCACCGCCGCGGCATTCGGGATTTGCCAAAGCGCTTCCGAAACCACCACTCCAACGGCATACAGCCCCACCTGTGCAGGGTTAAGAAAGGCATTGACGACGAAAACGTCCAGGCGATAGTTGAAGAAAGTGGCCAGGTTTCCAAGCTGACCCCGCACGCCGAGGCTCAATGCGGAAAGCAGCTCCTTGCGAGCCGCGGATACCTGAAAAAGCCATCGAAGAGGCTCCCTCAGCAGGATTGCCGCTGCTCCCGCGCCCACAATCAATCCCAAAAGGTTTCCAAGGATTGCTATTTCTGCGCTGCGCCTCACAAAAAGAAGCAGCCCAGCGATCGCCGCCAACCCGGCGAGCTGCTCGATCAACGAAAGAATCGCCCGCGCGCGAAACCGTTCTTGACCTGCCAATAACGCGCACAAATGCCCGAAGCTGATCATCGCCGGAATAGTGGCTAAAACAAGCAAGAACAGAGTGGGAGTGATTCCCTTGAAAAGAATTTTTTTCCACTGCCAATAAGCGAATACCCAAAGACCCATGGCGCCACTGCACCCTAGGATCGCGGACAGGAACACCGCTGAAAGCCAATCCGAGAACCTCTTCCTGGGGTCCGCGGTCCAAACGGTGATGGGAATTTCGCCGCCCAGTCCTCCCGCGAGCACCCCAAGGGTGACCGCCATCAAAGCAAGACTGATTTGACCGCGCCCTTCCGGACCGAGAAGGCGGTCATAGCAGACCTCGACCAACAACGCCAACCCGGCGCAGGCCATCTGGCCCGTCAAAACGGTGGCCAGGTTCTCGAAAAAACGAGGCGCCACCACTTTTGGGCCCTTGGCCGCAAGTCTTTCGAATCCAAAGGAGGTGCCTGACGAGTCGAGGGAGTTGTCGCTCAAAAGCTCAGCCATGAGAAATGCCCGCCGCCGAGGTAGTTTGCCACTCAGTCATTCGAAGAATTATTACGACAATGCGAATGAACTTTCACAATTTGTGGAGTGCCACGCTTCCGAGGCTCCGTCCTGAAGGTTCCCACAAGTTCAATTTGGAATCTCAAGTTTTCATCCCGCTTTCATCCGCGGATAACAAGTTCCCGTTACTTATGCGTACGCAGCCTGGCTGCGGACTAAAAAGCCGTCAGCATAGGTCGAGCGTCTCGGGGCTAAACATCATTCATTTTTGCGAGTAGCAAGTCTGCTTCCGCGGTGTCGGTGACGTTGGCCGTCCGGAGTGGGATTAGAGTTTCGCGGGAGAGCATTGAAAAGAAGCTTGAAAGTGCGTTTGGGCTCCCATGACTTGGGAGTTAGAGGGCGAAGCTCTATGCAGTGGGTTCCTTCGAATGCCGAATGGGAAGCGCGCGACACACCTTTTTTCTGGTTTGCGGCCTATACCAAGCATCAACACGAAAAGCGCGCCGCGGATCTGCTTGCGAGAAAGGGACTGGAGACTTTTCTCCCCACCTACCGGGATATTCGCCGCTGGAATGACCGGATGAAGACCCTCATTCTCCCGCTTTTTCCTTGCTACCTGTTTATTCGCACCACGATCGAGCAAAAGCTGGACATTTTGAAAACGCCGGGCATTTTTCATGTCGTGGAAAGCGACGGAAAAGCCTGCGCCATCCCGGATGCGGAAATCGAAGCTTTGCAAAGGCTCGCGCGCAACGAATCTGTCGGCCCCCACGTTTTTCTCAATTCCGGAGACTCCGTGCGCATCATCAGAGGGGCCCTTACCGGAATTGAAGGAATTCTCGTGCGCGTTAAAAACCAGCACCGCGTCGTGGTTTCGATCGAATTGCTCCGCAAGTCTGTCGCGGTGGAAATAGACCTCGGGGCATTGGAACCGCTTCGCACATGGCATCCGCGGTTCTCTCCATTGTCAACGGCGCAGTCCAGGCGCGTTGCCTGAGTAAAAGAATCCCGATGCCAGGCCGCACGTGATTGGCATAGAGAGAATCAAATGGGAGATCTAGGACAACGGCATCCTCGTGATGCGTGGCTGGTGGCACCTCCGTCGCCCGGCGCGGAGCTCCTCTTCACCTGGGAGCAGGCGGTGCGCGTGCTACGAAAGAACCGAAACTTTGCCATGGTGGTTACCGGGCTATTAAGCCTCGCTGCCGTCCTCGTTGCCGTGTTGATGAAAGATGTGTATCAGCCTGTTGCCCGGCTGGAAGTGGAGCCGATTTCCAGCGGCATTCGCACTCTCCGCGAAATTGACGACTTCGACTCCGCCGCCAACCCCGAATACCTTGAGACACAGTCACAAATCTTACAAAGTGACGCGTTGGCAGTCAGTGTCATCCGGGCCTTGAATCTCGTAGAAAATCCGGAGTTCGTAAGCAAGAAAGATCGGGCCAAGTGGAAGGACCCCGCCAAGCATTCTGAGGCCGTGTCAAGTGCGAGCGGGGATCATTTCTTGCAGGATCAACTCGTTCTCGCCAATCGCACGCCTCTGGAATCGCTCGTGTTGCAGGCCTTTCATAAACGCCTTTCCATTAATCCGATTCGCAACAGCCGTTTGATCGAAGTCAGTTTTACAGCGCATGACCCCGAAGTGGCACGTAATGCCACCAACGCTCTCGTCGCTCAGTACATCGATCAAAGCTATCGCACGCGCTATGCCACAACCATGGAAGTCTCCGAATGGCTCTCGAAACAACTTAGCGATCTGCGGGAAAAAGTAAAGAAGTCTAACCAGGAAGTTACCGACTACCAGAGAAAATATGGCCTCGTCGAGACCGACGATCATGATGTGCCCCTCGCTCAATTGATGAGCGAGGTCAACCGCCAGTTCAGCGACGCTGAAGCGAACCGAATTGAACTGGAAGCTTACGTCCGCCTGATTGACTTGGGCCAGACGGATGCGCTGCCGGCCTTTCGGGATGATCAGGTTTACCAGGATCTGATGAAGAGTAATGTCGAGGTTCGTGCAAAGCTTGCCGAGGCACGGGCCATCTATGGAGACAACAACTCCAACGTTCGAAAGCTCGAAAGCGAGTCGCATGAAATATCCGAACAGCTGGACAAAGAAAGAAAAGCCCTCGTTTCCAGGTTGCGGGCTTCCTACGCGGCCAGTATGTCGCGGGAAGTGTTGATGAAAGAGTCGCGCGAAAAAGTGAAAAAAGAGATGGGTGATGCGAGCTCGCACATGGTCGCCTACCGTCTCCTCAAGAACGAGGCCATCGCCGACGCCCAGCTCTACAATACCTTGCAAGGCCGCCTTAACGAGGCGGGAATCTACGCCGGTTTGAAGTCCGGCAATATTCGCGTCGTGGATTTGGCGGCGACGCTACCGAAGCCCAGTGGCCCGAATCGCCAGTTGATTGTCGGAGCTGGCATGGCACTCAGCGTGATGATTGGCTTGCTCTTGGCTTTTGTGAGGGAAAGTCTCGATAACAAGGTACGAACTCCAGACGACATTCGCAGTCGTACCGGATTGGCCTCGCTCGCCATGGTTCCATCGTTTAGTCCCAAAACCGCCAAAGCGCTCCAGCACGGGCTCGACGCGGGGCTGTTTTCCAACCGGCAGAGCAGTCTTGAGAACCGCCCGAAAATCTATGTGAGAGACTCCGCGGGTCCCGGTGCCGAAGCTATCCGAGACTTGCGAACCGCACTGATGTTCTCCCGCCCTGGGGGGCCCCCCCGCACGTTTCTTTTGACCTCTCCCTCTCCCGGCGAAGGCAAGACCACTATTGCCATGAACCTCGCCGCCGCCCTTTCGCAGAGGAGCAGGACCTGTCTCCTGGAATGCGACCTCCGCTCCCCGCAGATCTCCCAAGCGTTTGGCTTGCTAGGAAATCTGGGCTTGAGTCATGTTCTGATTGGCGCCATTCCCAAGGAGAAAGCTCTGGTGAGGATTCCCGAATTGCCGGGACTCTCGGTGGTGCCTGCCGGTGTGAGTGTGCCAAATCCGGGTGACCTTATTGCGTCGGATCAGATGCTGCAAGTCTGCAACGCATTGAGGAATGAGTTTGACCATGTGGTTCTCGATGCGCCACCGGTGATTCCGTTTTCCGATGCGCGCTTTCTTGCCTCCGAGGTGGACTCCGTCATTCTCGTGGCACGCTACGAATTCACCACACAGCGGGCTATCGAACGCGGCGCGCAACTTCTCCAAGAAGTGCAGGCTCCCCTGGCTGGCTTCGTACTGAACGACATTGACCTGGATTCGCCGGACTATCATTATTTCAACTACGGCTATAGCAACTCCGTGAATGGCTATCTGCGTTATTCCAGCAAGGCGCGCGCCGAGATCACGATTTCCGAGACACCTCCGGAATCTCCAAAGCACAGGAGCGCGAGCGCCTGAGTCGTGTGAAAAAAGCTCTCGTGGAGTCAAGATTTATGCAAGACTCTGCCAAACAATTTCTGCCTAGGTTCCTTTTAGCCGCTTTTTTGGGGGCTCTTTGTGGCGGAACGGTTGACCCGCAAGAGTCTATGCCGCCAAAGGCGCGGATGTGATGGCGGATCTTTCGACGGCGTTCCTGTTGTTCCGGGCGTCGCACTGGCACAAGGGCTTACGCCGACTGCTTCAACCAAACACGCCATCATCGTTCGTCAATCCACAAGCAATAGCGCTCGAAAGGAATGCCCGTGGATCTCCCCCAGATGCAGCGGGAGAAGCTTACGGACGTGATACTTAGGCTTAAGGACATTTTGTGTGTTCCAACCGCAAGAAAATTACGCTTCAATGCCTAAGTGAAGCGGCGATGGCCGGTGTCGCCTTTTACGGGCTTGGCTATCGCGTAGCCACGAATCCTTAGAAGTCCCGCTTTGCTTTACTAGTCAGAACCTGCCGCTTACATCCATGTCCGCGCCCCCTCAGAGTTTCCAACCGCCGTCGTGTTTCTCTCCAAGAAAATCACGACCCTATCGGGTAGTGATTCACGGCCTGCCTCATTTTTGTCAAAAGTTGGTCGCGTTGCTGAAAGGCGAGGCTTGGGAGATCTCTTTTTATTCGCATAACAACATCCAGGATCTGCTGGCTTTGGCCCACGCCCTACGGTGCTGCGATCTTGCATACGCCTGGGGCGGACGTATTGACCTGGGGAAATTTCTTTTGGGGGCCAGGTGCTTAGGTGTAAGGAAATTGGTGATGTTGTGGTCTGGCAGCGACGCTCTTTGGGCGAAAAAGGATGCGGCCGCGGGAAAAATGAATCCCTGGGTCGCAGCAAAGACGCATTGGGCAGTGTCTCCGTGGATTGCCCAGGAAGTTCTATCACTTGGCCTGAACTGCGAGCACGTGCAGGTATCTTTCGTACCTGTAGTGAAAGATATTTGCCCTATGCCTGGCAAGTTTTCTGTGTTGTCTTATGTTCCGAGCGCCGACAAAGCCGATCTCTACGGCTGGGACCAGATCGTCGAGGCCGCGAAAGCGCTTCCTTCTGTGAATTTCAAAGTGGTTGGTTTGCGCGAACGCGGAACACTCTCCGCACCTTCAAACGTCAAGATCGAAGGGTGGACGGACAATCTCGCGATGCATATCCGGGAGGCTTCGGTTATCTTCCGTCCCGTGCAGCACGATGGTCTTTCGTTTATGGTACTCGAGTCGATGGCGCAAGGCCGCCATGTTTTGTACAGCTACCCGTTGCCCGGAACCACGCACGCCAAAGATGCCGAAACAGCAATCCGGGAATTGCGACGGCTGGCCAAGCTGAGTGAAATACGGAGCCTGGGATGCAACGCCGATGGACTGGAAATCGTCAAACGCGAATACAGTGAGACACGCGTGCGCCACAATCTGCTTTCGCGTTGGGAACAGATTATTTCGGGCTTACCTGCGACGAACGGCAGCAGAATCGTACGCGAGCAGGAGAGCAAGGCGATACAGCCCATTTCCTCCTGAACAGATTTTTCGAAATGTTCACCTATTCTCGTTCCCAGCCCCAAGTGCGACGCGTTCTTGTCCATGGGTTGTTGTATGTCGGCCGTATGTTCGCGGAGCTAATGGATGGAGACGGTTGGGAATTTCGCTACTACCCGGACCAAGGACTTCACAACCTCGCTTCCATGGCACGGGACTTGCGCGAATGTGACCTCGTCTATCAGATCGGTGGGCGCGTGACGATGGGCAAGTTCCTTCGCGCCGTGAAACTCATGAAGAAACAAAAATTGATCATGCATTGGGCTGGCAGCGACGTCTTTGGCCAACGGGCAATCCTAGAGCGCGGCAAAGCTAATTCCTGGCTGATGGGCAATGTTCACCATTGGGCTGTCTCGCAATGGCTCGCTCAGGAGGTGGGGCAACTTGGGCTCCGCTGCGAATGGGTGCCTTTGCCACCGGGCAACGTGCCCGACGAACCGTCGCCGCTGCCGAACGAATTCTCCGTCTTGGTCTACATGCCGGACATCAGAAGAAGCGATCTGTACGGGCTCGACCTCATTCTGCAAGTTGCCCGTTACCTTCCACATATCCGGTTCGATCTGGTTGGCTTGTTATACGGCAGAATTGATGATGCGTCGCCGAATCTGCGGATTCACGGCCGTATTCCCGATCTCGCGCAGTTCTACAAACGAGCTTCCGTGGTTTGGCGGCCGACGCGCCATGACGGTCTTTCCTTCATGGTGCTGGAAGGGCTTGGTTACGGCAGGCATGTCCTCTGGAGCTACGCCTTTCCCGGTTGTATCCAGGTAACCGATGCGACGGCCGCGCGAAACACAATCGCAGATCTCTATGCAATGCACAAGGATGGCCGTTTGGGTATTAACCGGGAAGGCGTTCAGGTGATCGCGGAGCGCGGGTTCCTGCCGAAGCAGGTAAAACAGAAAACGCTGGCGAGGTTGGAACGGGTTCTGAACCAATGAGAACAAGACGCTGGTTTCGTGCGGCACTTTTCGCTTGCTGCCTGCTGGTTCTGCAAAACCTGATCTGCTCGGCGAATCCTGCGGAATCGTCGCAAAGCCAGGCTCGCGTGCCGCTTGGCGACCACTATCTGATGCTTATCAACACGGCGATCGCTTCTCAGATGACTCCCGACAAATTTGCCCAGTTTGAAAAGTCTCCTTATGACGGCATTGCCGTGGCCTTTTTGCATGCTTACGACGTCTCCCCCGTGCCTCCACTGGCAGAAATGGATGCGCACATCAAAGAATGGAAAAAGCTAACCAGGAAGGACATCTGGCCGTGGGTCTATTTCAATCGCATGCTCGCCGTGGACCCCACCGATAAGAATCCTTATAGCCGCGATGGGTACTTCCGGAAATTCTTGGGCGCGGATTTGGATGGAAAAGCGGGCGCGCAGAGGGATTTTCTGAAGAATTGGCAGAATGCGTTGGCGGCGGCAAAGGGTACGAATACGCCAGGAATTGTTTTCGACCCGGAATTCTACAACTACCAGAGCGCCTACGACCTGGCACTTTTGGCGAAAGAAACGAACATCAAGCCGGAACAAGCCATCGGCCTGCTGCAGCAGCTCGGTGCCCGCATGGCGGACATTGCCGCAGAGGAATATCCCCGTGCAGTTCTCTGGTTTATGTTCACCGGGTTGGGATATCCCGAGTACAAGACCGTCGCCGGCCATCCCTACTACCCTTCGCCTGCCTATATTGTTTTTGGGCTCCTCGACCAGATTCAGAAACGTCAGCTGCAACTCACTTTGGTTAGCGGTGGCGAAGGTAGCCTTGGCTACTGCCATGAAACTCTCGAGCAGTTTCAAGATTCAATCCGAAAGCGAGAATCGAAGTTTGCCCCCCACCTCCAGAAATACCGGGGAATCCTGGAACTCGGCGGCACGCTGACGCTCTGGAGCGATCGCTCGCAAAAGCAGGGCTGGGTGAAGGATGGCGCTTGCGGAACCTCCACCGCCGCCACAGTGGAAGACCTGGAACCTTACCTCGAGTTGCTGTTTCGATCGTTTCGCTACAACTGGATTTATGGCTCGGGCGATGGTGGCTATCAGGCATTTGTGCCGATGGTTGCCACGCGCTTCGACAGTGTAATCAACAAAGCGAAAGCAATAGCCTACGCTTCGTCGCCACGCTCGCGTTGAGCCGTTGCCGGTTCATATTCACATTGTCAGCAGTTGGTTGCCATGGGCACGATCCTGCCCCATCCCGTACAAGAACTAGACGTTGAGCATTCCTCACGCACTGCGACTTTGTACGCGCTTCGTGAACTTTCGAGGCGTGCCGGCGTTCCACGATCGGAATTTGCTCGCTGGCGAGTAGTATTCAACTATCCGGATTACGTGCAGGTTTATGTAGATCCCGCTTCAGAGCGACATGTGCGATTTCCCGCAATTTCATGGGACTTTTACGGGAACCCGGGCCTTGCGAACTCCCAGACGGCTACAGCCTGCTGGATCGATCCTGGTGCCAATCGGTTTTCCGGCATCGTCAACTTCAAAATTCCTTTTTCTACCGCCGGGCCGAGAACCATCGGACCTCTCTTCAAACCGGAAAACAGGAATAGTGTCTCTTGTAGCGTTGATTTGTTGACCTCGCTCGTATTGATGCTGTCTCGGTACGAAGAGACACTCTTCGTACCACGGGATGAACACGGAAGGTTCGCGGCTGTATCCAGCATAGCCTGGCGAGATGGCTTTCTTGACCGTCCCATTGTGGATGAGTGGGGGCTTGCGTTCGCAGAAGCTATTCAATTTCTCCTTCCGTCTTGGCACCCCAAGGAATCCACTCTTCGCGTGAAAGTTGGCCACGATGTAGACGAATTGGGACACCCTTTCAAGGCGCGGACTGTATTAGCCCACACCCTGCGGCGCCGAGACCCAGGCGCCACACTGCGCGACCTGAAAGCACTTTACTCCGGCGGCCTCACAACCTATCAGTTGCTCCTGTGGGAAGTGGTTGCGCTCGCAAAATCGCGGGGTTTCGAGTCGGCGGTTTACTGGAAATGCTGCGGCTCCGGCGCCAACGACACTGGCTACAATCCGCGTCAACCGCAAATCCAGAACATGATTTCGGCCTTCCGCGACTCCGGGGTCGAGCTGGGGATACATCCCAGCTATCAGTCCTTCGATTCACACATCGCTTTTCAAAAAGAGGTCTCTGCTCTCAAAGAAATCCTCCAACACGATCTGGTCGGAGGCCGGCAGGATTTCCTGCGCTGGAAACCTGAAACCTGGGTCGCCTGGGAGGCAGAAGGGATTGCTTACGACGCGTCCGTGGGTTTTGCCGATCACATCGGTTTCCGAGCAGGAACATGCCATCCCTACCGGCCCTGGCTGCTCGCCCAAGGGAGGGAAGCCCGCCTCCTCGAAATTCCTCTGATTGCGATGGATTCCACGCTCCTCAGTTACATGCAAGTGAGTGAAGACGAAGCCCTCAAGAAAACTCGTCAATGCATCGCCCACTGCCGCGCCGTCGGCGGAGTATTCACCCTCCTTTGGCACAATACGCGAATCATGAATTCTCGGCACAAGGCCCTTTACCAGGCATTGCTCGACGACCTTAGTGGGAGTCCTTCTTATGACTGGCGTTCGGCGTACCATGAAATCCTCTGACAATTCGTCCCGGATTCCCATCCGGAGGTGGGTTAGCGTTGTGGGTGCGCGGCCACAGTTTGTGAAGCTGGCTCCCGTTTGTCGCGCCATCGCGTCGCACAACCACACCGTTGGCTCGCCGCTGATCGAACATTCTATTATTAATACGGGACAGCACTACGACCGGGAAGTCGCGGAGCTCTTATTTGTACAGATGGGCATTCCCGAACCTCGCTATAACCTAGCTGTCGGCTCTGGATCGCATGGCACGCAACTCGCGCGTATGCTCGCTCGGATGGAACCGGTGCTCGCCGCGAATCACATCGACTGGCTGATTGTTTACGGCGACACAAATTCCACCGTTGCCGGAGCTTTGCTTGCCTCTCGCCTGCATCTCCCGGTGGCTCACGTAGAAGCCGGCTGCCGCAGTTGGGATATGAAGATGCCCGAAGAGCAGAATCGCATTACCTCCGACCATCTGAGCCAACTGCTGCTCGCTCCCTCGGAATCTGCTCTGCAAAATCTCCGTCGCGAAGGCATTGCGGGGGACGATGATCCCCGGAAACGCCGCGCCTCCGTCGTCGGCGATGTGATGTACGACGCTTTGTTACAGAGCCTACAGGTTGCCGAAAAGAAAGCGGACGTCACATTGGCGGAATATGGACTTGAGAGCGGCGGCTACTACCTCCTCACGATTCATCGGGCCGAAAACACCGGAAACTCCGAAAAGCTCACCGAAATTTTGGAAGCCGCCGCATCCCTCGATCTTCCGGTTTTATTCCCGGTGCACCCGCGCACCCGCAGTGTCATCTCCGCCGAGGGCATTGCCGTCAAGGGAAGGCTGATAGTTGTCCCGCCGCTCGGATATCTGGAAATGCTTGCGGTCGAAAAGCATGCGCGCAAAATTCTCACGGATTCCGGCGGCGTTCAGAAAGAGGCATTTTATCTTGGTGTGCCGTGCGTCACTCTGAGGGATCAGACCGAATGGATGGAAACCGTTACCTTGGGGGCAAACCGCATAGCGGGCACTGCTCGTGAATCCATTCGAGCCGCGGTTCTGCATGAGGAGGCAAACGGGTGGAATAAGGCAACTCCTTATGGCGACGGCCGCGCCGCACAGCGAATCGTCTTCGAACTTCTGGCGAGGAGCGTCTGAGGTGCCGGTGTCTCGGCAAAACGGCAACGGGAATCCGGTTCGCGTGGTGCACATGACTTCCGTGCACTCTGCGCTGGACGGGCGCATTTTCCGGAAGGAGTGCCGCTCGTTGCAGCGGGCAGGATATGACGTGACGATTATCGGTCCCCATCGCGAGGATACGGTTGTGGACAATGTCCGCGTCCGTTCCGTGCAGCAAGACGAGCGAAGGCTCGCTCGGATGACCCGCACTGTTTGGCGCGTCTACAGTGAGGCTCGCAGACAGAATGCTGACGTCTACCACTTTCATGACCCGGAATTGATTCCCATTGGATTGCTGCTGCGCGCCTCCGGGAAGCGCGTAATCTATGACGTTCACGAAGATATGCCTAAGGACATCATGTCCAAGCATTACCTCCCGATGTGGAGCCGCCGCATGGTCGCGTGGCTGGCTGAGCGAATCGAAAACACCACTTGCAGCCAATTCTCGGCTTTGGTGGCGGTAACGCCGTCGATTGCCAATCGCTTCCTTCCCATGAACGAAAACACGATCACCGTGCACAACTATCCCTTTCTGGAAGAGTTATTCGCGGAAGGCCGCGATCAGTTTCCTTGGGAAACTCGCAGGCAGTCCATCGCCTACGTGGGAGGAATAACCGCCCAGCGGGCCATTCGCGAAATGGTCCATTCCATGGCGCTACTTCCCGAATCGCTTCCGGCAACGCTGGAACTTGCCGGTAACGAGATACCAGAAGACGCTCACCCGGAAGAGCTGTACCGTCATACCGGATGGAAACGTATCAGGCATCACGGCATCTTAGACCAATTCGCCACGTTTCGACTCCTTCATAACGTGCGCGGAGGACTGGTGCTTTTCCACCCGGAACCCAATCACTGCGAAGCCATGCCGCAGAAAATCTTCGAATACATGGGCGCCGGGCTCCCCATAATCGGATCGGACTTCCCGCTCTGGCGCCGCCTGTTGGGAGACACGGGTTGCGGCCTCTTGGTTGACCCTAAGGATCCGCCCGCAATCGCGCGCGCCATCGAATACATACTGACGCACTCTGAAGAAGCCGAACAAATGGGACGCCGCGGCCGAGCGCTGGTACTCGAGCAGTACAACTGGAGTTCGCAGGCTGAAAAATTGCTTGACCTGTATTCGGGCCTCACTAATCACAAATGTGTGGTATAGCCGGAATCGTCGCGTTAGACGGCTTCCTTCCTCAGCAGCTGGTTGCCATGACGCAGCTTGTTCACTACCGCGGACCAAGCGGTTTTGGATTTGCTTTCACGGGACAAGGGTCGAGGGCTGCTCTCGAGGTTGTTCACAACGCGGATAAAAGGCCAGTCCAGGAGAGACCCGTAATTGGCCTCGGCAGCCGACGGCTGGCGATACTCGATGTCTCCGAGCTCGGCAACCAGCCAATGCAAATGGGTGATGGCGATCTTTGCATCACGTTCAATGGAGAAATCTACAATTTCAAGGAAATTCGCTTCGAGCTCGAAGCGCTTGGCCACCGGTTCAAGACCGGAACCGACACGGAAGTTATCCTGCATGCGTATCAGCAGTGGGGCGAAGAGTGCGTTCAACATTTCAACGGCATGTGGAGCTTCGCCATCTGGGACCGGCCGCGACAACAACTGTTCTGCTCTCGCGACCGCTTCGGAGTTAAACCCTTCTACTACGCCCTTCATCGCGGGCGCTTCTACTTCGCGTCCGAAATCAAACAGATTCTGCTGGCCTCGGAAATGGAACGCGTGGCCAATCCCGAAGCCGTCTACAACTTCCTCGAGTTCGGTTTGCTCGATTATTCGGAACAGACCTTCTTTACGGGCGTTTTCCAACTCCCGGGCGCTCACTCCCTTTCGCTGAAACTCCACGACCCGCTGGCCCCGGAAATTAGAAGATATTGGGATCTGCAGGCGCAGGCTACGGAGAAATCGGAAGAATCCGCGCTAGTCGAGCATTTTCGCGCCCTTTTTGAGGATTCCGTCAGGCTGCGTCTGCGCAGCGACGTCCCCTTGGGGTTTAGCTTAAGCGGAGGAGTCGATTCTTCCGCCATTGTCTGTCAGGCGAGCAAGGTCGCGCCCGAATCGGCGTTTCAGACGTTTTCGGCCTGCTTTGATGAACAGGAGCTCGATGAACGAGGGTACATCTCCGCGGTTGTCTCTGCTCTCGCCGCCAAAAGCCATTGGACGTTCCCTGTCGCAAGTTCCTTCTGGACAACCATTGAGCGAATTCTCTTTCACCAGGACGAACCCTTGGGCAGCACGGGTGTCTTTGCCCAATGGAACGTGATGCAAGAAGCGCGAAGGAACGGGGTGCCTGTCATTTTGGGTGGCCAGGGTTGCGACGAATCTTTTTGCGGCTATCTGAAATACAGGTACTTCTACCTGTGGCATATGGCGCGACGTGGCGACCCGCGATTCGTGCGAGAGTCGCTGCTCGGCTTGCGCAACAGTCCACGCGTATTCTGGGCTTGGGCGGACGTTAGCCGTTATTTTCCTTCCAATTTTAGAAAACCATTTTCCGTCGTCGAAAAACTTTGTCCGGAAGAGTTCCGCAAAGCTCCACGAAAAGTTTCTCTGATTCTCGGTGCTGGTGAGAGCCTCGGCGATCGCCAGAAAGCCGACCTGACACGAACCAGCCTGCCCATGTTGTTGCACGCGGAGGATCGCAATTCGATGGCCCACTCTGTCGAGTCTCGGCTTCCATTCTTGGACTACCGCTTGGTGCAGCTGGGCATTGCTTGCCCAGCGTCCCTGAAAATTCGCGACGGCTGGAGTAAATGGATTGTTCGGAACGCACTTAAAGGAGTTCTGCCGGAGAAAATTCGCCTGCGCAAGAGCAAGCTCGGATTCAACACGCCGGAATCACATTGGGTCCGCTACGGACTGCAAAATGGCCACAGCGAGTTCTGGCGCGACTCCAAATTGCGCATGGAACGGTTCCTGTCCGCCGACGTGCTTCACGAGGAAAGCTGCAAGTTTGTGAATCACGAGCGAGGAGCACTTGCCGCCAATTGGCTTTTCCGTGCCATGGAGCTCGAATTGTGGGCCAGAGTCCACGTGGTTTCTTGATTCCCATGGATGCTTCTGCCGAAACTCAAATGACTGCGCTGGATATCTCGCGCTTTGCAGGAGCGCAAGGCATGAACGCCGTACAGGGTGAATCGTGTCTCTGGGTGCAGAAGCGCAGATTTTTCTTCGAGAGTGTCCCTGGTCACCGGCGTATCCGTCTGGCGCCCGGCGAGGCGCAATGGCTCTTTCGGCAGGGTGCTCTTGCTATTCGCTATACCTGCGATGAAACGGAAGGGGAGCCCAGTTTCGAATATGTCTGCAACGATAGAAACTTCAGCTTGGCGACACTGGCGCCAGACGCACGCCGAAGAGTACGCCGTGGGTTGGAAGCCTGCGAGATAAAGCCAGTTGGTTTCGATGTTCTGGCCTCGGAAGGCTGGGCGATTAATCGCAGCGTGTATAGCCGCCAGGGGCGTGTAGTCGAGTCCGCCCTAACGGATCAACGCGGCTGGGCACACTACATGACCGTGTGCTCGGAACTTTCTGGAGTGAATGCTCATGGCGCTTTTGTGGACGGCCGTTTAGTTGGTTTTTCCATCAGTGCTTATGTGGACGAATACTGCTACCTGTTCCACACCCATGCGTACAGCGACGACATGAAATTGAATCCAATCTACGCCCTAACCTTCACCGTGATGCAAAAAGCTCTTGCGAAGCCCGGCGTCCGGAATGTTTCCCAGGGGCTTGAGTCTTTTCTCGATCTTCCGGAGGTAGAGCGATTCAAACTGGCGATGGGCTTCCAAAAAAGAGCTCTTGGGCGGCGTGTCGAAATCAGCCCATTGGCGTGGCCTATTTTCTCGCCGCCAGGGGCCTGGGTTGTGGGGAAGCTGCTGAAGAAATTTCGCCCCGGACTTTCGCACGATTTTTACGCCTTTACGCGAGCACTGCAAGCGCGTCGCACCGCTTGATCGGTGTGGAATTCCTTTCCGGTTGTCGTGAAGACCGGGGGAGGCGGAGACAAAGTGGAAGATAGACTCACCGCAATAGGTCAGATGCGAAGCTCAACTATCGGGTCCTGTTGCAAGATCTGTTTTGCAAGAAATCGTAGCCGCGTCCTTGTCGCCAACTCGGAAAGAGCTTTGCTCCGGTGCCGATCTTGCGGTGCGGCTTATCTGCATCCCCAGCCCGATCCCTTTCAGATCGCCAGCCACCTAACCGACCACTACATTTGGGACGACGTTCAGACCGAGCACCACTTCGGCAAGGGCAGGGAAGCCGTTCTCTCCCGGGTAGCGAAGAATATTCAGCGCCGCAAGGCCTCAGGACGGATCCTCGATATCGGTTGTGCCGGCGGATATTTCCTTGAACGATATTTTGATTCTTCTTCCTGGGAGCTTTTTGGCGTCGAACCTTCCAAATACGCGGCCGCAAAAGCGGAGCAGCGCAACATCCAGGTGTTTCAAGGACAATTATCTTCGGTCGCCCTGCCGGGATCTTTCTTTGACGTAATCACCATCTTCGACACGTTCTCCTACTTCCGCGATCCGCAGCAAGATCTAAAGACCCTGCGCACAACTCTAAAATCCGACGGTTTACTCGTGATTGAGCAGCCTCTTGTTGCCACCACCGTCTGGCGCCACACAACGCGGACGGGCCGTCTGCTCGGCGGTTATCCGATGTCACTTCTCGAGGGCGGCCAGAATTTTCTCTACGGCCCACGCGCTATGCGGCTTCTCTTGAAGGACACGGGGTTTCGCGAAGTGGCCATCGCCAACCTGCCTGGAAACAAGCAGCGCGACACCCTGCGGGACGTCCTGTTCGGCGTTTACTACGCAGGTTCGAGTCTTTGCTGGATCGCTTCGAGTAATTCCTGGCTCTGCGGTCCAAACTTCGTTGTGATGGCAACCGTAGTGTAATCCCGTGGGGAAACCGCGTGCCATGGAGTGGGGTGTGATGAGGGAAGCATGGCCCTTCTGGAGGACCGTTCCGAGGTTCGACCGCGAATACAGCATCGAGGACTTGCGTTCGGCGTTTGTTACCCTATGGCGGACACCGCGAGACGAAACCGATTGGATCAAAGAGCTTTATTCAGCCAGCTTCCAGCAATTCGCCCGCAGCGGCACCGAATGCCTTTACACTATCCTCAAGCTTCTGAAGCTTCCGGAAAAATCGCGCGTAGGTGTACCACTGTATTGTTGTTCCGCAGTTTTCGAAGCTATCGTGGCCGCAGGACATATCCCCATTTTCTTGGATATTGATCCGGAATCCTATGGCTTGGATCGAGAATTTCTCCGGAAAAAGCGAAACACCATGGACGCGCTTATTCTCGTCCACATCTTCGGCTATCCGAACGATCTTTCGGTAGTTCACGACGCATTAGAAGGAACGAATATACCTGTCGTCGAGGACTGTGCACATTCGCTCTACAGTGAATATCGCGGCCGCCCACTTGGAAGCTGCACGGATGCGTCCTTCCTGACGTTTGGGATGCACAAGCCCGCGGCAGTCGGTGGTGGCGCGCTTTTACTGGTCAACAATCCGGATCTCGCCAGCAAAGCAAAACATGCCCTTCCCAGATTTGACGCGGAAGCACGAGTGAGCGAATTCCGCCACTCCTTCCTTTGTCTCGCCCGCAGCTTCTCGTATCACCGCGCGGCTTATGGAGCCTTGCTGGCTTCGCCCATCGGAAATGACCGGGACACCGGAAAATTGACTCCTCGCGTCGGCCGGACCGACATGCTCGCCCAATCTTTTTCTCCCGCACACATTCGCACGGTCGACAAAGTTCTGGTCGCCCGCAAAGTTCAGGAGTTTCGGGCAAAACTTATTGTTCTTTCCCGCAACACACGGAGGATCTGCGAAGCTCTAGCCAACTCGGCAATTTCCGTTCCTGTCGAGCCGGAATATGGCAAATGGAACCATTTCCTTTTGCCGACTCGTTTTTCTTCCCCTGAGCGTCGTGAATCCGCCCGGCGTTTCCTCACTCAAAGGCGAGTGGATACCGCGCCTCTTTATCAGAATTGTGCGCGCAATGCGGCGCGCTTCGGCTACGCGGGCGATTGCCTGCAGGCGGAACGCGTTGCGCGCACCATCGTGACGGTCCCGAATCACGCCTGGCTGCGGGACCACGAACTCGACTACATCGCGGAATCTCTTCGCCTGAGCGCTGGACAGGTGTGAGCAACTCTACCCCCGATGAAGCTTCTTCTTCTTACACAGTACTTTCCTCCGGAAATCGGCGCCGCACCGACGCGTCTCCAGAATATCGTCCGAGAACTAGTGCGGGCTGGCTATCAAGTCGAGGTCGTAACCGGCTTGCCCAACTACCCGCTGGGCCGCTTTTTCGATGGATACGAAAAGACGCTGTACCGCAAGGAGATGAAGGACGGTGTCACCATTCATCGTCTCTGGATGTTCCCTTCGCTCGGCGGCGGTCCGCGGCGTATTCTGAACTACCTGACGTTTGCTGCTGTCTCTGTTTGGGGATTGTTGCGCTCGCGAAAACCGGATTTTCTTTTCGTCGAGTCTCCACCCCTGATCCTTGCGGCTCCAGGTGTTTTGTTTTCGTGGATTTGGAGAGTGCCTCTCATCCTGAATATTGCGGATTTATGGCCCGATGCTGCGGTTGACATGGGCTTTATGAAGAAAGACAGTTTCCTCGCGAAGCTGACGTACGCCCTGGAACGCTGGAGCTATCGCCACGCCTCGTATGTGAACGCGGTCACGGAAGGGATCCAGCGAAGCCTCCTGGGAGTCAAGATGGTACCTCCGTCGAAGGTACTCTTCTTGCCCAATGGCGTGGACACTACACTCTTTCAATCGCGACGGACGGATGCCGAACTTAAGGATCGCCTGGGGCTCGGGGGAAAAAGAATCATTCTGTGGGCAGGAACGCTTGGTGGAGCACATGGCCTCGAACACGTTCTCGACGCGGCTGACCGCTTGCGTGATCATCCCGACATTCATTTTTTGTTTGTGGGCGACGGCACGATGAAACAAGCCCTGCGAGAGCAGTGCCTCAGGTTGCATCTTACCAACGTTACATTCCATCCGCCGGTTCCTTTCGAACAAATGCCGAATTTCTTCTCTATTGCCCAAGCTGGCTTAGCCTCGCTGATTCCGCTGCCAGTGCACGAAGGTGCGAGGCCATCCAAAGTCTTCCCGGTCTTTGCATCAGGAAAGCCGCTCATCTTTGTGGGCCAGGGCGAAGCGGCGCAACTCGTACGTGACGCGAACGCAGGAATCGTCGTCCCGCCGGGGAATCCAGATGCTTTGGCCAGCGCAGTACTCGATCTGCTCGCGAATGCTAGTCTCCTCGAAGAGCTCGGCAGCAATGGTCGCACATTTGTGGAAAAACATTTTCAGTGGTCGCGACTCATTGCCAACTGGCTGAATCGCCTGCAACAAACCAATTCCGATTCAGAGACCTATCGTTCGGTTTCATAGATTCCTTTATTCCAACCATCGGGTGAATCATGTCGGCGACTAAAGCAGTTCCAGCTTCTTCACGAGACAGTTCCTTCCTCGCTTATAACCGTTCGCTCATCGGTCAGGAAGAGATTGACGCCGTCGTGCAGGTTTTGCGGGGCGGATGGCTCACTACCGGTGCACGCACGCGCGAATTCGAAATGGCTTTCGCCCGATATATTGGTGCCGAAAACACCGTCGCGCTCAACTCGTGCACGGCAGCTCTGCATCTTGCTTTGGCTGCCGTAGGAATTCGCGATGGCGATGAAGTCATTCTCCCCACGATGACCTTCGCCGCTTCCGGGGAAGTGATTTTCTACTTTGGCGCGCGCCCGGTGCTGGTAGATTGCCTGCCCGACTCGTTCCAACTGGATCCGGAACAGGTCGAACGAAAGATCACTAGCCGCACGCGTGCTATTATGCCGGTCCATTTTGCGGGCGCTCCCTGTGATCTGGATCCTATCTGCGACCTGGCCAAGCGGTACAAGCTGAAAGTTATCGAGGACGCCGCCCACGCGCTGCCCGCTCGCTACAAAGGCAGGATGGTGGGTACCGTCGGCGACATCACCTGTTTTTCGTTTTATGCCACAAAGACCCTGACCACCGGCGAAGGCGGCATGGTTACTACGGACAATCTCGATTACGCGGACAAGATTCGCAGGTTGAGCCTTCATGGCATTAGTAAGGACGCCTGGAAGCGCTATTCCGCAGAAGGTTCCTGGCGGTACTACATTCTGGATGTCGGGTACAAATACAACATGACTGATTTGCAGGCAGCTTTGGGTCTCGTACAGCTTGCTAAGTGCGATTCGATGCTGGCCCGGAGAACCTACATCGCCCATTGTTACGACCGCCTGCTGCAGTCATTGGATGGATTCACCACTTTACCTGTCCCCCCAGACCTCGAGCACGCCTGGCATCTCTATATCCTACAAGTAAACCACCAGGCGCTCACAATCAATCGCGACCGCGTGATCGAAGAGCTGAAGAATCGTGGGATTGGCACCTCCGTCCATTTTATTCCCCTGCATCTGCATCCCCTTTATCAGTCGCAACTTGGATACCGCGACGGAGATTTCCCGAATGCCGAAGAACGCTTTTCCCGGGCCATTTCGCTTCCCATCTATGCCGCGATGTCGGAGCCAGACGTCTCCCGGGTGATGGACGCTCTCGCCGATATTGACTGCAAATTTCGCAGATAGATCCAGGTGTACGGGCAGGTAGAAATCGAACCGGCCGCTTAGCAAACAGAAACGAAGAATTTAACAAACTTTAAGATTCCCACGAGCATGAACGCTTATAGTTCTCCTAGTTCTCGCCGAATTTGCGTTTCTGGAGAAGAAGAGTCTGTGGTGAGTTTTTTCCACTCACGTGGAAATGGAACTCGCTGGCCCGGCTCTCATGTCCCTATGACAAACGCTGCAAAAAAGGCTAGCTTCGGGGAAATCGCCCCGAGAATACTCGCGGATTTCGTTGTGATCCATTGCGCAGTTTGGATGGCTTTTGCTATTTCCGCAGTCTTCACGACTGGCGATCCGGGTGTCGGCTCCCAAAACGTGCTTGACGAATGCCGCCACAATTACCTTACCCGATTCTTGCTGCTTTCACCGTTGTTCCCAATTGTTTTTTATCTGAGTGGTCTATACACCTTCGTTAGGACGTATGCCGATTGGCCCAAATTTAAGCGTTTCGTGATCGTTGTACTCCTTTCGCTGATCGTTTTCGTCAATGCCGATTTCTTTCTCCTTCCGGCTCATTCCATCGGACGTGCTCCAGCGCTGCTTTTTGCCCCCCTGGCGATCATCGGATTGGTCGGAATCCGTGTCGCCAAGGAATGGCTTGTCAGCGAAGAGCGTGCTCAACAGAAGTCGCGCCCCAAACCCGCGGAACAAAAACCCATTCTCGTCATTGGCGGCGCCGGTTACATCGGCTGTTGGCTGGTGCGGCGATTGCTCGAAGAGGGGAAGGTGGTTCGGGTGATGGACAATGCCGTATACGGCCTCGAACCAATCAACGATCTCCTAAACCATCCCCGACTCGAGTATCACAATGGTGATTGCCGCAATATTCAGGATGTCGTAAAAGCCATGCGCGGCGTGTCCAGCGTCGTTCATCTTGCCGCCATCGTCGGCGACCCCGCTTGCGAGATTGATCGCAACACTACCATTGAAATCAACTACAGCGCCACGCGCATGCTCGTGGAAATCGCCAAGGGATACGGCGTCGAGCGCTTCCTCTTCGCTTCCAGTTGCAGCGTCTACGGCGAGACGGACGAATTGATGACGGAAATTTCCGAGGTCAAGCCCATTTCGCTCTATGGGCAGACCAAAGAAGCCTCGGAAAGAGTCTTGCTGGACGCTGCGACCGATAGCTTTCACCCTGTGGTAATGCGGTTTGCTACCGTATTCGGTCTCTCGAACCGGCCTCGTTTTGACCTGGTGGTAAACCTACTTTCCGCGCGGGCCTATCAGGATAGCGCGATTACCATTTTCAATGGCGAGCAGTGGCGGCCGTTTGTGCACGTGAAGGATTTGGCCGAAGCCATGATCCACATTCTCAATGCGCCTCTCGGTGCAGTCAGTGGACAGGTCTTCAATATCGGCGACAACCGCCTGAACCACACCCTTGCCGAAGTGGCCGAGGTCATCCTTCGCATGTTTCCGCAAGCCCGCGCAGAATTTGTCCAAAATACCGACCGCCGCAATTATCGTGTGAGCTTCGACAAGGCCGAAAAAATCCTTGGCTTCCGCTGCAGGTACGATCTGGAAAGCGGTGTGCGCGAAATCAAAACCGCTTTTGAATCCAATCAGATCGCAAACTATAAAAACATCCGGTTCAGCAACCTCGTTTATCTGCGCGAGACGGGCACACCAGGAACCAAGTCCGAGCTCGATCGCGAGGTAATGGCTGCTTTTGCTGGTGCGCAGCTTCGCCAGGCTCTTGACGAGTCGGCAAACCTCCGCCTCTCCAAAGCTGCCACTGCCTCTCGCTAAGCCGACCGCAAGCATTTACTTGTAGCCGATTCGCGCCGATGCAGAATAACTCCGAGAAATATCCCAGAATCGTCTTTGTCGGCGCCCACGTGGAATCCGTGCTTCCTATGCAGCATTTGCTCTCTCGGTCCGAACATGTAGTGGGCTTGTTCACGCTCGACGGCCCCAGCCTTTCGCAGATGTCCGGAGGCGCGGATCTCACCCAGATCGTCAGGCCCGCCCCGATTCCCGTAATGCGGGGACGGAATGCCAATGATCCTAAGGCGGTGGATTGGATCGAGTCTTTGTGCCCTGACATACTGCTGGTTGTCGGCTGGACGAAGCTCATCAAACCACAGCTCCTGTCCGTGCCGCGCGTTGCCGCGCTCGGGTTTCACGCCTCGTTGCTCCCCAAATATCGTGGCCGCGCCCCGGTAAATTGGGCAATCCTCAATGGTGAAACCGAAACCGGGAATACTTTGATGGTTTTGGAGCCCGGAGCTGACGAAGGCGACATCGTCTGCCAGCGCAGAATTCCCATCACGTATGACGACGATTGCCGCACCGTCTACGAAAAAGTCTCGCAGACCGAATGTGAAATGCTCGACGAAGTTCTACCCCTGATCCGCCAGGGCCACTTGCCTCGCACCCAACAAGACTCAACCGCAGCGACGGTCATGCCCAAGCGCCGGCCGGAGGATGGCCTTATCACCTGGACCTGGACTTCCAGGCGGCTCTACGATTGGGTTCGCGCGCTCACCCATCCGTATCCCGGCGCGTTCACCTTTTTTGGCGGAAAAAAAATCATGATCTGGAAAGCTACCATCGCAGGATCAATCACAAATGAGGCACCGGGAACAATCACCCTGGACTCGGATGGTTGGCCGCTCGTCGTCACCGGAAGCGGATATTTGCGGCTCCTACAAGTGGAGAGTGGATGCAACGGCCCTATCAGTGGGTTGGAAGCTGCCCGATCGTTTCTGAGTTCTGCTTCTTTTTTTCAGTCCACTCCCACTCTGCGGGAGATGGCATGAAGGTCCTCGTTGTGGCCGCGCATCCCGATGACGAAATACTCGGTGTGGGAGGCACGGTCGCCGCGCACGTGCACCGGGGCGACCAGTTGCAAATCGCGATCATGTGCGGCGGGGGCTCACTACGCTATGCGAAAGAGGACTGTTCTCAGATTCACGCCGAAGCACAGAAAGCCGCGGCAATTCTCGGAGTCACGGACCTCGTATTGGGAAGTTTGCCCGATCAGCGCTTAGACACTCTGCCGATCTCGCAAGTAGCGGCTGAAATCGAATCGTTGGTCCGCTCCTTGAGGCCGAACGTCATCTACACGCATTTTTGCGGCGACATCAATCGCGACCATCGCGTGCTCGCGGAGGCCGTCCTGGTTGCTGCGAGGCCCTATGCCGCTCCCTTCGTGCAGGAAATCCTGATGTACGAGACCCCTTCTTCCACCGAATGGGGCATCCCGCAACTCTCCTCATCCTTTCAGCCCAGTGTTTTTGTGGATATAACGCAAACTCTCGAAAAGAAAGTGCAGGCGTTCGTTTGCTACTCCGCGGAAATCTGTCCCGAACCCCATCCACGCAGCCCGGCTGCCCTTCGGAACAGGGCCCGCTATTGGGGCAGCCTCGTAAATCGCCGCGCCGCCGAGCCTTTTATCTCGGTAAGGTCGCTGCGATGATCAGGCGTCTGGCGGACATCGTAGTTTCCTCCCTCGTCCTGATCATTCTGTCTCCCGTTTTTGTACTGGTGTCGGTTGCCATCCGCCTCGATTCTCCAGGGAATCCGCTCTATCGTGGTTGGAGAGTCGGAAAAGACGGCCGTCTCTTTCGCATGCTTAAGTTTCGCTCCATGATTACAAATACCGACTGCAGCGGATCGGCGGTCACCGGAAAGAATGATCCACGAATCACGAAGGTCGGACACTTCATTCGCAAGACAAAGCTCGACGAATTTCCTCAGTTCTGGAATGTCCTGGTCGGTGACATGACTCTCATCGGTCCGCGACCTGAAGCTCCCTCGATTGTGGAGCTGTACACCTCGGAGCAACGCCGGGTTCTAAGCGTAAAACCTGGACTCACCGGGCCTAGCCAGATCTCCTGCACCGAAGATGAATCCATGGCCGTACTCAGTTCCGAGGCTGCCGAACGCTATTATATCCAGCACGTTTTGGAGCGAAGGCTGGCCATGGACGCCGAATACATCCGCAATCGCAGCCTGACCAGCGACCTTTCCTTGATTGGCCAAACCATGGGTCTAATGCTGCGGGCGCTTCTGGGAACCAGGCCCTGAGCCTATCTTTCCCTGCTAGACCTGCTAGAACTGGAACTTCACGCCAAGCTGCATCGTCCGGGGACGGTGGGCGTCAATGGGGTGCAGGAAAGAACTCATTTGCAAGCAGGATGGATCGCCGGCATTGAAGGAAGGGTCTCCGGGATTGACTGCGGCTCCCCCGTAGCAGTTGATCACGTTGTTCCCCGGATTTCCCGTCCGGGAGGGATTGTAGATGCGGAACTGCGTGTGGTTGAAAGCGTTGAATGCCTCAATGCGGAACTGAAAGCTGTATCTTTCGTTGAGCCGCCAGTACTTCGTTAGGGTCATATCGAAGTTCACCCGGCTCGGGTTGTTCAGATAGTTTCTTCCGGCATTCCCGTAGGTAAGGCCTGTAGGCGCCACAAACTGCGACGGGTTACCCAGCAAGGGGCCGAAGGCTGGAGTCGTCCTTGAGCCGCCGGGAAGGAAGACCTGGCTCTTGTTCTGATTGATGTCTGGATAGGAGCCATAAAGGGCCCCCGAAGCGGCGCCGGCATTGTCGCTAGAAGCAACGTCAGGTGAGCCGCCGTTCAACGCGCTAAACGGGGTCCCCGTTTGGTAGACCGTGATGCCAGAGAGTTCCCAGTTATCAAAGAGCGCCTTTCCGACGGGCCCTTCCGACCAATAGTCTCCCTGCTTTTCTGCCGCCTCATTCGTTCGATCATCGTCGAGGAGGTGGAAGAATTGTTTGATGCCCCTCGAAGGGAGTTGATAGATATAACTGATGTTCAGTATGTGCCGTTGGTCGAAGTCCGAGCTGGCACGGTTCGATGACAGGTCATATGCATTAACAATCAGGGAGGAAAAACGGTCCGAGGAATCATCAAGCGAGTGACTGTAGGTATAAAAAGCGCCAAAGGCCAGCGGCCCCAGCACGCGGCGCAACGAGAATTGCAGTCCATTGTAAGTTGAATTAGCGACGTTTTGGAGCGAAAAGATCTGGCCGACTCCGTTTGCGATTGCATAAGGCGGAGTGCGGAGAGAATTCGGATCCGGCGGAATCACCAGCGGCGTTCCCAGGCCGTTGCATGCCGCCTGCAGGTTCACGTAACCGGGTTGCCCGGGCATAATGTTGACCCCATTGACGGGAAAGAAGCCCGCCCCTTGAAAACTGCAAATGTCTCCGGTGAGCGGCTGCCCCGGTTGGAACGGATTCCGTGACGCGTTGACGGGCACCAGTTGGTTGACTTGGAGATCAGCCACTAGGTGCGTCCCCTTGCTGCCCACGTACGCAAGCGTCCCCAGCATGTTCCAGGGCAAGTTTCTTTGGATGCTGAAGTTCCACTGCTGAACGTACGGCCACGTCACTCTCGTGGGAATCGAAGTGAGGTTCAGCGGATAAGCACCCTGGAACTGGTTGCATATCGCAGTGTTCCCGCCAATGCAGGCATACAAGTTGGGGAAGTTCTGAGTCATATCGAGGACGCCAGCGGGCGCGTTAGCCACGCTGCCTTCGAGCGATCCGGTGTTGGCCTCATTGCCGGTCCCGTGCTCAAAGAAGATTCCGTAACCCGCGCGAATCGAGGTCTTGCCATCCTTGAACGGATCCCATGCCAACCCGATTCGGGGTGCTGGATTAAAAAGATGCCCCTTCATGCAGCCGCTGGGAACCGGCGTCCCGTCCTTATACTTGTCCACACCGCAGCGTACGATGCCATTGGTCAGGTAAGGACTGAGATTGTTAACGTCAAACTGCAACGGCTGGCCGTTTAGCAGCAGATTGGAATGCATGGGATCGACGGAAAGTTGCGACGCCAACGTTGTATCAAACTGCGAGGGCACCCAGTTGTACGCATTCTTGTTCTTTTCTTCGTACTGCCCGAAAAGGCTGAAGCGAATACCCAGGTTTAGAGTGAGGTACGGCTTCACCTTCCAGTTGTCCTGCACGTATGGCTCAACAATATGGTAGTTGTTGTGGTAGACGTACTGGGTGCTGTCCTGCTGAAAATTCTTTACGCGCCCGCCAAGAAAATCGGCGAAAGCGTTTCCAGTCGTGGCGTAATAATTGGTGTTGCTGAAATACAGGATTCCTTGCAAATCTCCGGTGTTGGCTCCCACCGGTGGGTTGATTTCGTTTCGCTGCGCGATGATGGCCAGCACGCCAAATTGCATGTTGTGATTTCGAATGGTGAAGGATGCGTCATCTTTGGGGCTGTACGTGGGATTTGAGTGCCTCCAGGGCATGTAAGATGGGTCGAAAGCGAGCCCCGTTCCACCATAGGCCGCATTGTTACCGGCGAGGACAATGCCGGGGTTTTTGTTTCCAAATCCATTGTTGAAAATATATCCAATCGGGCAGGTCCCGGGGCACGGCTGGTTGTCGAGCCCGGGGTCGCGCGTGAGTTCGTTCAGCCCGGGGCCGGGGATATTCTTCAGTGTGATGTGATCATGCGTGTACGCCATCGCCAGGTCATTCACGAAGCTGTTGGTAATCGTGCTGGTCAGATGCGCGACCGCGCTGAGCCCGGGACCTACAAACTGGTTCTGGATGGTAGGGCCGCTGTTTTGGATAAAGCCCCATTGTGGCGTCGGTACCACCGTGCTCCAGTCGTCGTGTATATATCGGCCGGTTAGCTTTTCCCGTGCGCTGAAGTTGTGGTCAATCCGAAAGAGATCTTCATGCCAGGTGGTAAGGGGCGAAATGCTGGCGTTATAGCATGCCTTCGGGGTCGCCGTTGAGTTGCAGCCCGTCGTCGAGTTCGCTGGCGAAATCATTCCCGTGTTCAGCAATATTTCTGAGATCGGGTTGATCGGCACCAGATTCGAAGGATAGGGCTGATAAATTCCCGCGCCCCGGATACTCGTGCCGGCCGGAAAAGGCGACGGGCAATCGGGAAACACTGGGAGACCCGTCACCGCGTGTCCGAATGCCGACCGCACAAAATTGGCCGTTCCTACCCGCGGGCAAACATCGCTGAAATCACCGTAGAGTCCCGGCACAAATGGGTTTAGGCACGCATCCTGAACAACGGTCGCGTTATGGCAGTCACGTTCAGCACCGGACGGAACTGCCTGGTTAAATTGGGTGGGTTCCCGCTCGTGCCGCCATTCCTCGGAAACAAAGAAAAAGGTCTTATCCTTGTTGGTGTTGTATTTGTTGGGGATATAGATCGGTCCGCCTAGCGTAAAACCTTCATCGTATTTCTGATAGAGGGGCGCCCTTCTGGTTTGGTCAAAGAAGTTCCGTGCGTTCAAGTGATTGTTGCGAAGGAAGAAGTACGCGTCCCCATGAAACTCCGGCGTCCCGCTCTTGGTTTCGATCAGAATCGTTCCCGAGGCGCTGCGGCCGTACATGGCCCCATAGTTCGAAGTCAGTACTTGCATCTCTCTCACGGAATCGACGCTTGGGAACACAATCAGCGTGCTCGCACTTCCGTTGATACTGGCGTTCAAGACGTCGCCACCGTCCACGTCATACGTGTTGTACTCCACGCGTCCGCCGTTGATGCTATACTTCACGCTCCCCTTGACGCCGACCAGCGCTTCGTCCTGCCCCGTCTGATTGCTCACACCCGGTGTCAGATTGATGAGCGAAACGATGTTGCGGCCGTTCAGGCCGTAGGTGGTGAGTTCCTTGGAATTCAGCATGCCGGAGAGTTGCGCGTTTTCCGTTTCCACCTGCGTGGCGTTTTCCCCTTCAACGTTCACCTTGGTAGCCACGTTCTCGGGCACTAGCTGGATGTCAACCTTTGCCGACTCCCCGGGTTTCACCTCCACGTTTGCGGACTTGTACGGCTGAAATCCCTGCAGCGTAACAGAAACCGTGTAAGTCCCTGGCGGCAGGTTCACGAAAAGAAATTCGCCTTTTTCGTCTGTGGTCGTCTCCTGGGTGGTACCGGAACTATTCGCTAGCGTCAGGCTAACCGCAGGGATGATGGCACCCGAAGAATCGAGGAGAGTTCCTGTGAGCGAACCAGTCTCGGCTTGGGCAGGCCTTTGAAAGGCTCCTCGAGCGCCCGGAAATAATAAGGACGGAAGAAACAGAAGGACGAAAAACAGCTTTAGCAGTCTCACGCGCGGCCACCTCGAGGGGGAAAGCACGCGACATCCTCCAGCACTTCTGTTACTTCTCGATGAGTAGTCCATTGAAATCCCGCCAATAATCGCCGCTGGATTCATCATTGATCCTGCCAAGCCCGCTGGGGACTTTCTTTTCCTTTGCCTTCTCTTGTGAAAAGGCGCTCTTTTTCATAAGAGATTCATCTTTGTTTGCAAGCTTCGTTATTTTGTATTCACAGATTCCGTTGATACTCGCCCGCAGTTACGGAGTTTCCCAGCCCAGTCCCGTGGTGAAGCTTTGGCCCGGTTCTCGGCTGCTTCGCAAATCCTGGCCGTGCTTCGTTGGACGGACAAAACCGTTTACCCAGACTTGCAGACGGAAGGTTAGTCTGCGCTTTTCATAATCTTCGGACCCTAACGGTGCGAGAGCCCGTGATGTGGCTCGCGTTTTAAGCTCTGCTATCAACCGCGGCGAAGCGTTCGGTGTCCCCGAACGCGGTAGGGAGTGTTCTCGTCCCGGTCGTCACCCGGGGCGTATAGCCGTACGGCCCCATACCTTTAGTCCAGCCGAAGTTGCGGTCAGTTTGATTCAAAATCTGAGGAGAGATTAGAGATGAATAAGAAAGCTTTACTCGCAGCCGTGCTGTGTCTCGTCATTGCGTTGCTTTTGTTCGCTTCCGCCAGCTATGCACAAGTACCCCAGTTCGTTGCTGCGGGTTCTTCGGCCGTGTTCACCGAAACCGCAATCGCGGCGGCTACCGGCGACCCGGTCACGCAGTCAGCTCCGCGCTGCAGCACAGCCGCGGCTCCGCATCTTTGGACGAGCACCACTGGCGGAAAAAACGTCGCCGCCGGCATCGACCCTCGCGCTGGAATACCCGCTGAGCCTGGCAACATCTGGATCGTGTGGGATCAGTCCCCGAACCCGACGACGGTTTGTGTTTTCCTCTCGGTGGACTCTATCGTCGGTCTGCGACTCTTGCATGCCGCCGCGGTTGGCCCGACGTATTCCACGATCTCGTTGAACAATAACCTCGCGCAACTCAACAACTGCAACGTTGCCCTCGCCGGTGACAACGCAATCCCCTATTTTCAGGATACCGAACCTCTTCCCATTGCGATCTGCCAGGCAGTCCAAGGCGCGACCATCACTTCCGCGTTTTCTGATATCCGCGCGGAAGACGGTGAGTTTGACAACTTCCGCGCCACCACGCTCGGCTGGGCCTTTGGCCAGGCTGTGCAGAGCGCATTCACCGGCGCCTCCGCGCAAATCCAGGACTTCTTTATCAACGGCCACGACCCCAATACCAACGTCGCGATCCGCGCCACTGAATCCCTTAGCATCGGCGCTCAAGTTATCCTGCACACCGTAAACACCGGCACAGCGACAGCAAACCCGGGCGATTTCGGTAACCTTTTCCCTAACGGGGGAAACGTCCTGTCACGCACGATCGATTTAATCTACGCGCCAGCCGGAAACGGCGAAACACTGAACCACACGGTTGACGTTAGCGGCACCAAGGGCATTGCTGGTCAGCCGCTCAACCTGACTTATCGCGAACCCGTCTCGGGGACCTATAATACCTTCGAGTTCCAGATGCCCCATGAAAAGGGCTCCGACGGCAACCAGGAATCCACATTCACCTCGGCCGCGACTGGCTGTTTTGCTCCCTCGGGCACCCAGGCGTTCCCAGTAGCAGCCGTCGGCAACTGCCACAACCCTTCCGTCCAGATCAGCAACGGCGCCGTTCGCGCGCGCGCGATCGGAACCGGTCAAGTGGTTCGCGTTTTGTCCAACAGCCACAACGCCATGGGCTATTGGTTTTGGTCCTTCTCCAACGGACGCGACAACGGTGGTACGGTCCCGACCCACAATCTTCGTTATCTTACTCTGGATGGCGTGGATCCTCTGGGAGCCGCCTCTCCTTACAACGGTCAGCTGCCGCAGTGCACTGGGACGATCAACACCGGCAATTTGAGCTGCCCGATTCTGTCTTTCCCCGGGGTCGTTTCCGGAAACTACCGCAACTGGAACATCGTTCGCCTCCTCGTCGTCAAGTCGTCCGTGGATGCCGCCCGCAACACCTTCGCCAAGGCGTTCGTTTCGGAAATCCAGGACATCAACCACAGCCTCCTCACTGACCTCGTGCCAATCCAGTTTTGCAGTGTGCCGAACCTTGTGACCCACACCTGCACCACCGTTGCGGATGGACTGAACGTGTTCCGTTCCCACTACGCGCTCCCCGCGGCGGGCGCCGATCCGGTAACCGGTCCTTGGCTAAGCGGCAACCCGACCGTTCCGGTGAACGGGACGCCGGCTGTGGCTCTGCCCGAATCGGGCGGCGACGTGGCTGGTGCCATCTTCAACGACCAGTCGGACATTGACTTTTTTGCCGATAGCGGCAGCACGGCTATCATCACCGGTTACATCCAGTAGTACTTGGCCATTGCGGCCAGCTAACCCGAGGCAGGCGCTTGTTCAAGCGCCTGCTTCGTTTCTTGTTAACGCATGATTCATACAGCTGTGGAAGGTGCGGGCTACAGTTGGCACGCCTCCAGCTGCAACCAAGGGGTTTGCGTCCGCTGCAGGTGGCCTTCCGCAACTGTTCCAAGAGGCTCGGGATGAAATTCGATTTAATGCAACGTTACAAGATTTTTCTCAAATCTCGCCTGTTCTTGGCTTACGCTTTCATCGCTTTTGTGTTCTTGCTTAGCCAAATTTTCACTGCCGGTCTCGCAGCTGCGCAAGCCACTTTCCCTGCCACATTTCATGAAGACTTGCAGTCGCTGAAACTCGACACCAGCGGGCTGAAAGCGGAAGTACCTGTCCCTGGCGCACTCGAAGACGATCCCAGCAAGAACTTTACCCGACAGAGGTTCCAGCTCCAGTGGCGTCCCGATGACCGGCTTGACCTTTACATCGTTCGCCCCCGAGGAGTCACCAAGCCGCCCGTTATCCTCTATCTCTACAGTTTTCCGCAGGATACGGAGCGCTTCAACGACGATAGGTGGTGTACTCGCGTGACCAATGGCGGCTTTGCGGCCGTTGGCTTCGTTTCCGCCTTGACCGGCCACCGCTATCGCGATCGTCCGCCAAAGGAGTGGTTCATAAGTGAATTGCGTGAGTCATTGGTGAAATCCGCTCACGACGTCCAGATGATTCTCAATCATCTTGCGGAACATGAGAATCTGGACATGAACCGCGTGGCCATGTTCGGCCAAGGCTCCGGAGCCACCATTGCCATCCTCGCTTCCATGGTGGATCCGCGTATTCATGTTTTGCATCTCGTCACACCTTGGGGAGACTGGCCGGATTGGCTGACTCGCGTCCCCATTATTCCCGCCGAGGAAAGAAACAACTATCTTAAGCCCGGCTATCTCAAGCAAATCGCTTCCTTGGACCCGATTCATACCCTGCCTAAGGTAAAAGCCGAGAAAATCCTCCTCCAGAACCTTCGCCAGGATGCGGTCACCCCTGGTATTTGCGAAGAGCGCATCGAAAAGGCTGCGCCAACTCGCACTCTGATTGACCAGTTTGGTGATGGCAGGGCCTATGCTTCGCAATTCGCGGGCGGAAAACTCTTCGATTGGATGAAAGGCGAGCTTCAGCCTAATGCAGAGTTGGCGGCAACTAACCGCCGTGAGCAAAGAATCCGGTACTTTCCTCCTAAGGGGGAGACCGTCCACTAAAATCAGTTGTCAGGCGTGCGGCCCCAACCCGGTCGTTGTGGAAAATAAATCTCGATTTATTGATTGTGCACCATTGGTAACACTCTTTTCCTAAATTTACTCCTCCGAATCCGTCCCGCCCGGCGATCGCGCTTTTTGTTTTTCATTCTGTCTCCGGTAACTCTCGAGATTTTCCCGAAACTGTATCGTGCCATTCACACTCTTTGCTTACTTTGACTCACCACTCGGGTTTGTTGAACCAGCCGCGAACAAAAGCCTCGAGTCATACCGGGAAGGATTTATGCCCCGTTTTTTTCATAGAGTGAGCGCTATCAGTGTCATCCTTTTGGTTTCGGGCTGCGCTAATCTTGTTAAGCCGGGACCTGAACTCACCGTGGATGTGCCCGGTGCTTTCTCTACGGTTCAAGCCGACAGTGCGCCCGTGCAACTCATCGCGGTCATCGCCAATGGAGAAAATGGCGTTAAATGGACACTCTCCATCGCTGGCTCGGATTGCTCCCCAGACTGCGGCACGCTGGTGCCTGCCAGTAGATTGAGCAGCAACCTGGTCGCGACCTACACGCCGCCCAAGGTTCCCCCGACAAACCAGATCGCCACGATCACGGCCACCTCTGTTCATGACAGGCGCAAGAAATTTGCCTTCAATTTTACGATTCTGCATACAACGGTCGTCTCGGTGGCGCCTAAGTTTACTTCTGTCATCATAGGTGGCCCGGCGGTTGCCGTTATGGCGACAGTGACGAATGATCCCGCGAACGCTGGTGTCGTCTGGACTCTTACCGCTGGCGGATCCGACTGCTCTCCTGCGTGCGGAACGCTCACTGTTCCGCCCAACACGCCCCTTGTGGCCAACTACCTGCCGCCCGCGACCCTGCCGTCCGGAGCCGCCGCCAACCCCACCATCACAGCAACTTCCGTCACCAACCCCAATGCCAGTGACAGTTTTTCCTTCACCATCAATGGCACCACTGCTCTTTTGAGCGGGAGTTACGCTTTCCTACTTCGTGGTTTCGACGTGGCGGGTTCTCCGATGGTATTGGCTGGCAGTGTCACGTCCGACGGGAATGGCAATATCACCTCGGGCGAGTTCGACGTGGACAACGACGGAGGTATCACCCACGCCCCATCGCCCCTCACAGGAACCTACACCCTTACGGCCACCAACGGCGTATTCCGCGGCGCAATCACCATAACCAATTTCAAGTTCCCCAATAGCACCAGCAACATCGTCTTAAAGTTTGCTATCTCCGCCGATGGCAGCAACGGTTCCGTGGTGGAATTGGACGGGGTGGGGTATCGCAACTCCGGCGCGATCCAGCTCCAGGATCCCTCGGCAATTTCCGCGGCGCCTTCTGGGTCTTTTGCGTTTGGCTTGGATTCCGATGCACCAATCGGTGGTCGCACCGTCGAAGTTGGCCAGTTGGTCTTTGGCTCCAGCGCATCTGTTACCGGTCTCGTGGACGAAAGCAAAGCAGCCGACCCGAGCCCTCGCTATGCCGCAGCACCTATCGACTCCGGCACAGTCGGCTCTCCCGACTCTTCCGGGCGAGGAACTCTTTCCATCACAGTGGCGGGAACTACCAGCCAGTACGCCTACTACATCTTGAATTCCAAGCAACTGAATCTGATCCAAACAGACCCAAGCCCGACGCTTGGCACGGCGCAAGGAGGAGTTGCACGCCAGCAGCAGTCCCTGACTGCCACTTCGATCTTTGGCAACAGCGTTCTGCAGTGGACCGGCATGGATGCTGTCCCGGGAACGCAAAACGTTGGTCCTTCCGTGCTCATCGGGGTGATGAATGTAGCCCCAGGAAATGAGAATGGCAGTTTCTTTAACCTGGCGTTTGACTCCAACGATTTGGGCATCATTCTGGCGAACCATCCGGCCACAGGATTTGTGTCCACGTTTGATCCGGCCACGGGACGTGGACACATCCACGTCGCCGGCGGATTTCAGACCGGTTTCGTGAATGAAGCCACGTTCTATCTTTATAATCAAAGCGCAGGCTTCATCATCGACTCGGATTTGTCAACGCCCACCGGCACTCCGCCTGACCAGACCTCCACCAACAACGCTTTCTCAGGAACTTTTCTGGCCCAGTCCATGCCACCGTTCACCATGGGCAGCATCTCAGGAGGCGTGATTCTGCGCTCCGGGGCTTCGGCAATTCCTCTGATTCCCAACATCTCCGCAGGCTTCTCTGTGGATGTCCAGGACGGCATCCTCAACGGCATCGGAGACTTGACCTCCTCCGACTCACAAACCGGAAATGCGCCGGATGTCGAATTTACAGGTCAGTATTTGTTTCCGAATGGCTCTTCACCGTCAGGACGCGGATTCGCTCGATTCCCAGCACCGTTCTTTGGTGACTTTTCCAGCAGCAACCCGCGGAACGCCGTGTTCTATATGATCGAACCCAATCATTTTGTTCTCATCGGCAGGGACCCAGGCGTAAACTCCGGCGTTTCGTTCTTCACTCCGCAATAAAACCTGCGACTCATGGGTTTGAGGCTCACGGATCGAAACTGAAAAGGGAATCGTTCGCTTTCCAGACTTCAGGGTTGAGGAACTCCGGAGACTGGCTGTGGACCATCATCGTTCGAACGCGCCGCACGCAAAGAAAACCAAATCTCCGTAGCGTGCCGACGATCTGCGTG
>Ga0126381_100000697_pt1 | contig 37221 bp, 29 predicted proteins | sample PanSoiMetPlot_28_FD_96465 | JGI IMG/M metagenome (GOLD analysis project Ga0126381, IMG submission 96465) | Tropical forest soil microbial communities from Panama - MetaG Plot_28 | ecosystem: Environmental > Terrestrial > Soil > Tropical forest > Bulk soil | place: Panama | collected 2016-02-17 | reverse complement strand
TTGCCATGATTGCCAGTTGAAAAAACTGAGGTTGAATGGCCGTTCTGCTAGCGGCGAAGCCTATGGACACTCGGCTTACTGGGATGAGACGACACTTGCCAGGCTAAGGAAAGAAGTGGTCGCGTTATACCGAGCGGTGGAGAAGATCAATCGCGAGTGTCCTCAGAGGGAACGCTAAGTTGCGGCTTTTAACCTTGTGTCTGTCTGCCACCAAGGTACTGTGTCAGGAAGCGGCCCGTGTACGATTCGGGCACTTCGATGATCGCTTCCGGCGGGCCGGTGGCCACAACGCTGCCGCCGGCGTTGCCGCCCTCGGGGCCGAGGTCGATGATCCAGTCGGCGCATTTGATGACATCCAGATTGTGCTCTATCACGATCAAGGAGCCGCCGGCCGATGTAAGCTGTCGAAACGCGGCCAGCAGCTTGTTTATGTCATCGAAATGAAGACCCGTCGTGGGTTCATCGAATATGTACAGTGAATGCTCGCCTGCGCGCCGGGCCAGATGAGCAGCAAGCTTGACTCGCTGTGCTTCGCCGCCCGACAGGGTAGTTGCGGACTGTCCCAGCCTGAGGTATCCGAGGCCAACATCATCGAGCATCCTGAGGCGTGTCGCGATGCGGCCGGTTCCCGAGAAGAACAGCAAGGCTTCGCGGACGGTCATATTCAGAACGTCAGCGATTGATTTGCCCTTGTATTTGACTTCCAGAAGGCCGGGCTTGAACCTGGTTCCCTTGCATTCCTCGCAGGTCAGCTCGACGTCGGCCAGGAATTGCATCTCTTTGATTTCGACGCCGTTTCCTTCGCATCGCTCGCACCGGCCTCCCGGCACGTTAAAGCTGAAGTGGGACGAATCGTAACCGCGGGTCTGGGCTTCTCGAGTCGACGAAAACAGATCCCGGATGGCGTCATATGCTTTAATGTACGTGACGGGATTGGACCGCGGGGTCCTTCCGATAGGCGATTGATCGACCAGTATGACGTCGTCGATATACTGTCCGCCTTCAAGCCTGCTATAAGAGCCTACCTTGCCGGTCCAGTCGCCCTTCTGCTTTTTGAGGCCGGCATAAATGATCTCGTGGACGAGCGTTGATTTGCCGGAGCCTGAAACGCCGGTGATGCAAACCTGGACGCCGAGAGGGATGTCCAGATCGATTGCTTTCAAGTTATGTTCACGCGCCCCGCGAATCTTCAGGAGTTTGGCCCCGCGGCCCATGCCAGGCAGTTTCGGAGGCGCGTCCTTAATTTCAGATCCGCCGTTGGACCGGGCCTTGGGCGATTTGATCTCGAGCTCGCCACGCAGGTATTTACCGGTCAACGATGCGGTGCTCCTGAGGATTTCGCGCGGCGATCCCGAGAACACAACCTCGCCTCCGAGTTCGCCTGCTCCTGGTCCAATGTCGATGATACGGTTTGCCGACATGATCATTTCGGGTTCATGCTCGACAACCAGTACGGTATTACCAATGTCTCTGAGGTTCTCGAGTATCCGGATCAGCCTCTGGTTATCGCGAGGGTGCAAACCAATCGAAGGTTCATCCAGCACATAAAGCGCGCCCACTAGCGACGAGCCGAGATTGGTGGCAAGCTGTATGCGTTGGGACTCTCCTCCGGACAGGGTCGAGGCAAGCCGGTCGAGCGTGAGATAGTCGAGTCCGACGTCGGTAAGGAATTTGAGCCGGTCCCGGATTTCAGCGAGCAAGCGGACCGCGATTTCGGCGTCAGCCCCCGCGAGCTCGAGGTCGTTGAAGAAGGCGGCTGCCTCGGCGACGGTCATGGAGCTGATTTCCGGTAGGTTTTTGCCGCCAACACGGACATGAATGGCTTCTTTACGCAGCCGGGAGCCGCCGCACTCGTTGCACGTGGTATAGCCGCGGTATTTGGACAGAAAGACCCTGATATGGAGTTTGTATTTTTTCTGTTCGAGCCAATCAAAAAATCCCATCACGCCATCATATCCATCGCGTCCGCGCATGACGGCATTCTGCTGGTCCCTGGTAAGGGACCTGAACGGGACATCCACTGGTATCTTTGCGCTCTTGCAGAATCGGATCATCTCTCGCTGGAGTGAGTCATACTGGGGCCTGGTCCACGGCTCTATAGCACCGCCGGCCAGGCTGAGATCCTTGTTCGGAATGATGAGATCCACATCGAGACCGATGGTGTTTCCGAAACCCTGGCAGGAAGGGCAGGCCCCGAACGGATTATTGAAGCTGAACAGTCTTGGTTCAGGCGCCGGATAGACGATCGAGCAATGCTTACACTCGAAGCCTTCGGAATAGCGAGTGCGCCGCCCGGGTTCATCGGCCAACTCGATAACCGCCTGTCCATGTCCTTCCTGGTAGCAGGTCTCAATTGAGTCGATAAGCCGGGCGCGATTGTCCTGGTTCACCTTCAGGCGGTCAACCAGGACGTAAGTGTCATCGAAATCGTCGCCGTCAAAGTCATCGGGGGTTGCGAGCTCGATGGTGCGACCATCCTTATAGAGCCGAGTAAAGCCGCGCTGCATCAGGCTCATCAGGTGCGCCTTGATTCTGGTGGCCGAGCCGGGCGTCCGCTTTTTTCTTTTTGTGATGGCGCCGCCGGAATCAGAATCGCCGTCGGCCATACCGGCGGCAGCGGGGAACAGGACGTAGAATCGGGTGCCATCCGGCAACAACAGAGTCTGGTCGGCTATCGATTCAGGGGTGTCGCGGCGGACGAGGCGGCCACAATTGTAGCAATACGTGACGCCGACACGCGCAAACAGGAGCCGCAGGTAATCGTAGATTTCGGTCTGAGTGGCTACAGTCGACCTGGGATTCCTGGTCGAGTTTTTCTGGCGAATGGCGATTGGCGGACAGATGCCGAGGACTTCGTCGACATCAGGCCGGTCCATCCTCTCTAAAAACTGGCGCGCATATGAAGAGAGGCTTTCCACGTAACGGCGCTGGCCCTCGGCGTATATGGTGTCGAATGCGAGACTCGACTTACCTGAGCCGCTGACCCCTGTGACTACAGTCAATTGGTTTAGCGGGATTTCAGCGTCGATATTCTTTAGGTTATGGACACGAGCGCCCCTGATGGATATTACTTCGTCTGGCATGCTGGCCTGCTTAGGCCCACCCCGGTACTCATGACAGGTCCCCGGCTATGAGCCGAACCTATCAATAGTAGCACTCGCGGTGAGGAGCCATCAAATTCGGTATTGTGATGACAGCGTGGTAAAATAGTGTTTGCTTGACACCGCTCATGGGGCCAACCTATACTGATTGTATGTTTGCCGCTGTCCACTGGTTGCGCTTCCCAACCAAAGCTGAATCGGCTTCATCGAGAATTCGGGCTGGAAGCAAGTTGTATTTTTGGTTTTAATGATATGTGGAGGCTGGTCGATTGGTACGGACTGTTCAGGGCAGGCTGAGCGCCGAGGGGCTGCGATTCGCTATCGTCGCCAGCCGGTGGAATGACTTTGTCGTCAGCCGGCTTGTCAGTGGAGCGATTGATGCGTTGGAGCGCCTGGGCGCCGGGAGCGATTCGATAACGGTGGTAAAGGTACCCGGATCATTGGAACTGCCCGCAGCGACGAGACGAGTAGCGCTCAGCGGCGAGTTTGACGCGTTGATTTGTCTCGGGGCGATAATCCGGGGCGAGACTTCGCACAACGAGTATATAGCGTCAGAGGTGTTCAAGGGGATTTCAAAAATATCGCTCGAGACCAACGTTGCGATAAGCCTGGGAGTTATAACGGCTGACAATCTGGAGCAAGCGATTGATCGCGCCGGAGCGAAGTCGGGCAACAAGGGTTTCGAGGCGGCGATGACAGCCGTGGAGCTCGCGAGTCTGTATCGTGAGTTGTCATAGTGGGTGCACGTTTGTAAATCCTCTAATCTAGTTCTTAGTTTAGTTCCGGGGATTTCGGGTAGTACTATGGGTGCCAGACGTAAGGCACGGATTTGCGCCTTACAAATGCTCTTTCAATACGACGTCGCAAGGCCGGGCCAGGATGAGCTGGTGCGCCTGTACTGGCAGGAGCTCGGCGGTGACGCCACCGAAGACTCTCAGGAGTTTTCCAACAAACTCGCCCTGGGAACGATTTCTCATCTGGATGAAATCGACAAGCTGATCAAGGAACGCGCCGAAAACTGGCGCATCTCGCGGATGGCGGTGGTCGACCGTAACATTCTGCGGCTGGCAATATACGAATTCCTTTATCAACCGGATACTCCAAAGACAGTGGCGATAAACGAAGCGCTCGAGATAGCGCGGAGGTTTTCGACTTTCGAAGCCACACAATTCATCAACGGCATTCTTGATGCGATCAAGCGCGACCTGGAAGCCAACCAAAGCGCTTCGACGGCGACCAGCAAGCCAGGCTAAAGGAACCGAGTCAAATCCCGAGCAGTAACGTCCGACCCGTGGGCCGGACGGGTTGTGCCGCCATCGAGCGCAAATTTCGGCAACCTTTCGCAAGTTGTATAATCATGGTGCGGGCCCGATCCATTGCTGAAACGGGCCGGGGCTCTCCGATGGAGAGAGCAATGTCATGCCCGGCAGCGAAGCGTTGAGCCGGTTTCATCATTCTCACCGCTCGAATGTCTAGGCCCGCGTAGGCCGGGAACGGGCGACGGCCAGTGCCGCCAGGCAACACGAAATGGTCGACAAGGCAGTCCTAAACGAATATCTATCGGAATCGGAGCAGTTGCTGGATCTGTTGCTCGCCGATCTGGAACAGCTCGCGAGCCTTGCGAGGCCTGATCCGTCGCGTTCTGAGAGGCCGGCAGGCACGCCTCCGGAGCTTATCAATCGCATATTCAGGAGCGTCCACTCCCTCAAGGGACTGTCGGGCATGATGGGCATGACGAGTGTCAAGTCGCTTGCCCATGAATTCGAGAATGTTCTGGATGATTTGCGGTTGGGAAAACTGGGATTTGATGACAAGGTCGCCGGACTGTTGCGTGAATCAGGGGAGTGGCTGGCAACTCTGCTTGGGGCGGCGGCGCGAGATTCAGCCAGCGATGAGGATTTCGAAGCTCTTCGGAAATTGCTCAGAGTGCTGGCAGAGCTTCCCCGCGCGAGCCGGAAGCGGTCGGGAGGACTGGATTCGATCAAATTATCGGAGAAAGAGAGGAGCCTGCTGACTCCGTACGAGGAGCACCGCATTATCGCGAACCTGGAAGCAGGAAGAAGCCTGTATGAAGTCAAGGTCGAATTCCGGGTTGAAGAGCTCGACACGTCGTTTCGATCGCTCGCCGAAAAGCTCGGGGCGGTGGGAGAGTTGATTTCGTCCCTGCCAGGTGCCGCGGCACAGCGGGACGCAATCGGGTTCAAGTTAATTCTTGCGACCGGGAGCAAGGAATCTGAAATCCAGGATCTGGCCAAGACCGCTCGAGCCAAGGTCGAGAAGATAGGGCCGTCACTTCGCAAGCGTGCAGAGGCGGCCTTGAAGAGTGCCGGCAGGCGAAGAAAATCTGCTGCGAAAAGAGAAGGCCCCCCAGCGGCAGGGTCAGGCCGGCCAACCGATTCGGCCGCCGAGTTCAAACCATACAACGGCTCACCCGACGACGGGCGGCAACTGCCAGACAGATTAGAACGCGACGTGTCAACAGTCGCCAGTCCGGGGGGCGTGACACAAGCAACTGAGCAAGAATTCCTGCAGCCGCTATCGGCTGGAGTTCGGATTGACCTGACGCACATCGACGAGATCTCGAGCCTGGCGCACGAACTGAACATCGAAGCCCAGCGATTATCCGCCATGGCCGGGCGAGTAGTGCAACAGCCTGATATCGGGGCGAGGGAGCGGTTCGATCTAAAACAAAGTTCCCGGCGGCTCGAGCGAAATTTCCTCGAGCTGGAAGAGAGGCTTGTCGAGTTGAGAATGGTTTCTCTGGGCCAGACGTTCAACCGGGCTGGCAGGCTGGTAGAACGACTAGCGCGAGATCTCGGCAAAAAGGTTGCCGTTGAAATTGCCGGTGGCGGAACCCAGGTGGACAAGATGATCGTTGACCGTCTATCGGGCCCCATCTATCACGTCCTTCGCAACGCAATAGATCACGGAATGGAACCACCGGAGGAGCGGCTGAAGCTCTCGAAGTCTGCAGTAGGGAAGATAAGACTCGACGCAAGCCTCGAAGGTACCCAAGCGATCATCTCAATCTCTGATGATGGTCGCGGAATCGATCATGATCTCGTCCTACGAAGGGCTCTCGAAATCGGCGCGGTGAGTCCGGACGAAGAGCTGACCAGGGAGGAGGTCTTGCGCCTCATACTAAGGCCGGGATTCTCGACTGCAACGGAGGTCTCGGAAGTTTCGGGCAGGGGAGTTGGCCTGGATGCGGTGGAACGAGCAATTTACGAGCTAGCGGGTGAAATTCGAATCTCATCCGAGCCAGGAAAAGGCACGCGGTTCGAGCTGTCGGTTCCAACAACGCTCGTGATGATATCGGCGTTCATAGTAGGGGCCGCCGAGTACAGGTACGCGATCAATGTTGGGCACATAATCGAGCTTTTGTACATGAGCCCCAGCAACATAGTGGGTCCTGACGGTAAGCGCAGGATCGAGTGGCGTGGATCCACGATACCGCTGATTGAATTGAAATACCTGCTGGGGCTTGGGGGAGCGAGGCGGCTGGGGACCGCAGAGAAGCGGGCCGGCGACGGGTTCGGGAGGGGAAGGATCGGATTGCTGAAGCGGGGAGACGAGAATGCGGCGATCGGGTCAAATACTGGAGATGGCGCTTCGGCGAACCGGATACCAGCACTGATTACTCGTGTTACGGATCGTACCGTGGCAATCGCTGTGGAGCGGTTTGACAGCCAGCGAGAGATAATAGTGAAGTCGCTGGGCGGACTCGGCCGGAAACTGAAGGGAGTGGTTGGTGCGGTCGACCTGGAAGGAGGCGATGTGGCGCTCGTGCTTGATCTGGCCGGTCTTTTGATGTTGAGGAGCATCAGAGTTTAGAGGTGCAGTTTCCCGAAACGAACAATCGCGTCGCCAGTGCTGGAGGGCGAATGTCGGACATTCAACAGGGGGGGTCGGAAGGGCGCGATGGCCTGTTGCAGCGGAGGCTGCATCCGAACTCGGAGGGAAGCCGGGCCAACTTGCCGCTGAGTCTGGAAGCGCTGTCGCTGACGCTCGAAGATCCCCAAGCGGAGGATTACGATCCCGGGGCTGTATCGATCCTGACGTTTGTAAGAGGGAATCGGACTTTTGGGATAGAGGTCGGCAACACTGATGGCGTGGTCGAGTGTCCGCGAATTACTCCGCTGCCGATTGCGCCGGATGGCGTGGTCGGCGTAGTGAGCGTCCGTGGACGAATTACAATAGTGATCGACGCGGCGATGGAGAGCGCTCGCCTGGAGAGCAAGATGAAGTTGATCCTGGTGAGGGGTGAAGGACAGATGGGCTTGTTGGCCGATCAGGTCCAGAGCGTTATATCCCTCAGTCGCGAACAGTTGGAGAAGGTTCCCCAAGGCCGGGTAAGCCGCAGGCTACTGGGCGCAGGGGCCGGGGGCACTAAGACGGTCCGTCTGGCAAAGCTCTATTTCAAGTATGGCGGCCGCAGGGTACCGATTGTGGATTTGGATTTGTTGCTGAGCATTTGAACGGCGATGGTGCAGGGGGAGAAGGCGTTTTGCGAACCAACCGTCTCAGACTCGATGAGAGTACGTTTCTCAGGCTGCGAGAGCGGATTCTGGAAGCAAGCGGGATCCTGATCGGCGATGACGAAGCGGCCCGCCTGGCGCTTGAAAGACGGCTATCGGCCCGTGTGTTGATGCACGGCTTGAATTCTTTTGTTCAGTACGAGGAAAAGCTCAGCGATGGTGAGCTGGGCAGCTTGCTTGACATTGTTGCCATTCACGAGACGTATTTTTTCAGAGAGAGCAAGCAACTTCGGGTATTCAGTGATTGCATAATGAAGGAACTGGCGCGGAAGTCCGCTCCCCTTAAGATTTGGAGCGCCGGATGTTCAACCGGGGAGGAGGCATATACGATCGCGATATTGCTCGCCGAGCTTGGATTAAGACCCGAGGAAGTCGTCGTATTTGCAAGCGACCTGAGCAGCCGAGTCATAAGCTATGGCCGGGAGGGAGTATACAGGACCGGCAGCTTCCGATCCTCGCCGCTCTGGTACAGGGACAAGTACTTTAGTCAGGCGGGGGAGAGTTTCTGGCGAGCTGGCGATCTTTTGCGAGGACTGATCAGATTCAGCCAATCCAACATAGTAAGATCAGATGAAACGGTGTCGGCGGTCGCGGCTGAAACGGGTTTCGACGTAATCTTTTGCAGGAACGTGTTGATGTATTTCGACCGCAAGGCCGTCGACAGAGCCTTGAAGTCATTTTACTCCTTGCTGCGCCAGGGTGGATATCTGCTAGTGGGCCACGCAGAAGGGCTTCTGCCGATGACATCGAGCTTCCGCGCAGTCCATTTCGGGCGCGAAACAGTGCACTGTAAGTGAGGTTTGCCGTGCCGCGCTTGCTCATCGTGGACGACTCTCCATATTACCGGCTCAGGTTCTCGAAGCTTTTTGCGCGCTCGGCTCTGACAGTAGTCGGGTTGGCCGACGATGGCGATGTGGCGATCAAGGAAATAGCACGGTTGGAACCTGATGTTGTTACACTGGACCTGTTGATGCCAAGGCTCGACGGCTTCAGTGTGTTGAGATGGGCGATGCAGAATCATCCTGTTCCAATAGTCGTCTGTAGCTCGTTTGCGGATCGAGACCGAATCCTGAAGGCGCTCGAGCTGGGAGCTGTCGATTTCGTCCTGAAGCCCGCTCCCAACACAACCGGAAAACTGCTGGTAGACGAAGAGCGAATAATAGAGCGGGTCGAAGAAGCGGCCGGGGCCAAGCTGCCAGGACAACCCTTGGAAAGCGCAGAGCGCGCAGCAACGAGGCTGATGGCTGAACAACAAGGCTACCCGGTCGATGTCGAGTTGATCTGCATCGCGGCTTCTACCGGAGGGCCGGCCGCGATACAGCACATAATTCGCTCCCTTCCTCGCACGATGTCAACCCCCATTGTAATCAGCCAGCACATGCCCGCCGGATTCACAGGTCCTTTTGCTGCCAGGCTGAACGGGTTGTCGCATTACCGGGTGGTGGAAGGGGTTGGCGCTCAACCCATACGGGACCGCAGCGTTTATATCGCGCCGGGGGGACTTGAAACCCGCATTGTCAGGGCGGGGGCGCAGTTATTGCTTTCGATTCAGCCTCCACTGAACGACTCGGTGCAGACTCCCTCAGCCGACGCATTGCTGGGTTCTGCTGCCGAATGCTGCGGCGGGTCGGCGCTGGCGATTATTCTCAGTGGAATGGGCGATGATGGAACGGCCGGGGCGAGAATGGTCAAGGCGGGCGGCGGGCACGTTCTTGCCGAGTCAAGCGAATCCGCGCTCGTCTTCGGCATGCCAAGATCGGTCATCGAGGCCGGCCAGGCCGACGCCGTATTAGCGTTGTGGGACCTTCCGCCCGTCGTCGCCGCGTATTCTATGAAAAGGAGTTTGACAAATCGGGAGGGGTGAGGTGACCCCGAACGTGACAGGTCCAGTTGAGAGTGTCAAGCGTGGTTCACGCCAGTGGGGGCTTGAAGTTTGTAAAACGTCACATTAGACTACACTACATACTATGAGTGGAATGAAGTTTCGAAGAACCTGTTCGGCTTGTAACGCGACCTTCTTCTCGCCGGACCGAAAGGCGAGCCTGTGTCTGAAGTGCTCGAAGAAGCGCGCGATCAAGCATGTTCGCGCAGTGGCAACAGCCGAAGCCAAAGCGACGGCTGAACCGCTGCGCGTGGCGCCTCGCCCAGTCATACGTTCCGATGTTGGAGTAGCGGCGCCGCGGAAAAAGGGACCGCGGCCGCCAAAAGCCAGCGTCTTAACGCCTGAATTGCGAGAGCGGATACTCGACTGCTACGAGAAGGACTACTCGAGTCCTCAAGGCCGGCTGAGAGAGGTAAATGCGCAGATCGCCGAGAAGTTATGGGTCAAGCGCAAGGTCGTTGCCGACGTAATCAGAGACGTCACTCAGTCTCGCGCTCAGCTAACGAACGAGCTGAGGGCTCGCGCCATCGAGATGTATCAGCGGTTCGTCGAAAACGGCCACCGGCCCGAGGGCGGCCGGCGCCGCGCTATCAGTTCGGCTTTCGGCGTACCCTATAAGCAGGTGATGAACCTGATCAGGGAATGGTCACTTGCGGAATACGCCAAATCGCCGACGCCGAATCCGAGCCGCCAACAACTATTCGAAGTCGAGAAGGTGTATTGGGATGAGTTGCACACCAAGCGATACCGCCTGACGGAGCTTCCCTCCAAGATTGCAGAGCATCTGGGCTACATAACCAGATGGCAGGTGTTGCGCTGGCTCGACGTGCTTCACGACGATGAGCGGGTATTTGCCAACGTGCCCGATCCTCCGCAGGAGGTTCAAGAACAGATCCTGGCAGCCTACAGCGAGTACCTGAAGTCTGACTCTCCTCCGGAGCACGGCCTTCACTACACTATCGCCTCAGGGATCGATAAGGTCACTCCGAGGCAGGTCCACAAGGTGCTTCAGAGCTACCGCCACCAGATGCGATCTGAGTACCCGCTGATTTGAGCAAGGAGAGTGTCGCTGGATAGTGGTTTCGGGTGAAGGTTGAAAGTTGAAGGTTGAAAGTTAGAGCGTCGGAACAGTGGCAGGCTAAACCTTCGGGGCTGGAACCAATCCGCGGGTTTGGAGGTGCAACCTTCAAGTGTCTCAATAGTTCTTGACCAAGGGCTTTGCGCAGCCTATAGGGCATAGTGCTCAATGTTTCAACTTTCAACCAGTAACTTGCCATATTCGACTCTCAACTTGCAGTCATCAACCTGAAATCTGCAAGGCTTTCGTTTCAAGTTACAAGCCTTCAACCGTCAACTTTCAACCTTCAACTTTTCCTAATGAAGCAGGTACTGCAGAACTTCAGATCCGGCGAGCTTAGTGTACAGGATGTTGCGCTACCGGTGTTGAGGCCGGGAGGAGTTCTGGTCCGGACGAGCTTCTCGCTAATCAGCGCCGGCACTGAGCGGAGCACTGTCGAAACCGCACGGCATTCCCTGGTTGGCAAAGCTATCAGCCGTCCCGATCTCGTCAACCAGGTTATCGATACGCTCAAGCGAGAAGGGCTTGCTTCGGCCTATCAAAAGGTAAGATCCCGATTGAACCAGGTCAAACCGCTCGGGTACAGCACGTCAGGCATCGTGGTGGCTGTCGCTGAGGGCGCCGAGGAGTTCCGAGTGGGCGACAGAGTCGCGTGCGCGGGCGCCGGGTTTGCTTCTCACGCTGAAACTAATTTCGTCCCTGTCAACCTTTGCGGGAGGGTGCCTGAGCACGTCTCCCTCGAGGCCGCGTGTTATACAACGGTGGGCGCGATTGCACTGCATGGGATTCGACAATCGGACGCCCGCGTCGGCGAAGTCGTTGCTGTGATAGGGCTCGGTTTGGTCGGCCAACTGACGGTGCAGCTTCTAAGAGCGGCGGGGTGCCAGGTAGTCGGGTTTGACCCTGATCCTGAAGCAGGGAGAATGGCAGCTCTTTGCGGCGCAGACGCCACTTCCAACCTGCCTGATGATGTCGTCGAGAAATGTCGAGAGCTGAGCGGCGGCCGGGGTGCGGATTGCATCCTCATAACCGCGGGCACTAAATCCAACCAGCCTGTGGAGCTGGCCGCGGAATTGGCACGAGATAGGGCGCGCGTCATCGTGGTGGGTCTGGTCGGAATGGACCTGCCAAGGCACCTCTATTATGAGAAGGAGCTCGAGGTCAAAGTCTCTCGTTCATACGGGCCGGGCCGCTATGATCCGGTGTACGAGGAAAAAGGAATCGACTATCCCGTTGGCTACGTCCGGTGGACTGAAAAGCGGAACATGGAAGCCTTTCTCAGCCTTGTCGGTCAAGGCAAGGTCAAGCCGGGAATGCTGACCACCCACCAGTTCAGGATCGAACAGGCTGCCGAGGCCTATAACGTGATCATGGGTAAGCCTGCACCTGAAGGCGACGCCGGTGCCTCAAACGAGTCCAGAGCATCTGTGGATCAGAGTGAGCTTGATCGACGGCATACAGGGGGTTACCGGTGCGGTGTGGTGCTTGCGTATCCCGACTCGGGTGCCGCCATCGCGTCAAAAGTAGTTAATACTTCGGCCAGGAAGCCGGCGACGGGGGGGCAGATAGGGGTCGGATTCATCGGGGCCGGCAATTTTGCACGAGGGGTGCTGCTGCCGGCGATTGCGAAACACAGAAATGTTAAACTGACTGGAGTCGCAAGCTCGACCGGAGTAAGCAGCAAGAACACCGCCGAGCAGTTCGGATTCGCATATACGACCTCGGATTACCTTGAGGTCGTGGATGACCCCTCCACTACCTGTGTATTCGTCGCAACGCGGCATGATGCTCATGCAAGAATTGCCGCCGAGTGCCTCAAGCGAGGGAAATCCGTATATGTGGAGAAGCCACTTGCGATGACGGAAGAAGGCTTGCGCGAGGTCATTGACTGCGGAAGCAGCGGGCCGGGGCACCTGTTTGTCGGGTACAACCGTCGTTTTTCTCCGCTGGGCGTGGCGTTGAAGAAGAAATTTACCGGCCGCACAGGCTCTATGTCGATAATCTATCGAATCAATGCCGGCCGTTTGCCCGCAGACCACTGGGCACTGGATCCGGATCAAGGCGGGGGCCGGATAGTTGGTGAATGCTGTCATTTTGTGGACTTCGTACAGTACTTGACTGATTCTGCGCCGGTCAGTGTTTGCGCGGAAGGCGTCCCGGCCGCGGCTGCTTCGGGGGCGTCAGATGACAGCTGCACCATTTCGCTTCGCATGGCGGACGGATCGATAGCCTCGATAGCTTATTACGCATCGGGGGACCCGTCGATCGGCAAAGAGCTAGTTGAAGTCTATTCCGACGGATCGATCGCGACAATTGACGACTTTCGCTCAGGCGAACACGTGCGCGCTGGCAAAAGTGCGAAACTAGGCAGTGGTCATCAGGACAAGGGCCACGCTGGCGAGATAGCGGCGTTCCTTGATGCTGTATCGGGTAAGTCCGGCTCACCGTTCACTCTCGAATCGCTCGCAGCGACGACCCTGACCACGTTTGCAATAAACGAATCGCTGAGAGCCTCAGAATCGAAGGTCATAGATGTCCATGGCTTCTTGCGACAAGACTAGCAAGCTTAGGGCCCGAGCGGTCGTACCGTATGTTCAACTCACGTCTAACCGTTGACCGGAGGCAGTGACGCCAGGTATCCGGGGTCGACGCCGCTCATCCAGACGTAGTAGTCGTCCATCCTCGAAGCCTTTACAATCGGAAGGCTGCCTACTCCGGTCCCAATGACTGCTACAAACAAGCCGGGGATCCAGATGAGGCTCTCTTCGTAAAGTCCATATAAGAGGAGGACAAGGCCAGCAAGGCGCATCAGGTTGCTGACGGTGGTCAACAGGCTCACGCGCGAATAGTGGTCGTGGCAAAGCTCAAATGAGACTTCAACGCTCTGCGCGGCGGCTCTCCAGATCCAATAAATCCACCTTACGTAGGGAATAAATCGAAGGAATATCATCTTGGACTCAGCTGGCCTGAGAGTCCGGGTGACCCACTGCCCGTTTCCAGGCGCGTTGCATTTCAGGCAGCGCTTGGGCAAAGTTGCTCCTTTTTGCATTACAAGCAGCGATCCATCACGCCAAACTCCGGCTACCGGGACGGTGCTTGTCTGGAAGCGCGCGGTCTGGGCGGATTCGGGTCCACCCCACACGTTGGGCATCTGTTGAGCCGGTTGCCGGCTCTCGGGACGCCCGTACGAAGGAACGCGTGCGGGCTCGTTGACGGGACTTGTGCCGTAGTTGCCGGGCGCGAATGCCGGATCAGTTGGCGATGGTTCAGCGCCTTGCGGTAGCCCGCAACGACGGCAGGTTTGGTCGGTTTCCCGGTTGACTAACGAACACTGAGTACATCTCCAAGCAGCCATAGTCCCCTCCAACCTTGATTCAGGGCTGATGACCTTGGAACGAAGGGGGCAGGACGAAGCCGTACTGGAAGTATTATAAAGTGGGTTAAGGATTGTGAAAATACTTTTCTTATAGATGCGAAATACCGGAAGCTGTTATCAAACGGATGCGTGGCCGCTCGGTTCTTCCTCGTCGCGGACATCAGCGTTCGCCCGCTCTGCCTCGGAACCCGGGGCGTGACCTTTACAGCTACTGAGCAGAATACCCCGCGGGCATCGGTGAGAATACTTTTGTGACTGGAACTGGTCTTAACCCCCAAAGCCGCTATAAAATATCCGGTTAATGCCGTGCCGAGTCTTAACAGTCCAACCAGGAGGTCTAATGATACGAGCACTGAGGCTTGCTATCCTTGCATCATTGGTTTGTCTTGTTGCCGCTACCGCGTTTGGCCAGACGTCCTCGAGCGTTGTGAGCACGCGCTCCGCTCTGTCTGTTGATAAGGTCAAGCAGGGAGCGAGATTTCAAGCGGCTGTGGTTGTTGACATCACCGGAGGCTACCACATCAATTCAAGGCATCCCTCCGAGAGCTATCTGATACCCACAGTCCTGAAGTTGGATAAACTCCAGGGTGTCACTGCGGGCCTTGTCTCATATCCCAGAGGACAGATGAAGAAGTTCAGCTTTTCGGAAAAGCCTCTGTCGGTCTATGAGGGGCGCACAGTGCTCAAGTTTGCTGCGACTGCATCGCCCTCTCTGGCCATTGGAGGTCATTCCATACGCGGCAAACTGACTGTCCAGGCCTGTAACGACCAGGCCTGTCTCCAACCGAAGACGATTGATGTCGAGATACCGCTCGAAGTCGTGGGGCCGGACGCCCAAGCCAACCCTGCAAACGGAGATATTTTTGGAACCGCGGGAGGCAAGAGGCGTTGAGTGCTAATACAACAAGCGACACTTAAGCTCCTCGAGTATTGCCGGGCGGAAGAATGGGCTGGTCATGACCCTTATGACGCGCTCACGAGTCCCCTTGCCCGTTTTCTACCCGGAAGGGCAGCCAGAATTGCATTTACCCAGCTTGTAAAGCGGAGCCAGTTCAATCTGCGCCCACTGCTCGGGATAAGCAAAGGTCTGAACTCCAAGGGGATCGCGCTCGCTGCCCGAGCGGTGTTGTTGCTAAACAGCGAAGCAAGATCCTCGCCTGAGCCCGGTTCCGCCGGGACCTATGAAGCCGGGCAACTCAGATTCGAGAAGGCCGCTTTGGACAGCGACTTCAAGCATTTAATGAGGACGCTGTTATCGCTTAGAATTCGGAACTACGACGAAGCATGCTGGGGCTATAATTTCCCATGGCAGTCGCGAGCTTTCTACGCGCCAGAAGGGATGCCAAACGTGGTTTGCACCGTATTCGCTGCGAACACCTATCTCGATTGGTATGAAGCTTCCAATGATGAGCGAGTACTGGAGGTGGGGGTCAGCAGCGCCCGCTTCCTGATGGACCGAATCAATAAGACCATTGATGGAGACACCTTTTGCTTCAGCTATACGCCGGGCGATCAGGCCTGCGTGCACAACGTCAATCTATTGGCCGCGGAGCTGCTCAGCAGAGTATATTCGGTTACCGGATCAGAGGAGTTCCGCGACGCAGCGATTTCAGCCGCGAGATTCAGCATCAACAGGCAGCGCCCCGATGGATCATGGCCATATGGTGAGGCTGACAACCAGCCCTGGATAGACAATTTCCATACGGCGTTCATTTTGGTATCGCTGAACCGAATCATTAAGTTTCTCGGCCAGCCGGGCTGGGCCGAAACCCTGAGGGCTGGCTATCGCTTTTATATTGACAGATTCTTCCTTGCAGATGGGCGCCCCAAATACTATCATAACAAGCTTTTCCCAGTTGATACGCACAGCGCCGCGGCTGCAATAGTCGCTCTGGTTGAACTCGGGGACTGGGCTTCCGGCTCGCTCGAGATGGCCGAAAAGGTAATGAAATGGATGCTTGCCAACATGCAAGACCCGGCCGGCTTCTTCTACTACCAACGGCATCGCTTCCACACAGCAAAAATCTCCTATATCAGATGGACCCAGGCATGGATGCTGTACGCATGTGCCTGTTATCTGGCAGGCGTCAGAGTTAGGCAGAATGGCTGATCGGGCAATCTCAATAGAGCAGTCAGCCAAGTCCGTGGCTCGAAGACGGCGCGCCGCGTGGGCTGTGCTATCGACATCGTCGCTGGTGTTGATCGACTTTTCGGTTGCCATCGCGGCCTTTATCCTGTCGTTCAAACTTCGCAACCAGGCGCCCCTGTTCAGGTGGCGGCGTGGAGCGTTGATGCACCTTGGCGTGTCTCAGGCATTTCAACCATATTTCACGCTTCTCCTGTTCGTACCCTTTGTAAAGTTATTCTCACTACGCAGGTTCGGCCTTTACAGGCTGAAGGGCGAATTCTCGTTTCAGAGTGACTTTGCGAACATCTTCAAAGCTTCGACGTTGTCCTTCCTGGTGCTGGTGCTGGTGGCTTTCTTGTTCCGGCAGGGGTTCACGATCGAAAATGGGACCATTACCTACCTGGACTTCTCATATTCTCGTCTGGTTTTCGTCATCGACTGGCTGGCATCGCTGTTGTTATTCGGCCTGGTCAGAGGCAGTTATAGAGCCGCTCAGGTATTTATCCGCTCGACCGGACGAAACCTCATTCCCGCTCTCGTGGTGGGCTGTGGAGATACGGCGCAAGTTTGCGTTGCGGAAATGTCCGAGAAGACGCGGCTGGGGTACAAGCTTGTGGGCGTCGTTACCGCTGACGCCGCCGACGACATTGAATCGATGCAGCAGCTCGGTGTCCGTGTGCTTGGCGATTTCGACGGGCTACCCGGTGTTGTCAAAAGGTACGGCATAGAGGAGGTATTGATTACCGATACTCGCATTAATCCTCGCAAGCTTTTTGAAGTCCTGATGGAGTGCGGCCGAGACCACCATATCAAGTACCGTGTAATGCCTAATTTGTTTGACTGCATGCCGGGCAAGACTGAAATAGCCACCATCGGTGCGCTCCCGATGATAAAGCTATACGAGGAGCCTCTGCGAGGGCCTCAGCGTGCACTCAAGCGCGGTATGGACGTGGTGGTATCGGGACTGGTGTTTCTGATGACCTGGCCACTGTGGGTCATGCTAGCTATTTTGATCAAAATGAGCTCGAAAGGCCCCGTTTTTTACCGGCAGGAAAGGGTCGGCATGGACGGCAAGCTGTTCCTGATGGTCAAATTCAGATCCATGCGGGACGGCGCCGGAGATGAGGCTCATCGCTCTGTAATGGCGAAAATGCTTGGCGGTGAGGAGGCGAACCAGGGCACCGAGGCCAGCCCTGTCTACGGAAAAGTCAAGGATGATCCGCGCCTGACCGGCCTGGGGAAATGGATGCGCCGCTATTCCGTAGATGAACTGCCGCAAGTAATAAACGTGCTGCGGGGCGAGATGAGCTGGGTCGGGCCAAGACCTCCGATTCCTTACGAGGTAAGGCTTTACAAGGACTGGCATCGGGCCCGCTTCCACGTTAAGCCCGGGGTAACCGGGCTGTGGCAGGTTAGTGGCAGGAATCGCCTGCATTTCGAAGAAATGGTGACGCTCGACATATTCTATATTGAGAATTGGTCGCCCTGGCTCGATCTCAAGGTCATGCTCAAGACTATCCCCGTAGTGCTCAAAGGGGATAATCCCAACTAGGAAACGCGGAGCGTGCGCGCGGAGTGAGATCCGAGATCTGCTGTTTGCGGTATCAATCCTGGAGGAACTATATGAGGCTGCCGTTGCTCTGGGCTCGAATGAAATGTCCTGAGAATTCCTGATGCCTGGTAATTGGTGATGAATTCAGTGGAAGCGATGCTCGCGGGTTCAGTCATGGGTCTATCGCCACGCGAGATTGAGCTGCTCGCGGTCATCATAGTAGCAGTCATCCTCATAGTTTCAGATGCGCTCCGTCCGGACGTAGTGGCCCTGATTGTCCTCCTCGTCCTCGGACTGACCGGCGTGTTGAGCCAGGACCAGGCCCTGTCGGGCTTCAGCCGCCCCGCAGTCATCACGATCATCGGACTGTTCGTAATAACAGCGGCACTCGAGCGCGCCGGCATCGTTCAATGGCTTGCTGACCGCCTCGCCAGGATGAGCGGTACAAGCGAGCTGCGGGCAACGGCCGTGTTCCTGCTGGCAGGCGCATTTCTTTCGCTCTTCATGAATAATATTGCCGCCGGCGCTGTCTTACTCCCTGCAGCCGTCAGCGTAGCCCGTCAGAGGAACATACCTTCGTCCCGGCTATTGATGCCGCTTGCGTACGGTACATTGTTGGGCGGGATGGCGACGTTCTTCACCACGGCAAATATCATTGTCAGCGGCAGTCTGCAATCGCAGGGCCAACCGCCGCTGACGATGCTGCAGTTCCTGCCGTCCGGCGGTGCGATGGTGTTGACAGGCGGCCTATACATGATGTTGGCCGGCCGCAATATGCTGCCCAGGCGAGAATCAGTCGGCCGCACGATGCTGGCGCGGACCGACTTAGCCAAGACCTACCAACTCGCTGAGCGATTATGGGAAGTGACGGTACTTCCCGAGTCTCCTCTTGTTCGGCAGCATTTGTCCGATACGTTGATAGGCGCAAAATTGGGGCTGACGATAATGGCTATTTGGCACGGCCGCGAAGCGCGGATTCCTCCTGCGCCATCGGATGTGCTGCACGCCAACGACATTCTTCTGGTTCTGGGCAGAGAAGAGCGGATCAGGCAGCTCGAGGCCATGGGAACATCGATTGGACGGGATGGGCATCAAAACGCTTCTCCGCACAAGCTGCCGGTTGGACTAACCGAGGTAGTGATCGCGCCCCGCTCGCCCGCAATTGGCCGAACCCTCAAGGAGCTGCGCCACCGATCCAAGTTCGGCCTGACAACGGTAGCGCTGTGGCGAGCGGGCCGAAGCTATAGGACTGACGTAGGCGACTTCCCATTGCAGGCCGGAGATGCTTTGTTGATGGTTGGTACGCCGGATCGGGTGCGGCTCCTCGCCGAGGAACCCGGCTACATCGTGTTGGATCAGCCTCCTGCTGGCATAGTGTCGCCCACCGTGCAGGCCATCGCCGCATTCACGATCACTGTCGCGGTTATCTCGCTGGCGGCCACCGGACTTGTGCCGACAGCGGAGTCGATGATCGCCGGCGGCACCCTTCTTGTACTGATAGGCTGCCTGAGCATGGAAGAGGCGTACCGGTCGGTGGATTGGAAGGCTGTCGTCCTGATAGGAGGAATGCTGCCGATTGGCACGGCGCTCGAAGTGACCGGACTGGCTGAGAAGATCGGAAATGCATTTCTGGTAGGGTTGGCGCCGGCGGGATCGCTCGCCCTCATCGCCGGCCTCTACCTATTCAGCGTCCTGTTGACCCAAGTCATGGGGGGCCAGGTGACGGCGCTGGTTGTGGGTCCAATAGCAGTCAGCGCTGCCATTCACCTGGGCATCAATCCTGCTGCAGTAGGTGTTGCCGTAGCAATGGCATGTTCGGCCGCTTTCTTGACTCCATTTGCCCACCCGGTCAATATGCTTATGATGGGTCCTGGCGGTTATACCTCTCGCGATTTTCTCCGCGTTGGCTTTGGCATGACGGTTGTCTGTTTCTTGACCCTCGTTGTAGTGATGCGCTTCTTTTGGGGCATACGCTGAGACACAGATTCTGCGAAGCCCTGTGCACCCAGGGGGGCAGGCTTTGCAGCTTGGAGTTCCCCCTTAAGGCGGACGGTCCTTGGTAGCCGGTTCCCGTCGCGACTTCCTGCTATGAAACAGTCGACAAATTATCGCAGTGGTGGTTTGGCGTTTCCTCAAACAAGCCATTCGACTATAAGGGCGGTATGGAGCTCCGATGAATCGGAACGGTCCTGTGGGTTCGAAGCGCTAATATCAGCGTACTGGATGCCCGTGTATAAGTACTTGCGGATTCGCTGGCAGAAATCAATTGATGACGCCAAAGATCTCACCCAGGCTTTCTTCCTGGCAGCTATGGAAAAGGATTTCTTCCGCACGTTCGACCCTGAAAGAGCCAGGTTTCGAACCTTCCTAAGGACTTGCCTTGACGCGTACGTCTCGAACCACGACAAATCTGCCAAACGATTGAAGAGGGGAGGTGCGGTCGAATTCACTTTCCTCGATTTCCAGGATGCCGAGAATCAGATTGACATCGCCGGGCTGCAGCCCAGCAATTCGGTCGAGGCGCTCTTTGAAATGGAATGGAGAAGAAGCGTCTTCAATATGGCGCTCGAATTGTTTCAGACGCGGAGCCTTGAACAGGGCAGGGAGTTGCAGTTCAAATTATTCGAGAGATACGTGCTGGACGGCCTTGAGGATGGGCGCCGAGTCAAATACGAAGACCTCGCTCGGCAGTTTGGGCTTTCGACTACCACAGTGACCAACTACCTGGCTGCGGCCAGGCGGGACTTCCGGCGAGCCGTATTCGATAAGCTCCGTGAGTTGACCGTGGCCGATGATGAATTCCGCCGCGAGGCCAGGACGCTGTTGGGAGTCGAACCCGAATGAGATTTCTGTCAGATGCCGCCATCCAACGACTGGCCGAGGAGACTGAGACACCTGACCTTTCCGGCACCAGGTACAGGATCGTCGACGCCATAGGGCAGGGTGGAATGGGCAAGGTTTACCTCGCCGAAGACTCGCGCTTGAGGCGCAGAGTCGCGCTCAAAGTGCTCAACGTGCCCTTTACCGACCAGCAGGCCCGCAGAATGGCAACCGAGGCCATGGTCGTCGCGCGTTTAGAGCACCCGGGCATAGTTCCAATTCACGATTTCGGCAAGCTTGCTGATGGCCGGGTCTTCTTCACGATGAAATTCGTGAAGGGCCGGCGGCTCGACCAGTACGCGAAAGAGGAGGAGTCTCTGCCGGCGCTGCTCCGGTGTTTTCACAGAATTTGTGAGACCGTTAGCTTTGCTCATTCAAACGGTGTAATTCATCGCGACCTCAAGCCCGAAAACATTATGGTCGGCTCCTTTGGCGAAGTGCTGGTTATGGACTGGGGCATCTCAAAAATCATGGAGGATTCTGCAGATCAAAGGAGCATCGCGGGAGGCACGGATGAATTCGGGGACGCCGCGGAAGCTGGTTCACACCTGCCGGGGAAAGGAGGGGTCGACGAGCCTGGAACCGGGGACGGCGTCGCGCTGGGCACAGCCTTTTATATGCCGCCGGAACAGGAACAAGGTCACCGGGACCTGCAGAACAGGTCGTCCGACGTGTATGGCCTGGGAGCGGTGCTGTATTTCCTGCTGGCCGGCAGACCGCCCGAAAGAAGGACTGATTCCACACTCAAGTGGCCGGTCTCAGACCGGCAGGTCTCTCTCCGTCTCAAGGCTATATGCTCAATGTGCTTGTCCCTGGAGCAATCCTCGCGCTACCCTACCGCGGATGAACTCGGACGCGAGATATTGAGGTACCTGGATGGAGAGCGAGTAATGGCTTATCAGGAAAATCTGGCCGAGCGATTGAGCCGGTGGCTCAAGCGGAACCGCGCGCTGGTGTTACTGGCTTTAGCCTACCTGTTAATGCGCGCCATTGTTCTTTTCTTTTTCCGCCGCTAAAGGAAATCCGGGAAACGTTTAATAGAAATAGTAGAGAAGGGAACACGAGGAGGGGTTATGTCTAAACCTGTGCTTGGGCTGTTGCTTGGCGGAGTCTTAGGGATGTTTGATGGGCTAACTGCGCTTTTCTATCCTGAAGTCGCCTCGCAGATTATGGGGATCGTAATAGGATCGACGATAAAAGGGTTGATTGCCGGAGTTTGCATCGGATTCTTTGCCCGAAAGGTGAGGTCGTTGCCGCTCGGCATTCTATTCGGACTGCTGGTAGGAGCGGTGCTGGCCTTCGCGGTGGCGGCAATGCCCAATCCGCAGGGCAAACATTATTACTTTGAAATCATGTTGCCGGGCAGCCTGGTGGGTGTGATTGTGGGATTTGCCACGCAGCGATTTGGCGCCAGTCCCTCGCGAGCGGCCGAGGTAGCTAACCGGTGAAGGAAGTGATGAGTGACGAGTGATGAGTGATGAGTGCCAGACCGCGGACCATTGCCTCCTGCGACTGGAGAGCTGGGAGCGGTTATTTATGGATTCGACGGAAAGGAGCAAGTAATGGGACAACCAGTTGTGCACTTTGAGATATATGGAAAAGATGAGAAGAGGCTCCAGCAATTCTATTCGGAGATGTTCGAATGGAAGGTAGATGCCGCCAATCCTATGAATTATGGATTGGTGGACACTGGAGGCGGGCGGGGCATCGGCGGCGGAATCGCGCATGCGGAACCGGGGACGCCGTGCGTGACGATCTACATAGAAGTGAACGACCTTCAGAGGTATCTCGATAAAGCGGTCAAGATGGGAAGCAAGGTGCTGGTCCCGGTCACCGAGATCCCTGGGATGGTAACCTATGCCTTGTTCAGTGATCCAGAAGGCAATGTGGTGGGGCTCGTAAAGGGAGTTGAAGCTTGAAGGTTTGTTGTGGGGAGAGGAAGGTGAGGGTCGGATCCGGAACCCGGATTAATGTGGGCCGGATCCGCCGGGCCAGCTTATCGGATGTAGGCTCGCATCTCTTCGATGCGCTGGCTCAGTTCCTTAGGGGTCAGGTGCTTGTACTGCTCAGGCAGCATTTCGCGGGAGGTTGCCTCGCGCGCAGCGACGAGGTTCTGGAACTCCACAGCCATCTCGTCGCGAGCCGGAACGAATTCATCGGCAACCTTGACCACGTCTTCCTGAGTTACGCATTTGCGGTTGCAGGTCCGGGCCAACCGTCTCGCCCGGATCAGTATGCTCTCGATGTCGGCGCCAGACAGGGACATCTCGCGCTTCGTAATCGTCGACCAGTCTGTGACCTCATGGTCTATCTTGTTCTTGCCCAGCATGGCGTTGATGATGGCCTGGCGGTCCTCCTCAGTATCCGGATAGAACAAAGATATGTGTTCCTCGGCCCGCCCCTGGCGCTTCAGGTCGATTGGAAGCAGATCAGGGCGGCTGGTCATCAGGATCCAAAGGATTCGGCCGCGATTGCGAGTGTCGCCCATAGCACCTGCGAGTTTTGAAAATACTCTGGCGTCGACGCCGGAGTCGCCCCCCGAGTCCCGTGTTCCGAGTGTCGCGTCCGCTTCGTCGACAAGCACGACAATCGGAGCAAGGGTCTGCAGCAGGTTCAGGATTTTTTCCAGGTTCGCCTCGCTCGACCCGACCCACCGTTCGCGAAAGTTCTTGAACGCGACGACGTTCATGCCGCAGTCGTGCGCGAAGCACTGTGCCAGAAATGTTTTGCCCGTCCCCACCGGTCCCGAGATGAGTACTCCCATTGGGGCTTCTTCAGCCTTGCCGCTGCGGACGGTGTCGGCGATGGACCTCATGAAGTCCTTTGCTTTGGTCATTCCGCCGACCGATTCCAGCCCAAACACCGGCTGAACGAACTCTACGAGTCCAACGCATTCGGCTTCGATCAGTTCCTTCTTTTTCAGTCTGATCTTGTCAAGTGTAATCCCATCAGATTCTGAAGCCGCGCCCTTCATTAACGATGTCAAATGAACTCGGTTCAGTCCTGAAGTCATCATCGCCAACTGATCGTCGGTCACCTCCATCTTTAGGCCTGGAGTTTGCGAGCGCATGTAACCGATGTAGTCAAGGCGCTCCTGGTCATCGGGATATGGGACCTCGATCGAGACCAGCCGCGAATTCTCTCTGATGCGTGGGTGGATGTCAGCTTGGCTCTCCGCTATCAAAATCACAATGTTGTCTTTTTGCAACAGCTTTGAGCTGGTGATCCATCGCTGGAGGGATACGAGGTTCGTGCGATCATCGCCTGACATGTAGCTGACTTCCCCGGCTGGAATGATCGTCTCAAGGAAGTTTATGATCACGGCCACTTGATTGTCATATAGAAGAAAATGCTCAATAAGCGACAAAGCCCCAGCCGGGTCCCTTGGAAGCTGATTGGCCCGGCTTTGCAGAGGGTCAGCGATTCGGCGGTGCGCTTGGAAAGCGCGCTCCGCCTCGGGCGAGCCGAAATCGATTCCCTGGCTGCGATTGTAGGTCACCAGGTACTTGGATCCAACCAACTCGCGCTGCAGGTAGTTGAGCAAACTCATGTAATCGCCGCCGGCGCGGACGAGGTCGTAAATGTTGTTGTACAGCAGAAAGTGGCTGGCTTCGCCGGCGTAATATTTGCGGGCCATTCGTGCAGCCCAACCCGGCAGTTGGCCAATTTCATCGAGCAGCAGTCTTCTTGGTGAAGTCATCTTTGTAGGCTTCAGGTTTAACGGGATCCAGGGGCCGGAGGAGCACTCCCACCGATAGCTACTGGCTTTGTGGCAGGGCGGGCCTGACCGGTTGCGACGCGGCCCGGCTTGCCGTGTCCAATTGACTCAACACCGGCGCGGTCTCCTCCAATATCTCTTTAGTCAGTTCAATCGAAGACAGCAGTGATTCGAAATCCAGCGAAGAAATGCTCTCGGGCGTAGGCATTGTCACAACCTGATCGTTGACCAGACCAAAGAAGCTCTCGATTGACTGTAGCTGAGCTTCAACTCGTTTAACCGACCGCTCGATATCGTCGTAGGTTTTCACTCTTCTCTGGAGGATTTCGAGGTTCTTCTCGTACAAACGAGCCGTTGATTCATCGGGCGCCGTCTGGACAGCCCGCTCGGCCTGTTGAATCTGGTTCTGGATCATCTGACGGTTAATCGAGCGCAGATGGTTCTTGCGGCGCCGGTACGTATCGAGCAGGTCGACGAACGAGTCCCAGATCGTTTCGAGGTGCTGGATAGAATCCGGCACCGATTCAACGCCGGTGAACTTCTTGTAGTTCTGATAGATTTGATTCTTCTGCCATCTCAGGTACTCTACTGCTTCTCTTTCTCTTGGGTCGAAGGTCTTGATCAGTTCTTCGCGCCGCCGGGCCCTGTTCGCCAATTCGCGCCGGCGGGCCCGCCGATCCACTACTCGTCTGTAAGCGCTCGTCGCCGGCAACGTGGCCAGATAGATCGTTTCAGCCAGTCCGCCGCTACCAAGTACGATCAAGGAAAGCTCTGAGTGACCCATAGTGGCGGTGTAGACCGACCCTGCCAAGCACAGAACGATACCCCAAATATTGGTGGGTTCCTTGAGCGCTTCCTTCAGGTAGCTGACTTTCTCAGGCATATTTATTGAGATTACTCGAGGGCCTTGGTCTTCTCTGCCGGGCCTAATGTCTTCTCGGCGCCGGCAGGCTCAGTGGATATCACGGGCGGCGCTGGAACACTCACGGCGGGTTCGGCGCCGATCCCCATCTGCCGCTTGTACGCGGCGAGCGTATCCTCTACCTGAATGTTGAGCGATTCGCGCTCTATGTCCTGAATTTGAGCTTCGACCCCCCCGCTGGCCATCTCCATCCGAGCTTCGGCAGCAGCCGATCTCCGCTGGATTCGCTCTCTCATCTCGTCAAAAGTACCCGCATCATCGCCGACCTGGAACGAAGCCATCGTTTGCGACAATTGTTCCTGCATCTTGGCAGCGCGGGCTTCGTTGACTAGTTGCTGAGCTTCGTTAGTGCGCTTCTTGACCTGGAGAATGTAGTTCTGGAGGAATTTCTTGGCCTGTTCGGTAGCCGCGTGGGACGTGGTTAACTGGGTTCGAGAACGTTCAAGCTCAGCCTGTTTCTCCTGCAATGCCGCGATGTATACTTTGGCTATATCGTCGCGACCTTGCTTGATCGCGGCTTTCACCTTGGCGTCGTAGTCGACAACTTCCCGCTCGAGCGTGTCGACCTTTTTCTGCAACATCTTTTCTGTCGCCATTACCTGCGCGACGTTGTTCTGCATCTGAGGGACCTTGTCCCGCATCTCCCGGATGACTTCTTGGAGAATGAGCTCCGGGTCCTCTGCTTTTTCGATCAGACCGCCAAAGATCGATCGAAACAAGCGCTTAAGTCTGTTCCACATCTTCCCTCCTGGGCTCACCGGTCTCTATTCAAGCGGGCAAGCAAAACACGGCGCGCGAGGGGTCCGGTGGCGCATATCCACTCGACTCCAGTCTATCATATTCAGTGCTTATCCGAGAAATTCAAAAGGACTTAACGCCCCCGGATTGCTGTCAATCTTAGATACGTCACTACCACTGGCAGAGTTCTGAAAGTTTAGAGGGTTTAGAGAGTTGCGGGAGTTGACAGGGGGTTCTGAGAGTTTAGAGAGTTGCGGGAGTTGGGAGAGTCTGGACTCTCCAAACTCTCCGAACCCTCCAAACTCTCTGGACTCGCTCAAGTTGCCCCAGGGACTGCTGTTTGTTATGATTGGCCGGTTGGGTCGTTCGATCTCGCAAGTCAGCATAAACACGCTGATTGCCAGAGCGATCGGCCAGCAAGGAGCGGGATTGGGGGCTTCGGACCAGATGAGAAGCGGTCTTTATATCGATGCGCCGTCTGACACGGGCGAATTGATGACTGTCGAGGAGATCTTCGCCCTGGTCAAGCGCGAACTCAGACTGGTCGAAGAGGAGTTTGAAAAGCAGGTCCGCGACGCGTCCCCAATCGTCGCTTCGATCGGCCACTACCTTCACGAGGGCGGCGGGAAGCGAGTCCGCCCGGCTCTTGTATTGCTCGCGGCTCATCTGAAGGGCGACAGGCTAGCGGAATCCGCGATCCGGATGGCCACCGTGATGGAGATGCTTCATACGGCGACGCTCGTTCACGACGACATAATCGACGATGCCGGAGTCCGACGAGGCCGTGCCTCGGTGAACGCGAAATGGGGCAGTGAGATCACGGTTTTGCTCGGGGACTGGCTGTACATGACCGCCTTCGACATTACATTGCGTGAGCGAAACTTTGATCTGCTGGACACTTTGACTTCGATGACCAGGCTTATGACCGAGGGCGAGATTATACAGCTCGACATGATCGGGAACAGCCGCATAAGCCAGGAAGAACACCTCGACATCGTTCGCCGAAAGACTGCCTTCATGTTCAGCGCTTGCGCCGAGGTTGGCGGGATTGTCGGCGGCGCAAACGAGGACGAGCGTACTGCGTTATCACGCTATGGCTCCTCAGTTGGGATCGCGTTCCAGTTGATAGATGATGTTCTCGACTTTGTCTCGACAGAAGATAAGCTGGGCAAACCAGTGGCTAATGACCTCCGCGAGGGCAAGCTGACTCTGCCTCTCATCTACGCGATGGAGGATGGGAGCACCAAAGAACGTGATATGATAGAGACGGTCATGCGAGAGCGCGGATTCAAATCGGTACCCAGAGATGAGGTCCTGAAAGTATTGACTGAGCATGACGCGCTCGATCGGGCCCGCGCAACCGCAAAGCGCTACGCGGCCCAGGCCGCCGACGCCCTCGGTGTCTTCGCGGATTCCCGGTATAGACGGGCGCTTCTGAGCATCCCCCAGTTCATCATCGAACGAGACATGTAGAGATCGCCTGCCACACAGTGCCGGGCCTGCCCCCCATTCTTTGACTTGGATCAGGAAGTCTTGATCAGGAAGTTTGGATCAGCAAGTAATGTACTGCGAACGGTGCAATATTGATTTTCCGGAGAGCTTGCGATACTGCAAGTGGTGTGGTCAACACCTCATTCGCCGGGCTCAGGCGACGTCACATATTCGAAGGTGCCAGAACTGCGGGCATGCGGTGAAAAGCGCATGGTCCTATTGCAGGTCGTGCGGAACTCAACTTGTCACAACCGTACCCCAGCCGGACGTGTTCTGTGCCGGATGCGGGAACCTCGTTGAGCCGCCCGGATTGATCTGCAAAGTGTGCGGGCTCGAGGTGCAACAGGAGTCAGAGCCCGATGCCGATCTGGTCGCCGCCCTTTATAGCGAGCCCAGCAGTTATGCCTACTGCGCGTCTTGCGGGGTGAGGCTCGATCCCCAATCAAATCGATGCACTAAGTGCGGGCTTCCAGTGACCAGGCGGCACTTGGTAACGGACGCGTTGCAGACGTGCCCTATTTGCAAGACCCAGAACCGGCGCGGTACTGGCATTTGCAGCGGATGTGGGGCCGCTCTATCGGCTGATTCAGGCACCGCCAGCGACCTGATGCCGCGCGCGCCTGGCGGTCCTCCTACCCTGCCGGATGCGCCACTTGCCGCTTCACAGGAATCCGCGAGCGGCGGCGCGCAGCCGCAGCATCACGTCGATACCGGTCAATCAAAAGCGCCGGACGCTGGAGCCGGAATCAGCACGGTTTCATACACCGAGATCCTAAGCTCCTGGACACCCGCGGAAGCAGCCGCGGAACATCCTCCCTTAACTGGGGGCGCTGCACCCTCCGGCCCTTCGCGCGCAGATGGACAGGCCGGCGAGCGGGGTTTAGCAGCCGGTCAAGTTCACGCTAACCATCCAGACATCAAAACCGATGAATTCAAAGCGGATGAGCTAAAAACCAATGCAATGCCCGCGCTCGACCTGAGCGCGGCCGATCTCTTACCAACAGAAGCGCTGCCGACGGGGCCGCTTCCCGGAGCGCGGTCGACATCGGTGTTTGAACCGAATGATCTGCCGGTCGATGCGTTGCGCGCGCCTGCTCCTGCTCCGGAGGCTGGAGGTGACCAAGACTATCATCCTGAAGGCCATACTCCTGCTCAGGCAGATTTTTCCGGTGTAAGTGACGCTTTTGCTGCGGACGACAACTGGGTTGTCACATCTCATGAGTTTGCGGAATCTCACGATGTGCCCGTCCATCCGCCTGAAACTAATGCAGGTTTGCCGGGTGGTCTGATTGCATCCCGGGACAATGGCGGCCATGATCAAACTGAGCCACCTGCTGTTGTCATCCAGCCACGTGATTCAATCGCGAAGCCTGAGATCGGAGGCACGAGGCCAACCTCGGAGCGCGCCGGCTCTGATTCGCAGCTACCCTCGCCGGTCTCGGTGCCCGGGGTCCTTTCGCCCTCGACCGCGAGTCCACCGCCATTGGCGTCGACAGGCAGCGGGGCCCAAATGCCTCCTGATCCCGAGGCCGCTGGGGCGCGGTCGCGGCAAGTGCCGCCCGAAGTCGCGCACTACATGGCATATATGGACCGGCAGTCCGCTCCTCACGCGCCGCCTCAAATACCGCCGCCACAGTCTCGGCAGCCCGGTCAGGCAAAGAAATCGAGCCTGCTGCCAATCTTACTGGCTATAGGTGCCCTCGCAATCATCATCCTCGCGGGTTTGGGCTTTCTTATCTTTCGATTCCAGCAACGCCAGAAGCAGAATCTGGCTAGGACCGCGACTCCGGAGCCCTCGATATCGGTAGACATACCCGCCGCAGCTACGCCTCAACCGTACGCGACCCCAACAGTTCAAGAAGTTGTTACGCCGGAGGGTATGGTGGTGGTCTCGGCAGGAACGTATATCATAGGCCGCGATGACGGGGACAAGCTTGCCGGTCCTAAACATACTGAGACATTGGCGAGCTTCTTTATTGATAAGACAGAAACGACCAATGCTCAGTACAAACGGTTTGTCGATGTGACCGGCCACACTGCGCCGGCAACCTGGCGCGAGAAGGTTTTTGCGGAAGGGAAGGAGAACTACCCGGTAACCGATGTCACCTGGCAAGATGCGTCCGACTACGCCGCCTGGGCAGGAAAGCGATTGCCATCCGAGGCTGAATGGGAGGCTGCTGCCCGCGGGACAGAAGGCAGAGCCTACCCTTGGGGTAACGAATGGCGGAGCGATGCGGCGAACATCGGAACAGCCGGCATAGTGGAGGTTGGAAAGTTTCCGGAGGGAGCTGCCGCTTCGGGGGCGCTTGATATGATCGGCAACGTTTGGGAATGGACTGCCGACGAGTTCCGGCTCTATCCAGGGAACATAACAAGCCTGCGCGACCTCGTCGAGCCGGGAGTCACCTACCGTGTTATACGGGGAGGTGCATACGATGGCAGTAAGAAGAATGATGCCTCCTATCGCGGATACCTTGATGCGAATAAGCCGTATCCCAAAACAGGATTTCGATGCGTAAAGAGTGCCAACAGGTATTGAGTGATTTGGAGAATTACCCTCGGTAAGTGTTGAGCGCGTGACGAGTGGTCTGTCGTGGTCTGGCTCCCAAATTCCCGTGTCCGTTCTTTGGGATCGATCTGTCGCGGATTGCCCGGCGCTGTCAATGATAAAGCCCCACGCAAGGAAAGACCAGAAGCTCGAGCCCCCTGAACTGTATTAGTTTATGCGACTGAGAATTAAGCTCGCGTCAGTTTGTGCACTGACGGCGATCCTCCCGTTGATCGGAATTTCGGTCCTGATTGTGCGCCGGGCTGCGGCGGCGGCGCGGACCGCCGGTGTCCAGAAGCTCGAATCCGAGGCCAGAGCCGCGGAGAGCATTTACGAGAAGCGGCTTATCGAGATGCGCTCGGCTGCCCAGGGCCTCGCCGACGAGATCGCTGCAAAATCCCTGCTCGATGCAGTTGACTCCGGCCGAAACACGTCATCAGGACCTGCTCGCGCGAGGCTACAGGACCTGCTCACAAGATCTAAAGACGAGCTTAGCCTCGACTTTCTTGTGGTCGCTGATCCCCGGGGGCAGGTGATCGCTCGCCATAACGATTCTCCTAAGCAAGGCGAGAACCTTCTTGCGGCATCGGCCAGGAATCCTCTCGCCGAAGAAGTAATTGACGCTGGCGGGCGCCTCCACGTCACTTCCCTTGCCGCGCCCGTCATCGAGCAGGGGGACTTTCTCTCCAGGATGTGGCTGGACGCAGCCGCCAGGATAAAGGCTGCGCCTCAAACCGGGGCCCTGGTCATTGAATCCTGTGCGCCCATCATGAGTTCCGGCCGGTTTCTTGGAATAGTGCTGGCCGGACAGATGCTTAATAACTATTACAGAGGTGGCAAGCCCGGCAGCAACTCCCTGCAGACTCCCGTCGTCACTGAAGCACGGCTTAAGTTGTACCCCGGAATTGATCAGGGCGCGGGAGCGCTCGTCGCGCTTGGCGATACGGTAATCGCTTCGAGCGTTCTGCCGAGCCCCACCTCGGAGCCAGTTCTGGTAGGGGCCCGGCATGATCCTGCTAAGAATCTCGAACTCATCGAAGGCGATCCTGTCCAATACCTGATATCGTGGCGACCGGTAAAATCCGTTGATGGTTCCCTGGTTGGCGCGATCGGGGCCGCTACTTCGGTCGGTCTCCAGAGCGGAGTTGATATTTCGCTCACCAGTGCCCTTGCGCTGGCAACTGCGGGCACAGCACTGCTGGTGGGTCTAGCGGGGGCCTTCTGGGCAGGCATCGTATCAAGGCGGGTCGCAGCCCTCTCAGATGCGGTCAGCCGGATGAGAGTGGGCGAGCTCAGCAGGGCAGTGCGTGATTCGGGGCGCTTGCCCAACTGGGTTCCAGGCCTGGGCTCCCGCCCTGCAAACGGCCTGCATGCGGGAAACGGTTCCGTGCCAGGGGGCGGGGACGAAATCGAGGAGCTTGCCGGCAACCTCGACCTGATGAGGGAGAGTTTCAAGCAAGCCATCGAACGGCTCCGCAAGAACCGCTGATACGAGGAACCCCGGGGACAAGTATAAGAGCTGTCTGTCCAGTACCCAGCATCCGGTTGTTTTTTTGAAGTCTCCAGACGGCAGGACCTTGCTAAAAGCGTCCCTCAAGGAAAATCTTGGCAGGCCAGCACGATTCAGCCGGCGAATCCAAAGTCGACGCGCTACACCGTCGACGCATCGGGGTGCTGATCTGCCCGTTGATTTTGGTTCTGGTCGCCGTCCCAGTAGCTCATTCGAGTTCGTTTCTGCACGGTTACTCCGTCCCAAAGTTCGTAATCCTGCTCATGGCGGGAGTGATCCTGGCTGGCATGATGGCAGCCTTCTTTACGAGTGAGTTGGCCAGCCCAGGATCCCGCCGGCCACTTGTGCTGATGGTCCTGGCTTACCTGGCAGCCATTACGGTCTTTACTGCAGCCGGGGTCAACCCAGTCATCTCTACGCAAGGATCATTTCAGGCCTTCATGGGCCTTTCCAGCTATGTGTGTTTAGGTATTCTAGCGGTCAGTATTCCTTTAGCGGTAGGACATTCCCAGGCTAATTTTAAACTGGTCCTGCGATCGATGACTGTAGGAGGCCTCCTTGTTGCTATGGTTGGCGTCGGTCAGTTTGCGGGCATTATACAGAGTGATCCACGGGCAGGGTTGGCATTCGGCGACGCATCACGAATCTACACGACGCTCGGACATCCGGATTTTGCAGGGAACTTCCTGCTGTATATAGTCTTCGCATCGGAAGCGGCGGCTCTACTTTCCCGGGAATCAATATGGCAAACGATCGCAGGGATAACATGTGTGCTGTCGCTCATTGCACTTGCGTTTACTGGAACAAGAGGGGCCTGGCTCGGACTAATGGCTGGCTTAGCGGCCGCCATCGTGATTGCCTCGCGCCAGCGTCTCATCACCATCCCGAACCGGCGGGTCGCTTTACGGGCTGGTCTGGCCTGCATAGCTCTTATGGCCGTCCTGGCGCTGGCAATAAAAAATACAAGTTTAGGAGCGCCGCTTCGGGCTCGCATTACAGCGACAGCGCAGGAAGGCTTTACGGGATCGGGGCGCACTGCTGATTGGAAACTGGCCGTTCGAATGTTGCCCAAGTACTGGTTCACCGGGTGCGGGCTCGATGGATTCCGCCTGGCACAGCTGCCGTTCAAGACTGACGAGTACGCGCGAGCAACGACAGGTGTAGATGCCGAAGACCCACACAACGCCTACCTCAGTTCCGTCGTCAGTACGGGTGTTTTAGGACTTGCCCTCTATCTCGGCTTGATTTGCTGGACTATTCGCTGTTATTTGCGAGGAATCAGAGCCGCAACGGGCCGCAATCAAAAGGCAGCAGGCATCGTTCTGCTGTCCGGGTTCATTGCAGTGCTGGTCCACGGACTTTTCCTTCACTACATAGTGGCGACTGCGCTCTATTTTTTCGCCTTCGTGGGCCTGGCGCCGGCGTGGGTCGAGGTGCAAGAGAAAGCGGCGGATTCCCTCCCGTGTCAATCACCATCAGTCCAGCCATCGCGAATTCGACGCGGGTGCCTTCTTACAATCACTATAGTCGCCGTAATTGGGGCGGTAGTCTATTCATATAGGTTGGTGAAAGCGGAATATTACATCGAAAGGTGCTTATCCGCCGCTTCCGCAGGAGACTCAGCGGCGGTCGTCGAAAACGGCGAGATAGCCGCCGCAGTACCACTCTATCAGAGCGACATCAATTCTTATTACGGTGTTGCTCTCCAAAGAGTCTCGGCCGGCCAACCGGAAGTCGTCAGGCGGCCGTTACTCCACCTGGCAATGGAACAAATGTCGCGAGCAACTACACGAACTCTATCACCGGTTGCCAACCTGGTGGAGTTGTGCGTCATAAGTATCGAAGCTGGAGATTTCGACAGCGCCCGCCAGGCTGCCGTTCAATCCGAGCGTGTGGACCCGCATTCATACCTCCCTCATATGGCGTGGTCGACCTTGTACCTTAGAGAGGGAAATCTTGGTGGCGCCGTAGAGGAGTACAACAAAGCGAATACGCTTGGCGGCCCCAATTCGAATATGCAGGAGTTGTTTCAGAACCTTGGCCAGGCAGTCCTCAAATCGGGTTCGGCTGATCTCTGGTATCAATTGACGGGTCAAGTGCTCATCCGCAAAGACAAGCAAACCAAGAGGAGGAATCTTCAATCGCCTCCCAGGTAGCGGGAACAAGTAATAGAGGAAGGCTTGCCAAATTAGCGAACCCGTTCAGGGCCGGCCAAATCATGCAGCCGATTCGAGTCCACGGCCGATTTTGTTAGCAATCCGTGGCTTATGCTCGGGCCTGAACCACTTGCCGCAGCGGGAGATGTCCTGGACGCAAAAATCGTCGAGACCACCTTACGCCTAGTCTTACGGGCACCCGCACGGCGGGCTGGGAAATGCTGACGTAAAGATGCTCAACGTATTGAAAGTACCCGGAAACGGAATGTCGGTCACGGTTGCGTGCCCGGTTTGCGTGTTCAGGAAAAAGAATGCTGACACTCTCCGGTCCGGTTTGTTGTCCGTTAGGACGACGACGTTCCCGATCGTCTGGACAGTTCCAGTGCCTGTCAGATTAAACCCACCTGCAACGCATCCCTTGAAGGTATAGGCGCCGCTCCCTGTGTCAAACGTCAAGCAAATACTCTGGCCCGAACCTACAAGGAGCGCGGTCTGCGCGGCCGCGCCCAACCCGAGTGCGCCAGTGCTGCTTGTACCCGCCACCGGAGCAGATGGCCCCGGATTTGAAGCCCCAGTTCTCGCCAAGTTCTTGCCCGCTGCAATAAGGGCGAGCAAGGTCACTAGAAGAAGCAATTGCCATGCGTATCTATTCATTTGTTGGGCCTTTCGCTCACAAAGGGTTTCACTACTCAACGGCTTACCGAATCAAGGGGACTCCTCCGTCAGAGAATCGAATCATCGCGGCAAGCCCCCGCTTTCGCACCTTAGTACGAGCTTTTGATTTCCAGCCGCCAGATCACTCCAATTTCGATGCACAATGGCTCGCCGGGCATGCACTCTTTCTACTTGTTGTCGCGTTCCTGTTTATTATCCTGCCGGGCGTCCGGATACTATCAGAAAGAACCACCGATAACAAGACCCTCGAGGCGGAAAATTCGGCCGAGATCGCAATCGCGGTTCCTTACCTAAATTGCCCATAGACTTGGCGAAAAATGTCAGGAATCATTTAGGTCATCCCCAGGCCTGTGAGGTATAATTGCTGCCTGTTCGTGGATTGCTGAGAGGACTATGGGTCAAGAGTATCCCCATTGATCTTAGTGACACGTCTGCCGAGGCTGCCTGAGTATGGGCCGCCGCACTATTCCAAACGGAGGATTCATTCTATGAGACTTAAAGTATTCGCGATGGGGTTAATTCTAGTTGCAGCAGCGGTTGCGGCGATGGGTACGGCGCCTCGATCAGTTTTGGCCCGCCAGAATACAAACGCGAACAAACGCGCTCCCCGCGCAAAGGCTGGTTCTGCAACCAAGACCACCAATTCACAGGCTGGAGCTCCTGCTGCTTCGACTGAGAAGCCAAAAGCCAAGAAGCCGGCCCGCAAGCACGCCAAAGAGGCGGTCGGAATACCATCCGGGGCTGGGGCCTGCGTAGCTAAGCTAGAGCAGTTGGCTTCCAAGGAGCCGCTGACTCCATATGAAAAGGGACCCGAGCAAATCATCAACAACGGTTTACTGTGGAACGATCCTCATTCCAAGTGCTCCGTCGGCACCGATCAGAGTGTCAGGGACAAAGTATTTGCCGTAGCAACAGCCTGGCAACAAAAGAACTCATCGGGCGTGCAGTCGGCGCTGGCCGACTTGAAGAGCTCGGTTCCGGCTGAAGCCCCGGCAGAACCCAAGAAGCCCAGGCGCCGCCATACCGCCGCAACTAAGAGTGCTGGTGAAACAGGAGCTGCTGCCGAACCCGCTTCGAACTCGAACTCAGCAAAGCCCAAGGCCAGGTCTAAAAAGGGCAAGAGCGCCAACAAGAACTCCGGGGCGTAGTCCGGCACCGCAAATTTGATTTGGCGCCAACAAAGGCTTTGCGGACAAACAAGGGCAGGTAAGGACGGGGCGGGCTCGTTGCTCGCCCCCATGGCACCACATCGTGGTCAGTTCTGCTTAAATGGCCGAGACGGACAGATCGACGTTCCTTTGATCCTCCCGCTGAAAGATCCTCCGCACGCGATGTACTTACGTTCCGGATCAAGTGGTTGTGCTAAGTTGTTACGGAGTTTCTAATTCCGTCTTAACCCCGGCCGCTTCTCCCTGCTAAACCCTGGTCTGCGGAATGCCTTGACACTTATTTCCTCAGTCGATTACTCTAAATATTGCGCTGTTCCGAGGACCTCAACCCCGAACGAGCCCAGTTCTCGGTAAGAGGCGTTTCCAGTATTCGCATGTCAATCGCACTCATTTCAAGACGATATGTTTTAGCGACAATACTTGTCTTCGGTCTCGGTGTTGTCCTGACGGCCTGCAGCATCCTTTCGGGCGACCCGAAGATCGGCGAAGGGATAGTCATTGCTCCCAAGCTCAAGATCAGGTCAACAACGGCACAGGTTGCTCTCGACCTGGCTGAAGTCAAGCGTGGAGACAAGCTCGAGATTCTGGATCATGCCGAAATCAAAACTCCCACCCAGATAGACGAATGGTACAAAGTTAGAACCAAGGCCGCGGACGGAGTCGTTGGTTGGGTTCAGGCCCGGGATATGGTCAATCAGGCGGTAGTTGACAAAACCGAAGTCCTGTTCCAGAAATCCAAGGAACTTCCCGCCCAGGGCAAAGGCCGCCTCAAGGTGCGAACCAAGCTACGAGTTGATCCCGGCGGCGACGTGGCCACGTTTTTGAGCCGCAACACCCAGGTTGAGATCGTGGGCAAGCAGCGCACAACGATCAAACCGGAAAAGCAGGCGTCAGAAGACACTGACGAAGCGGCCGAAGAGCCCGAAGCCAGAACCATCCTGTGGTACGAAATCCGGCTGCCCGAAGCCGAGATCCTAAAGGCGGGGTGGGTCGGCGCCCAACAGGTGGACCTGGATGTGCCTGAGGACATAATGTACCTCGAGGGCGAGGGGCGCCGATTTACAGGCTGGGTTGTGTTCGACCAGAGCCACGACAAGGCGGGCAGAATCAAGAACAATTACATCGGCCTTATGAAGAGCCTCGGTACCGAAGGGCCGATCGATTTCACCAGGCTCTGGGTCCTTTCCTATTCTCCGGCTGAAGGCCATTATAACGGTTCATATATTGAGGACGGCCTCAAGGGCGTGCTCCCAGTCACGCTCGAGACTGCGTCGGGCCATAAGGGCTTTACCATTCATGAACTTGACGATAGTGGCAAGGTCGTGCCGGTTGAGTATCAATTGCTTCGAATCGATGCCAACCATGTCCGCGTCAGCCGCCTCGAGCCCAAGATCTATCATAAAAAGGTCCGGCGATGAGTGACTTGGCACGTTAGCACGTTTGCACGTCGTCGTTAGCGCCATTGGGCGGACCCATCAACCTCAATCGTCAACGATTCGCGACCAGGCTCCATCCCATCGAGGCGACTTTCTTCAGCGGTGACTGTGGGCCAGAAACTACCGGGCTCAGCGGCCCAGTCTGATATGACTAGCGAACGCAAATACACTTGTCCGTGCTGCGGGTACAAGACACTGGACGAAAAGGCGCCGGGGACGCTTGACATCTGTCATATCTGCTTTTGGGAAGACGACGCAGTTCAGTTCCGCGACCCAGACTATATTGGCGGCGCCAACAAGCCTTCGTTGAGGCAAGCTCAGAA
>Ga0126381_100000696_pt1 | contig 37234 bp, 38 predicted proteins | sample PanSoiMetPlot_28_FD_96465 | JGI IMG/M metagenome (GOLD analysis project Ga0126381, IMG submission 96465) | Tropical forest soil microbial communities from Panama - MetaG Plot_28 | ecosystem: Environmental > Terrestrial > Soil > Tropical forest > Bulk soil | place: Panama | collected 2016-02-17 | reverse complement strand
GCGCGAGTACTCGGCGAAGAAGGGCGACGTCACGCTCGCAATGTATCGCAAGCGGCTGGGCGAGCCCGCGGCCGGCGAGGCGCCGCGCCCGGTCCTGTTCATGGTGCACGGCTCGTCGAATTCGGCGCTCTCGTCCTACGATCTGCAGGCGCCCGGCAAGGGCGAATACTCGATGATGGATTACTTCGCGCGCCTGGGCTACGACGTCTGGACCATGGACCATGAGGGCTATGGCAAGTCGACGCGCACATCGGGAAATTCCGACATCAAGAGCGGCGTCGAGGACCTCAAGGCCGCGAGCCCGATCGTTGCGCACGAGACCGGGCGCAGCAAGTTTCATTTCTTCGGCACCTCCTCGGGCGCGATCCGCGCCGGCGCGTTTGCGCAGGCGGAGCCCGACCGGGTCGACCGCCTGGTGCTCAGCGCCTTCACCTACAAGGGGGAAGGCTCGCCCACGCTCGCGGACCGCGCCAAGCAGCTCGACTATTACCGCACTCACAATACGCGGCTGCGCGACCGGGCCATGGTCCGGTCGATCTTCACCCGCGACAGCCTGCCTCAGAGCTACGACATGTCGGTGGTCGAGATCATGGCCGATATGGAACTCAAGTACGGCGACCAGGTGCCGACCGGCACTTATCTCGACATGACTGCCAACCTGCCGCTGGTCGATCCGCTCAAGGTGACGTCGCCCGTGCTGATGATCCGCGGCGACCATGACGGCATCGCCACGGTCAACGACCTGTTCGATTTCTATCGGCAGCTGCCGAACGGGGACCGCCAGTTCGTGATCGTGCCGCAGACCGCGCACAACCCGACGCTGGGCAAAAACCGGTTCCTCTACTGGCACGCCGTCAACGCGTTCCTGACCATGCCGCCCGCGGTGAGCTGATACGGCGGAGACAACGTGGGGTGGGTTGAGCGGAGCGAAACCCACAGATTCACGTGTCCGCCGAAAGTCAGACGGTGGGTTACGGCGCTTTCGCGCCTAACCCACCCTACAAACTTGCAGGGGAGGCTAGGAGAAAAACGCGAGCGTCCTGATCTCGATGCTCTCGCGCGGCCGCGCGTTGGGCGGGGAGGTCGGGTCCTCGAACGCCGTGTGCGCGGTCCAGCGCGCCACATCGCGCTGCGAATCGTAGGTCTTGAACACCAGCGCCTCCTCGCGCCGCATGCGCGGGAACCAGTACCAGCGGTGCGCGGGATTGTAGGTAATCGCATAGGTCTGGCCGATGCGGTCGGGATAACGGCGCTCCGACAGAACGAGGTCGCCGGTCGACAGGCTGTGCGCGTCGCAGATGCCGAGCGGGAAGCTTTCGACCGGGTGGCGGATCGGCCGCCACACCTGCACGATCGCGAACCGGCGCCGCAGCAGGTCCTCGGCCTCGTCGGGAAGAATATCGCGCACGCGCTGCGGGCCCGACCATTCGGTGTAGTCGTTGTGCACGCGGCGCACCACCTCGCGGATCTTGCGCGCCTCGCGCACGGCGTCGTCCGCGGTACGCAGCGTATGATCGAACACGACCACACGGGATGCGCCGCTCTCGCGCTTCACCAGCGCCTCCATCTCCGGGTAATAGACGCGCTTGAGCTCGGCTTCGTCGAAGAAATCCTCGACCCTGGTGTCGTGTCGCACGAAGCGGAAGCCGTCGCGGTCGAGCTCAAAATCGTCCGCGATCCGCCGGCCGTTGTGCAGCGTCACCACCCGCGGATCCTGCCCGCCGCCGGTGCGCACGTCGAGTGAGCCCGGGCCGCCCGTATAGGTGAATGGTTTCTCGCCGGTGTCGAGATAATAGCCGACCGTTGCGTCGATCGATTCGACCGCGGTCACCGGCTCGGCAAGGGTGCTCTCCATTTCGAAGGTCTCGGTCATGGCTCCCTCCGTGCTGGGCCTGCGCTGATGGCGTTAAAGATAGGTCTGCCGGCCGCGCGGCACAACAAGCGGGACGCGGCTTCCCGCGGGCGTATAAGATGCGCGCAGGCGGCATGCGTGGAGGAGCGGGATGGCGGGCGGACTTGCAGGCGAGGTTGCGATCGTGACCGGGGCGGGGATCAATACCGGCGCGGTCATCGCCAGGACGCTGGCGCAGGCGGGCGCTGCCGTGGTGGTCAATTATCGGCGCGCCGAGGAAGGCGCGCGCGCAACCGTGGCCGAGATCGCGGCCGCGGGCGGCAGGGCGATCGCGGTTGCGGGCGATGTTACCAAGCCGGAAGATGTGGCGCGGCTGGTCGCGCGCGCGGTCGAGGCCTTCGGTTCCGTCAGCATCCTCATCAACAACGCCAATGTGCGCAGCTACCGGGCGCTGATGGACATCTCGCATGAGGAGTGGCGCAATACGCTCGCGACGACGCTCGACGCGAGCTTCTTCTGCATCCAGGCCTGCGTGCCGCTGATGCGCAGGCTTGGGCGCGGAACGATCGTCAATATCGGGGGAAGCTCCGCCCATTCGGGCCGCCCCCGGCGGTCCCATGTGGCGGCCGCCAAGGCCGGGCTTGCCGGCATGACGGGTGCGCTCGCGAGCGAGCTTGCCCCCGACAACATCACGGTCAATTGCGTGGTGCCGGGCCGGATCGATACCGGCCGGGGGGACACACCCGCGGCCGATCGCGGCGCCGGGCATCAGGGATCCCCGACCGGCCGCTCGGCGAGCCCGCAGGAAATCGCCAACCTGGTCCGTTTCCTGTGCGGCGGCGAATGCCGCTTCATCACCGGCGCCATGCTGCACGCCAACGGGGCCGCCTACGTGACGATCGCGTGAGGCTGTGGACGATGGGTGACATGATATGTTTCTGCGGATAGCGTCAGCGCGGAAGGGAAACATGCGCAAGACTCTTGTTGCAGTGGCCAGCCTGCTCGCCTTAGCGGCCCCTGCCGCCGCGCAGGACAACTGGCCCGCGCGCCCGCTCACGATGGTGGTGCCGTTTGCGGCCGGCGGACCGGTCGACCTCCTCGGCCGCATCCTGGCGCAGTACCTGGGCGAGGCGCTCGGCAAGCCGGTGGTGGTCGAGAACGTTGCGGGCGCGGGCGGGATGCCGGGCTCGCAAAGGGTCGCCCGCGCCAATCCGGACGGCCACACCTTCCTGCTCGGATCGATCGGCACCCATGCGATGAACCAGTCGCTCTACAAGCATCCGCTCTACGATGCGGCGACCGATTTTGCCCCGGTCGAGCTCATCGCCCAGGTGCCGCTGGTGCTGATCGCGCGCAAGGATTTCCCGGCGAACGATCTCAAGGAATTCATCGCCTTCGCCAGGCAGCAGCAGGCCCGCCTGCATTTCGGCTCGGCCGGTGCCGGCACCTCGACCCATATCGGCTGCGTGCTGCTCGATCAGGTGATCGGCATCGACGTCACGCATGTGCCATATCGCGGCGGCGAGGCGGCGCAGCTCGATCTTCTGGCCGGCCGGATCGATTACATGTGCAGCATCCTCTCGATTGCGGCACCGCCGATACGGGAGAAGCTGGTAAAGGGGCTGGCGATGCTGTCGCGCGAACGCTCGCCCGTGCTGCCCGATCTGCCGACCGCCCACGAGCAGGGCCTGACGGATTTCGACGTCTATTCCTGGAATGCGGTGTTCCTGCCCAGGGGCACGCCGCCCGAGCTCGTCGCCAAGCTCAACGCGGCGCTGTCCAAGGTGATCGATCAGGGCGCGGTGCGCGGCAAGCTCGAGGACCTCGGCCTCTATGTGGTTCCCCCAAGCGAGCGCAGCCCCGCCTATCTCGCGGATTTCGTCCGCCGCGAGATCGACAAATGGGCCGCCCCGATCCGCGCCAGCGGCGCGACCGGCGAATAGCGGGAGACATCCATGGTGGGCTGGAAAGGACGCATCGGCCAGCTTTTCGCGGGCGCCGGGACGGGCATGCCGGCAAGCCCCACGGTGCTAGGAGACCCGCTGGTCGTCATGTTTCAGCAGGATGGCCAGCTGATCTGTCACATTCATCCGGCCAAGGGCGTCGACTACCGTCATTATGGCATTGCCATCTGCGACTTGGTTCGCCACGTCGCGCGCGCCTTCAAGGTCGAGGAAGCGGAAGTCTGGGAGTGGGTCGATAAGGAACGGCAATCGCCGACCAGCGATATCGTACGGCCGTCCTGATCGATCCGAACGCCGGGAGCGTTTCTTGCTGAGCCTCAAGCAGTTGATTGCGGGAAATGAACTGATCGTGGCGCCGGTCGCGCTCAATCCGATCATGGCGCGGCTGGCGGAAGACGCCGGCTTCAAGGCGCTCTATCTCTCGGGCGGCTCGCTCGGCTGGCTCAAATGCGTCACCGAGGCGAACCTCACCTTGCCGGAGCTGGCCGAGGTCGCCGTCGACATGCGGGCCGCCTGCAGGCTGCCGATCGTGCTCGACGCCGGCGGCGGATGGGGCGATCCGGTGCATGTGCATCGCACCATCGCGCTCACGCAGGCGGCGGGCTTTGCGGCAATCGAGATCGAGGACCAGCTGTTGCCGCGCCGGGTCGAGCATCACGTCGGAATCGATCATCTGGTGCCGACCGAGCTGATGCTGAAGAAGATCGAAGCGGCGCTTGCGGCGCGCAGCGATCCCGATCTCCTGGTCATCGCCCGCACCAATGCCCGGCGCGCCGGCGGTCTCGACGAGGCGCTGCGGCGCGCGGAGGCGTTTCACAAGGCCGGCGCCGACATGCTGTTCTGCTACACCCGCAACCCGGACGAGCTGCGCATCATGGGCGAGCGGCTGCCGCCGCCGCTGATGCTGTTTGCACCGCCCGATGGATTTTCCACGTTTGCGCTGTCCGAGCGCGAGCTTGCCAAGCTCGGCTATCGCCTTGCCGCCTCCTCCGGCACCGCCTTTGCGGCCATGTGCAAAGCGGTGCGCCAATCCTACGAATGCTTGGCGCAGGGCCGGCTCGATCCGTTCCTGGGCGCAGGCGGCGCGGAGCGCGAGATGAAGGCCGCCCAGGAAACCTGCGGGCTCGATCGCCTGTTGCAGATCGAGCGCGCCACGATGAAGATTGGCTAGAAACCAGGCTCTAAGGACGTCCTACGGGAGGAACCCATGAAGTCGTTCGCTCTGTCGCTCGTCGTATCGGCGTTCGTCTCGGCTTCGGCGCTGGCTCAGACGACTATCGTCAACCAGGCCGCAGTCGCCAAGGTCGGCGGCATTCCCCAGTTCCTGGTCGACCCGAGCTGGCCCAAGCCGCTGCCCAACAACTGGCTCCTCGGCCAGGTCTCCGGCATCCGGGTCGACCGCTTCGATCACATCTGGGTCGTTCAGCGCCCGGGCTCCCTCGACAAGCGCGAGCTTGCTGCGCAGCAGAATCCGCCGCAGGCCAAGTGCTGCACCGCCGCCCCGCCGGTGCTGGTGTTCGATCAGTTCGGCAACGTGATCCGCCACTGGGGCGGCCCGGGGCAGGGCTACAACTGGCCCAAGAGCGAGCACAGCGTCTATATCGACGACAACGATTTCATCTGGTTGGCCGGCAACGACCGCACCGACGGCCAGATTCTGAAATTCACCATGGACGGCAAGTTCGTGATGCAGATCGGCAAGCCGATCACCGGGCCCGACAGCAGCGCCACCGATCATCTCGGCTCGCCCGCCGACATGGCGGTCGATGCCGCGGCCAAGGAGGTCTATGTGGCGGACGGCTATACCAACCGGCGCGTGGTCGTGTTCGATTCGGAGACCGGCGCCTACAAGCGCCATTGGGGCGCCTACGGCAACAAGCCGAGCGACGAGAAGACGCCGCCCTACGATCCGGCCAAGCCCGTGTCGCAGCAGTTCGGCAATCCGGTGCACTGCGTGCGCATCGCGCGCGACGGCTTGGTCTATGTCTGCGATCGCACCAACGACCGCTATCAGATCTTCCGCAAGGACGGCACCTTCGTGTCCGAGCATTTCTTCGAGCGCAACACGCGGCTCAACGGCTCGGTCTACGAGATCGCCTTCTCGCCCGACCGCGAGCAGAAGTTCATCTACATGGTGGACGGCTCGAACGGCGAGGTGCGCATCGTCGACCGCGCCAGCAACGAGGTGCTCGGCCGCTTCGGCCGGGTCGGCCGCCAAGCCGGCGAATTCACCGCCGTCCATAACATCTCGGTCGACAGCGCCGGCAATATCTACACGGCGGAAGTGGCGACCGGCGAGCGGGTGCAGCGGTTCCGCCGCATCGACCTGCCGAATTGATCCGCGGAAAGGAGCAATCTCATGCATCGCAACCGAAATCTGATCATGGCTGCGGCGCTGGGCGCGCTTGCGGGCGCGGTGGCGACCGTCGCGGCGGCGCCGGAGCTCCATCTGCGCGGCGGCCGCTTCCACCCGCTCACCTATGCGGAGCTTGATCCGGCCCAGAAGGAGATCGCCGACGCCGCGCTCGCCACCGGCCGCACCTCCTTCGAGGGCCCGATGAACATCACCTTGCGCAGCCCGGAAATGTCGAAGCTCGCGGGGCCGCTCACCACCTATTTGCGTTTCAAGTCGACCGCGATTCCGCCCAACCTCAAGCAGATCGCCATCATGCTGACGGCGCGCTTCTGGGGCGGGCAATATGTCTGGTACTCGCATCGCCAGCAGGCGCTTGACGCCGGCCTGAGCGATGCCTTCATCGCGGACATGGCGGCCAACCGGCGGCCCGCCAACATGACGGCGGACGAGGCCATCGTTTTCGACTTCTGCGACGAGTTGCTGCAGACCCGGGGCGTCAGCGACGCCCGTTTCAAGGCGCTTGCCGACCGGTTCGGCGAGCGCGGTGTGGTGGAGCTTGTCGGCCTGATGGGCCAGTATCACACCACGACCATGCTGTTCGCGGTCGACCGCTACCCGCTGCCCGACGGCGCCAAGCAGGAGATCGCGGCACCGCGATAGAAGACCGCGATGGTCAGCATGAACCTTCTGGACGCGGCGAGATCGTTTGCCGCCTTGATCGCGCTTGCCGCGGCAAGCCTCGCCGCACAGAGCGCCTGTGCGCAAAACTATCCGAGCAGGCCGGTGCGCATCGTGGTGCCGTTTGCGGCAGGCGGCGCGGTTGACGAGCTTGCCCGCATCATCGCGGCGCGGCTCGGCGATTCCTTCGGCCAGCCGGTCATCATCGAGAACCATGCAGGCGTCGGCGGCAATCTCGGCACCGAGATCGTCGCCAAGGCGCCGCCCGACGGACTGACCATCCTGCAGACCACCAACGGCCACGCGATCAGCCCGGCGCTCTACCGCAAGCTCGCCTTCGACCCGGCGAAGGATTTCGTGCCGGTCACCCAGCTCGTGGCTCGACGCTGGTTCTGGTGGCGTCACCGGGCACCGAGATCAAATCGATGCGCGAGCTGATCGCGCTTGCGAAATCGCAACCCGGCAAGCTCAACTATGGCTCGAGCGGGGTCGGCAATCCGCTGCATCTTACCATGGAGATGATCAAGCTTGCCGCCGGCCTCGCGATCGAGCCGATCCCTTACCGCAGCGATGCGCAGATCAATTCAGCCCTGATGGCGGGCGACGTCCAGATCGCGGTGGTGCCCCTGGCGACCAGCCTGCCGCTGATCACGGCGGGCCGGCTGCGCGCGCTCGCGCTGACGGGCGCCCATCGCTCGGCGGCGCTGCCCGATACGCCGACCATCGCGGAAGCCGGACTCGCCGGCTTTGCTTCCTCGAGCTGGCAGGGTTTTTTCGTGCCCGCGCGCACGTCCCACGAGATCGTCGATCGGATCCAGGGGGCGACCGCCAAGGCGCTCGAGGCCGCCGAGGTGCGCGATCGCCTCAAGGCTCTATCCTACGAGCCGGTCGGCAGCACGCCCGCCGAGTTCGATGCGTTCTTCAGGGCCGAGCTGGCGAAATTCGCCGATGTTGTGCGGGATGCGCATATCCCGCCGCAGGATTGAGCGAAAGCCATGAACGATACTCGACGTTTGCCAATGCTGATCGTGGGCGGCGGTATCGGCGGCCTTGCGGCCGCGCTCGCGTTGTCGCGCAAGGGTCTGCGGGTGCGGCTGATCGAGCAGGCGCCCGAGTTCAAGGAGATCGGCGCCGGCATCCAGCTCGGCCCCAACGTGTTCCATATGTTCGAGGTGCTGGGTCTCACCGAGGCGATGAGCGCGCTTGCGGTATTCCCCGAGAACCTCATCATGATGGACTCGACCACCGGCGAGGAAGTGACCCGGATTCCGGTGCTCGGGGCCTTTCGCAAAAAATTCAAATATCCCTATGCGGTGATCCATCGCGCCGATCTGCATCGGGTGCTGCTGGAAGCCTGCCGGCAATCGAACCTGATCGAGCTCATCACCTCGCAGAAGGTCGTAAAGGTCGGGGAGCCGCCCGACCGCATCCTGGTGCGCACCGAAAGCGGCGAGACCCACGAAGGCTGTGCGCTCATCGGAGCGGACGGCCTGTGGTCGACGATCCGCCAGATCCTGGTCGGCGACGGCAAGCCGGTGGTGGCGGGCCACATCACCTATCGGGCGGTGCTGCCGACCGCCGAGATGCCGGCGGACCTGCGCTGGTGGTCCATGGTGATCTGGGCCGGCGAGAAGGTTCATCTGGTGCAGTATCCGGTGCGCGGCGGCGAGCTCTACAATCTCGTCGCGGTGTTTCATTCGGCCCGCTACGAGGAGGGCTGGGACAGCTTCGGCGATCCGGCCGAGCTCCACGAGCGGTTTGCCAAGACCTGCGCGCCGGTGCGCACGCTGCTCGGCAAGATCGAGAGCTGGCGCATGTGGGTCCTGTGCGACCGTCCTCCGATCAAGAACTGGAGCCGCGGCCGCATGACGCTGCTTGGCGATGCCGCCCACCCGATGCTGCAATACCTCGCGCAGGGCGCCTGCATGGCGATCGAGGATTCGGTGTGCCTCGCCAACAAGGTCGAGGAAATGCCGGACGACCTGCCGGCGGCGTTCCGTGCCTATCAGGAGGCGCGCTATCTTCGCACCGGGCGGGTCCAGATCATGGCGCGCGTCTATGGCGAATTTTATCACGCGAGCGGGGTGGGGCGGGAGCTGCGCAACCTGATGCTGGGCGGCCGCATGCCGGAGCAGGCCTTCGATTCGATGCAATGGCTCTATGGCGAGGACGACGGCCCGACCGGATATGGCCGCGTGCTCAAGCGCGGGCACGCGCAGCCGGCCGGATGAGCCCCACGTCCCGGATCAGGTCCGGGACATGCTCCAGCGGCAGCGATCGGCCTATTGGCCCGAGAACGATTTGTTGATCGCGCCGAGCCGATTGATCCCGCTGACCGGCGCCTGCGGGCCGTCGCTGTCGCGTGGAACCGCCTCGCAGGGCTGCTTCGAGCCCACGACCCGCCAGGTCTCGTTGTCGAAGGTTTGCTGCCGGCATCCCCTGCCGTCCATCGTATCCCTGGTGATGCGCACGGTGCGCAGGTCGTCCGGTTTGGCGCCGGTGGGTTCGCCCAGAAGCGGCAGCTCGATCACCATCGCCACCAGCACGCCGGCGCAGAGCACGAACAGGGCCACGCAGCTGACCATGATGGAGCGCCGCCGCTCCTGCACCCGTTCCGCCATGGACCGGGGCGTTGCCGCGCGGGGCAGGGCGGGCGAGGCTGGACCGCTGGCACGTGAGACGGGGTTTCGCATTTTCAAATGACGCCCAAGTTGATGATTTCCCGAATAATGCGCCAGATCGGTAAATAATTTGAATATTTGAGGCGGCGCCACCGCGCTCTCTCCGTCCCCCCCGAAAGAGCCCCTGCAGGGGAAAGCTAAGGGTATCTACTGACGCGCCACCCCGATCAGGCTTGCCATGCGGGCGGGATCGTCCAGCAGGGCGCGGCTGCCGCCGGTATAGACCACCACGCCGCGGTCGAGGATGAGCGCGTTCTCGGCGAATTCAAGCGCCAGCCGCGCGTGCTGCTCGACCAGCAGCACCGCCAGATCGCCCTCCTGCTTGAGCCTTGCGAGCCCCGCCAGCAAGGCATCGACGATGACGGGCGCAAGCCCTTCGAGCGGCTCGTCCATCAGGACGAGGCGCGGATTGCCGACGAGCGCGCGGCCGATGGCGAGCATCTGCTGCTCGCCGCCGGAGAGCTCGTTGCCGCGGTTTCTGCGCCGCTCGGCGAGCGGCGGGAAGAACTCGTAGACCCGCTCGGGCGTCCAGCCGCCTCCCCGCGTCGCCACGATCAGGTTCTCCTCCAGCGTCAGCGACGGAAAGATCTCCCGCTCCTGCGGCACGAAACCGATCCCAAGCCGGCAGCGGGCATGGGCCGGCAGCCGCGCGATGCTCTGCCCGCGAAACGACATGCTGCCGCCATGCAACGTGGTATGCCCCATGATGGTCGCCAACAGCGTGGTCTTGCCGACGCCATTGCGGCCGAGAACCGCGAGGGTGGCGCCGGCGGGAAGCGCCAGCGCGACGCCGTCAAGCACCACGGTGCGGCCATAGCCGGCGCGTACGCCTTCGAGCACGAGGCCATCGAGGTTGGCGTTCATCGCCCCGCGCGCTCCCCAAGATAGACCTGCCGCACCTTGGCGTCTGCGGCGATCTCCTGCGGCGGGCCCTCCGTCAGCACGCTTCCCTGCACCAGCACGGTGATGCGCCGCGCAAGGCGGAACACCAGGTCCATGTCATGGTCGATGATGAGGAGAGCGAGATCGGCAGGCAGGCGCTCGATCATTTCGATGATCGCGCTGGCCTCGCCCGAGCGGACGCCGGCGGCAGGCTCGTCGAGCAGCAGCACCTTGGGTGCAAGCGCGAGTGATACGGCAACGTCGGCGAGCCGCTGGCGGCCGTAGGCCATCTCGTTCACCGGCCGCATGATCTCGGCCGCGAGTCCCAGCGTTTCAAGGAGCGCATGGGCCTCCTCGATCAGATTGCGGTGGCGCCCGCTCGGCCGGAACAGATTCCCGGCGATGCCTTCGCGCTCGGCAATCGCGAGCGTCACGTTTTCGATCAGGCTCAGCCGGCGAAACAACGCGCTGATCTGGAAGGTGCGCACGAGCCCGCGCTTGACCCGCGCGGCGCGCGGCAGATGGGTGATGTCCTCGCCGGCGAGCAGGATGCGCCCGGCATCGGGGGTGAGCTGGCCGGTGACCAGATTGACGAAGCTTGTCTTGCCGGCACCGTTCGGCCCGATCAGCGCATGGCGGGCGCCGCTCTCCAAGCGGAAGTCGATGCCGGCAGCGACCGGCAGTGCGCCGAAGCTCTTGTACAGGCGCTGCGTTTCGAGGGCCGCCGGCATAATTTTCAGGCTTTTCCCGCTGCGCGCCGCGCGGCATGGACCGCGCCGAGCAAGACGATTCCAAGCCACAGCAGCGACGGGATCAACCAGGTCGCTCCCATGCAGGTCGAGCTTGGCCAAAGGAGGCAGTGCCATCGGCTGAGAAGCGCGCCGCGTGCGCTGTCGAGCGCGATCCACAGGTTGAGCGCGATGAGGATCGAAGCCGCGGCGGCGCCGTGCAGAAGCGAAACCTGGGTTTCGTCCCCGGAGAGGATGCCTTTGACGAATTGCCGGATATGGGCCGGCAGATGAAGCGGCCAGCCGGGAAGGAGGACGAGGGACAGCACCGCGAGTTCGCCGATCCAGATATACCAATAGATGGGAATGATCCCCGAAAGCGGATCCACCGCGCTCGTATCGGGCGGCTCGCCGATGAAGGTCTCGTAGAGTTCGGCGATACCTTTGTTGACGAGCATGATCAGGATGATGCCGGCGGCAAATTGGCGGACTTTTGCAGGGAGGCCGAGCACCCCGCCGGGCGCCAGTATCACCAGCAGCACCATGAACTCGCCGATCCAGAAGTACCAGTAGACCGGATCGATCTCCGAGAAGCGGTCCTGGGCGATCATGTAGAGCGGCACGCCGATGAAGGCGCCGTAGAGCTGCCCGATTCCGCCAATGATGAGCATGATCAGGATGGTGCCGGACTGCTGCAGGCTCAGCACGCTCAAGCCAACCAATCCGGTGGTCTGGGCGATGAGCGCGCCGGACACTCCGGCGAGCGCCGCCGAGATCGTGTAGGCGGTGAGCTTGCGCGCCCCCACCGGCGAGCCCACCGCATGCATGCGCAGCACGTTCTCGCGGATGCCGGTGAGCGAGCGGCCGAAGGAAGAGTGCACGATCGCCCGCACCAAGAGCCAGCCGAGGAACAGGACGATCGCGCAGTAGACATAGGCGGTGCGGCCGAACAGGTCGAAGCGGAACCGCCCGAGGATCGGCCAGACCTCCATCCCCTGCAGGCCGTCCGAGCCGCCAGTGAGCCGGCTCGCCTTGTTGGCAAGCTCGGCCAGCATGGCGGCAACGACCAGCGTCTGCATGAGCAGCGTAAGGCCGCTTGTGCGCAGGATGAGGGCGCCGCTGGCGAGCCCGACCAGGCTCGCGGCGAGAGCGGCGACGACGAGACCGGTGATCGGCTCGCCCCAGCCGTGGGCGGCCAGGATGCCGGCCGCGTAGGCCCCGGTGCCGAAGAAGGCCGCATGGCCCAGCGTCACAATGCCGGCATAGCCCAACACCAGGTCGAGCGAGAGCGCGAACAGGATGGTGGCGAGGATTTGCGAGCCGAGCGCGAGGTAATCGGGAAACAGGAAAAAGCCCGCGGCGGCGGCGAGCCAGGGAAGCGCTTCCACCGCCCGCAGGCGATGGCGATTGGCGAAGCGGTCGATCGCGGCCGACGAAGCCGTATCGGTGAGCACCGCCATCAGGGGCGCCCGAACAGGCCGCGCGGCCGCCAGAGCAGGACTGCCATCGTCAGCGCATAGATGAGGAAACCACCTAGCTCGGGCCATTCGTAGTTGAACGCCGTATAGGCGATCCCGACGAGCAGCGCGGCCACGAACGGTCCGCGGATGCTGCCAAGCCCTCCGACCGCCACCACGATCAGGAAATAGGCGAGATTGGCGAGCCCGTAACCGGGAACGATCGGAAAGAACTCGGCCCCCAGCGCCCCGCCGAGCGCCGCAAGGCCGCTGCCAAGCGCAAAGGTCAGGGCAAACAGCCGCGTCGTATCGATGCCGATCGACTGCGCCATGCGCAGGTTGTCGACCGCAGCGCGCACCGAGGCTCCGAAGCGCGTGCGCTCGAGCGCAAGCCACAAGCCGGTGATGATCACGGTGCCGCACAGGATGAGGAAGGTGCGGTAGGCCGGAAAATCGCGGCCCGCGATCTCGATCTGCCCGCTGATCAGGGCCGGTGGATGCACGGGCTGCGCCACCGGTCCCCAGAAATAGGTGGCGGCACCCACCGTCATGAAGATGAGGCCGATCGTCATCAGCACCTGATCGAGCTCGGCGCCGCCGTAGAGCCGCCGGTAGAGCAGCCGTTCCAGCACCAGGCTCCCCGCCACCACGATCACCACCGCGGCGGCGAGCGCCGGCACGAACGGCAGCTGCCAGCGCGACATCAGGGTCGTCAGCGCATAGCCGCCCGCCATCGCGAAGGCGCCATGCGCCAAGTTGACGAATCCCATCAACCCCATGGTGACCGAGAGGCCGACCGAGATGAGGTAGAGCACCATCGCGAGCGCAAGCCCGTGGAACGCGATGCTGATGATGGCGGATAGAAGCTCGCTCATGATCTCGGTGAAGACGCAGGCCAGCAGCCGCGACACGAACTCTGCGCGCTCCCTCTCCCCAGCCGAAGTCGGATATATCCGACTTCGGCCAATCTGGGGAGCGACCGAACTCGGATAAATCCGAGTTCGGTTGGGGAGAGGGAGCCCGCCGTACCACTTGGAAGGCTCGTACCAAATCCAGCCGAGCGCAACACTACTTCGGCGGGTTGAACTCCTTCCAGGGGTCCTTCACGTTGGGGATCGTGTCGAACTCGATGCTGGCGAGCTTGCCGTCGCGCCTCTCGACCCGGCGCATATAGATGTTCTGCACGATGTCGCGGGTTGCCGGATCGATCGAGATCGGGCCGCGCGGGCTGTCGGCGGTCTTCCAGGTGCTGAGAAACTTGATCGCCTCGTCGCCGGTGAACTTGCCCTTGGTGGCCTTGATCAGGTCGAAGATCGCCTCCATCCCGTCCCAGCCGTGGGCGGAGAGGAAATCGGGGATCGCCTTGCCGGCATATTCACGGTTCCAGGCCGCCAGGAAGGCCTTGTTGGCCGGCCGATCGGCAGCGCTCGTATAGGTGCCGGAGGTGACCAACCCCAGCGCCACGTCGCCCATGTTGGGCAATTCCTCGTCGGGCACGAGATCCTGCGTGGACACGATGTTGATGCCGGCTTGGCGCAGCCCCAGGTCGCGCACCGCCTTGAGCATTGAAGTCGATTGCTCGCCCGCCGGCGGCCAGATGAAGGCAACGTCCGGCTTGGCATCCTTGATGCGCTGCACGAACGGGGCGAAGTCCGGATTGGTGGTCGGGATCGCGGCGGCGCCCAGCATCTTCAAGCCGGCATCGGTCCAGGCCTTGGTGAAACCGGCCTCTGCGTCATGGCCCGGAATGAAATCGCTCACCGCCGTATAGGCGGTCTTCCAGCCCTGCTTGGCGGCCCACTGGCCGAGCGGATAGGCCTGCTGCCAGAGCGTGAAGGAGACCCGCACCACATACGGCGAGATCCGCGGAATGGCCGAGCCCGCCGCATTGGTGATGACCATCGGAATCTTGGCCTCGGCAGTCAGCGGCGCCACGGAGGCGGCGATCGGCGATCCGGTGAAGCCAGCCAGAAGCTGGACGCGATCGCGGGTGATCAGCTCCTGCGCCACCCGCTTGCCGACGTCGGGAGCGGCCGCATCGTCCTTCTTGACGATCTCGATCTTGACCCCAGGCGGCAGGTCCTTCGTGTGCTCTTTGATGTAGAGATCGATGCCCTTCTGCATCTGGTCACCGGCCTGGGCGAGGAATCCCGTATAGCTGTTGATGATGCCGATCTTGATGGTCTGCGCGTGCGCGGCTCCCCCGCTCGCGCCCAGCGCCAGCGCGGCCACCGCTGCGCCCGCCAGAAAAGCCCGCAACCCTGACCGTCCAATCATCTCGCTCCTCCCGGAATTCTTGCTGTCGGGCCCGTCCTGCCCGATCCAACTTGGCGGCACGTATCAAGTATATCGGGGCTCTGCAAATCGGGAAATGCGGCTTTCCGGCCCTGTGTGGTTGCCCCGCGAAGGGCCGTTGACGCCGTCGCCACAGTGCGTTTCGCGCCCGGACTCAGTCTTTCGCCGCCCCAAGGCAGCCGTCATGCGCCGAGGCGAACAGCGACCCCCGCAATTATTTATCATAACCGACAGAGGTTTCCCGTTCACCGTGCGAACGGCGGCGGGTTCCATGGCGCATGACTCTCATGCGGGGGAAACGGCTGCCCGCGCAAAAAGTTTTTTCCTTATGCAAAACTCAGCCCAATACCGCACGTTTGCGGACGAGTGCACCCGTCTCGCCAAGTTGGCGAAGACCGAGCACGAGCGCAAAGTCTTGGAGGAGATGGCGGCCGCCTGGCACATGCTTGCCCAGGAGGCCGACCGGAAAGGATCGCGATTTGGCAGCTGAAGCTATTCGGCCGCTGTCGAACCCTCGCTCGTCTTCTCGGCTTGCTCGGCAAGCCGCAGCCACACCTGCGCCATCTGGAGAAGGGTGGCCCGGGTCTGCTGGTTGTCAGTAGTCTGTCCGAGCCTGAGGCATTCCTCGGCGTAGCGCCGGTAGTCTTCTGACCTTCTCCGCATGCAGCGGATCCCCCTGATCGATCTGCTGCAACGCAGGAGCATGCCTTAGTGTTCCGCGGGACGATGAGATTTTCTTGCGCGATTAATGGTTTGGGCAACGCGGCCACTATGCTTGAAACCCGACCTCGCCACTATTCCGACTAAAGGATTCACCTGACCAAGGTAGTCGCTAACCAGCCTTGGCGCCCCGCACGATCGGGTGCCCGATACCGAGCGGCTTGGAATCGAGCAGCACGAAGGCGGCGCGCGCGGTCTCCTTGCCGCGGTTGACCCAGGCGTGATTGGTGCCGCGCTGGACCAGCACATCGCCGGCTTTGAGCTTCACGGTCGATTGGTCCATGTCCATGTCGAGCTCGCCGCAGATCACCACCACGTAGTCGATGGTCTCGGTGCGGTGCATGCGTCCCGGATTGCCGGGCGGAAACTCGATCACGGCGAAGCGCGAGCCGTTCTCGGGCGGCGGCGTGCCGATAATGCGGGCGCCGAGGTCCTCGATGTCCTCGCCGATCGAGACGTCGGCGGGCGTCGAATCGGTCGACCAGATCAGCGTCGAGGTCGCGCCCGACGCGCCCTGCTTGGCATTGGTGGCCGGCCCGTCGATGATCACCTTGGCGACGTTGTTCTTGTCATGGCCGGTGATCACCCGCCGGATCGGCGCAAGCTTCCGCGCATCGCTCATCGTCTTCCCCATCTCGTGTTGATAGGCGTTCGGTGCCACAACAGGCCCGGTCTGTCACTTCCCGGAAAGGAATGCCCATGCCGGAGGCTCTCGCCAACGCCCGCTATCAGCTTGCGCTCGCCAACCGCATCGTTGCCCACGAGGGCGTGCTCGACGGCTTCGGCCATATCAGCATCCGCCATCCGGCCGATCCGGGGCGCTATCTGTTGGCGCGATCGCGCAGCCCCGAGCTGATCGAGCCTGCGGACATCCTTGAGTTCTCGCTCGATTCCAGGCTCCTGACGCCGACCGACCAGCTGCCCTATGGCGAATGCGTGATCCACGGCTGCATCTATCAGGCAAGGCCCGACGTCAACGCGGTGTGCCACCATCACTCCATGGCGATCCTGCCGTTCTGCGTCACCGGCGCGGCATTGCAGCCGCTCATGGGGCTCGGCGCCACCATGGGGGCAAAGGTGCCGTTCTGGGACAGCCGCGACGAGTTCGGCGACACGCCCATGGTGGTCATCACGCAGCCGCAGGGGCAATCGCTCGCGCGCGCGCTCGGGTCCCACGCGATGGTGCTGATGCGCCGGCATGGCGCCACCGTGGTGGGTGGCACGCTCCAGGAAACGGTCTTCCGCACGATCTTCTCCCACCGCAACGCCGAGCTGCAGCTGCGCGCCCGCGCGCTGGGAGACATCTCGCCGCTCACGCCCGGCGAGGCCGCGCAGGCGGAATCTTACAGCCTGCGCCCGCGGCCCACGAGCCGCGCCTGGGAATACTGGGTGACCCGCCTCGCCAAAGCCGGTGAGCTGCCGCCGGCGGCGTAGTCGTGGGGCAAGCGAGCCAAATACTCGGTGTCGTCCCTGCGAAAGCAGAGACCCATACGCCGTGCCTTATCGAGGGCGCACAGAGTATGGGTCCCTGCTTTCGCAGGGACGACGACAGAGAGCGCGGCTTATCAAACTAAACCTCCAGCGTCCCCCGCATCACCGGCACGCATCGCCCGCCGATCCACAGCCCCGCGAGCCGGCCGCCCTTCTTCTGCGCGGTCGCCTCCAACAGGCTTGGGCGGCCCATGTCGACGCCTTGGGCGATGCGCAGGTCGAGCCGCAGGTCCGCTTCGGGCCGCAGGCTTGCCAAAAGCCCCACGAGTGCAACATTGGCGCTGCCGCTTGCCGGGTCTTCCGGAATCCCATAGAGCGGCGCGAACATGCGGGCCTGCAGATCGACGCCATTTCGGCCGTCGCGCACATAGAAGAAAATCCCAGTTGCCCGATCAGCCTTGAGATGCCGCTCGAACACGTCCGCGCGTGGCTCTGCGGCCGAGAGCGCAGACCGCGTCTTGAGCTCGGCAAGCACGAAAGGCAGTCCGCAGGAAGCCACGCAAGGCGCGTGATGGGCCGTTTCGACGTCACCCGCGCCGATTGAGCAGGCAGCCGCCACGATATCCGCCGCGATCTCGTCGCCGCGCGCCAGCGGCTGCGGCGCCTTGAGGCGGGCGCCAGCGGGCGAAGCGCCGTCCTTGATCTGATCGATTAGAACCAGCCCGGACTTTTCCTCGAAGACGATCGGGTCGCCAACCGCTCGCCCATATGTGGTGCCGCGCTTCGCCAGCACGAATGCCGTGCCGATATTGGGATGGCCCGCGAACGGCACCTCGGCGCGCGGCGTGAAGATGCGCACCTCGGCGGTGTGCGCGGATTCCTTCGGCGGAAGCACGAACGTCGTCTCCGCCAGATTGAACTCGGCCGCGATCGATTGCATCTGATCGGTCGCGAGCCCCTGCGCGTTCACCACCACCGCCAACGGATTGCCGCCGAACCGCCGCTCGGTGAACACATCGACCGTCTCGAACTCGAAATTCATTAGCCGCTCACTCGATTTCGTAGATTTTCTGCTCGGCCTTGTGCATGTGCTCCGCCGGGCCGTCGGGATGGATCAGAAAGTTGTCGCAGATGAACACGAAGTTCGTCTTGGTCGGAAAACCCGGATGTACCGCCATGCACATGTCGGCGGCAAGCGGAATGGTTTCGTCATTGCGCAGCAGCGGCCGCTCGACCATGTCGTATCCCTGGCTGTGGCCGTAGAGCCGCAGCTCGGGCGGCGCGCCGCGGCTCTTCATGAAGGCATCATGGGCCGCATGAATGTCCGGGCAGGCGGCGCCCGGCTTGAGCCTGGCGACCGTATATTTCTGCGCCTCGCACACGACCGCGAATGCGTCGCGCAGCTCCGGGGAGGCTTTGCCCAGCACCATGGTGCGGGCAAGCTCCGTGTAGTAGCCGCCCGCCCCGTTGTTCTCGATCAGCAGCGTGATGTAATCGCCGCGCTTGAGCACCCGATCCTGGAAATGGCGGCCGCGCAGGATCGCCGGCCGGCCGAGCGGCTCCGAGGAGCCGCGGAAAATTCCCTGCTCGCTGCCCAGAAGCTGTCCCTCGTATTGGGCGATGGCGCCGAGATCGCAGTCGCGCAGTCCCGGCTTGATCGCCTGCACGACCTTGGCGAAGACAGCGTCCTGCATGGCGGCGGTTTTCCGCAGGAGCGAAATCTCCTCCGCGCTCTTGATCGCCTTGATCCGGTCCACGAAATCGCTGGCGTCAACCGGAGTGGCCGAAACCTTGTTGCGGATCGCATCGACCAGGCCCGAGGGGAGCGCGCCGCGGCCCACGAGCCCGATCGTCTTGTAGCCGCGCTTTCTTAGCGTTTCGGCGACCAGCAGCGGGTCATAGTCGTGCGTATACGCGACCGAGAAGAACGAGGGGCTGTAGATGACCTCGCCGATGCCGGGATTGTTCACATCCTTGCCGTCTAGCTTGTCGCGCCTGCCGGTGGCGCCCATCTCGAAGAGCGTCATCAGGTCGTCGCGATGGAAGATGACGGTGCGCGGATAATCGTTGTGGGCCGGCACGTCGGTGAACCATTTGACATAGCCGCCGAGCCAGTCGCTCGCGTTCTGCATCACCAGCGCATCGATGCCGCGCGCCGCCATCTGTTTGCGCACCGCGCCCCAGCGCCGCTCGAGTTCCGTCATGGAAATGCGGGTTGCGACCCGTTTGATGTCGGTCATGTTTCTGGGTCCTTTCAGCGAAGGTGCCTAAGCCTTCTCATCCGCGATCCGGCTGCGCAGGATGCCGATGCCGGAAATCTCGACCTCCAGCACGTCGCCGGGCTTCATCCAGACGGGCGGCGTGCGGCGATGGCCGACGCCCTCGGGCGTGCCGGTCGCGATCACGTCGCCCGGCGCGAGCGGGGTGAAGTCGGAGCAGAAGGCGATGATCTGCGGGATCGAGTAGATCAGGAGATCGGTTCCTGAACGCTGCATCTCGACGCCGTTGAGGCGCGTGGTCAGCGTAAGGCGAGTCGGATCGGGAATCTCGTCGGCGGTCGTAATCCAGGGGCCAAGCGGGCCGGTCGCCGGGAAATTCTTGCCGGAGGTGACCGAGAATTTCTGATAGTCGCGCACGCTGCCGTCGACGAAGCACGTGTAGCCCGCCACATGATCGAGCGCGCGCTCGGCCGGAATATGGCGCCCGCCGCGCCCGATCACGACCGCAAGCTCGCCCTCGAAATCGAAATGCGTCGACACGTTCGGCCGCACCATCTCGCCATCATGGCCGACAAGCGTGTTGGCGCGCCTGATGAACATGCTCGGCTGCTTGGGAATGTCGCGCCCGGTCTCGCTCGCGTGCGAGCGATAATTGATTCCCGCGCAGGCGATGAGCTCGGGATTTGGGATCGCCGGCAGGAACTTGACATCCGCGAGCTTGTGGTCGGGCTTTGCCTTCGCGGCGAGCGCGGTTATCAGCGGGATGAGGCCCGTGCCAAGCGCCGACTTGAGGTCCGCCGCGCCCAGGCGGGTGTTCATGGTGATGACGCCATTTGCCGTCACGACCCCAAAGGAGGCAATGCCGTCCGCCACGTAACTTGCGAGTTTCATTGCAAATGCTCCCGCCCTGTCATCGTAGGGGCGGGCCATAGCCCATCGAAAGACGGGCGTAAACGCCCTTATGGTGCCCGCGCTGCAGCGTTGCGGGCGGCCACAAGGGCCGCCCCTACAACAGATCACGCCAGCCCGAACGTCGGTACAAACAGGTCACCGATCGGGACCGGAGCGGCGATCAATCCCTGCTCCGCCATGTATTGCACCAACGCCGTCAGCGTTGCCCGGTTGGGCTCGACCCCGTAGGGCCAGGGATCGCCGCCGAAGACCTCGTCGATCTCCTCGATCTCCGCCGCCATCCAGGGCAGCATATAGCGCAGCGTTCCGCCGGTGCGCATCTTTTGCAGCGCCAGATCCTTGGCGGCGCAGAAGGCGCGGTAGAGGCTCGTTGCCACGAAGGGATGCCGCTCATAGATGTCGCGGCGGATCACCACCAGATGCATGATCGGAAAGACCCGCGTGCGGGCGTAGTAATCCTTCTCGCGCGCGAGATAGTCCGGAAACAGCCGCCCGACATTGGGATCGCGGTTGGCCGATTTCGGCAGACCGGGCGCGATGGTGGCGCTGATCTCGCCCGCCGCGATGAGATCGCTCAGGGATTTGCCGCTTGAATTCGCCTCGATCGAGACCGGCCGGGACAGCTTGACCTTGGTCGGGTGGCCGTGGGGCTTGGCCTCGTTGAGCGCGCCCTCGACCCAGCGCACGTTGGCGAGATCGACTCCGAAGTCGTGCTGCAGCAACCCGCGGATGAAGATCGCGGCCGTCATCCCGTAGATCGGAACCCCGATGCGCTTGCCGGCAAGGTCCTGAGGCGTTGCGATCGCCCGCCGATCGATCGCGATATGGCCGTGCCGGAACACCCGGGACGGAAAAACCGGCAGCGCCACGAACGGGCAGTCGCCCGCTGCAAAGCGCGCCACATATTCCGAGCTCGACATTTCGGAGACGTCGAACTCCTGCGCTCCCGACATCCGATCGAAAATCTCGCGCGGGCTGTCGATGGCGAGAAAATTCAGATCGATCCCGTCCGCCTCGACCTCCCGGGTGTAGAGCGCGAGCATGCGGTCATAGAGGCCGCACGCAAAGGTGATCGGTAGCTTGGACATGTTTCCCCCGGGCGCTGTTTCGGCGTGTCCCTTGGCACATCTTTTCGGCGGCCTGCAACAACCGCTATAAGCCCGGGATGCCCGACCGCCCCGAAGCCCGCGATTTTCGCCATCTGCTCAAGCCGGGCGCCGCCATGGTGCTGCCGGGGGTCAGCAATGCGCTCGCCGCGCGCGTGGTCGCCGATCTCGGCTTTCCGGGCGCCTACATCACGGGCGCCGGCATCGCCAACACGTTTCTCGGCATCCCGGACAACGGCCTTGTCACGCTCTCCGAGCTTGCCTCGCACGTGGCCGCGATCCGGGACGTCTTCGCAGGCCCCCTGATGGTCGATGCGGATACCGGCTTCGGCAATGCCGTCAACATGGTGCGGACCGTCAAGCTGTTGGAGCGCGCCGGCGCCGACGCGATCCAGATCGAGGACCAGGTCTTTCCCAAGCGCTGCGGGCATTTCGACGGCAAGGCGGTGATCCCCGCAGCCGAGATGGTCGCCAAGGTCAAGGCTGCGGTCGATGCGCGCAGCGATCCGCGGCTTCTGATCGTGGCGCGCACCGATGCGATCGCGACCGACGGTTTTGCGGCCGCGATCGAGCGGGCCCGTGCCTATCGGGAAGCCGGCGCCGACGTGACTTTCGTCGAGGCGCCGCAATCGCTCGACGAGATCGCCGACATTCCGCGGCTTCTTCCCTGGCCGCAGATCATCAATATCGTGCTCGGCGGCCGCACCCCCGAACTGCCCAACGCGAAGCTCGCCGAACTCGGCTTTGCGGCCGTACTCTACGCCAATGTCGCGCTGCAGTCCGCGCTGCACGGCATGCAGGAGGCGCTCTCCGTGCTGCGGCGGGACGGCCGGATGGGTGAAGCCGCCAGGCTCGCGGCCACTTTCGCGGAGCGCCAGCGGCTTGTCGGCAAGGCCGAGTACGATGCGCTGGAACAGAAGTATCGAACCGATTGAGCGCAATGGCAGCCGCGACCAATCAAATTCCAGTCCTGATCGTCGGTGCAGGCCCGGCCGGCCTCGCGCTTGCCGGCGATCTCGGTTGGCGCGGCGTCCCTTGCATGTTGATCGAGCAGGGCGACGGCGCGATCGAGCAGCCCAAGATGGATCTGGTCGGCGTGCGCACCATGGAGTTCTGCCGCCGCTGGGGCATCGCGGATTGGGTCCGCGATGCGCCTTACCCCGGCGACTACCCGCAGGATTACGTGTTTCTGACCTCGCTGAACGGCTTCGAGCTCGGCCGCGAGCCGTTCCCGGGCCGCGCCTTCGAGGCCTGCCCGGCGGAAAGCCCGCAGAAGCGCGAGCGCGTGCCCCAGGACATGTTCGATCCGATCCTCAAGCGCTTTGCGACAAGCTTTTCGTGCGTCGATCTGCAATACCTCACCGCGCTCCTGTCATTCGAGGAAGCCGCTGACGGCGTGCGCGCCACCGTGCGTGACGCCCGCACGGGAGAGACGCGGACCATCACTGCGGACTATCTCGTCGGGACCGACGGCGGCGCGAGCCTGGTGCGGGAGACCGCCGGCATCCCCATGAGCGGAAAGCCCGCGCTCACCTACACCACCAACGTGCTCTTTCGGTGCGCCGACTTTCCCTCGCTCCATCATATGGGCAGGGGCTATCGCTTCATCTTCATCGGGCCGGAAGGCACCTGGCTCACGATCGTGGCGGTCAACGGCGGCGATCGCTTCCGCATGTCGATCGTCGGCACCCCCGAGAAGGTGAACCACACCGAGGCCGATATCGATGCCGCCCTGCGCCGCGCCATGGGCAAGGATTTCGACTACGAGATCCTGTCTGTCATGCGCTGGGTGCGGCGCGAGCTCGTTGCCGACCGGTACGGCAACGAGCGGGTCTTCATTGCCGGTGACGCCGCGCACCTGATGTCGCCGACCGGGGCGCTCGGCATGAATACCGGCATCCAGGATGCAGTCGATCTCGGCTGGAAGCTTGCCGCGGTGCTCGAGGGCTGGGGCGGCGCCGATCTCCTGAAGAGCTACGGGATCGAGCGACGCCCGGTGGCGCTGCGCAACGTGGCGGCCTCGACAGAGAATCTCGGGCGTATGCTTGCGACCCGCGAGCGAAAGCCGCCGCCGGAAGTGTTCGAGCCGGGGCCGCAGGCGGACGCGGTCCGCCGCGAGTACGGCGCGTGGTTCACCGAGTCGATGCGGCATGAGTGGTTCATGAACGGATTCCATCTCGGCTACCGCTACGACGATTCGCCGATCGTGTGGCCGGACGGCACACCGGCGCCGCCCCTGGAAACCCAGACCTGCAGCCAGACTGCGCGGCCGGGCGCCCGCGCGCCTCATGTCTGGCTCTCCGACGGCCGCTCGACCCTCGATCTCTATGGGCGCGGGTTTGTACTGCTGCGTTTGGGCGCCGAGGCGCCAAGCGGGGAGGGCATTGCGCAAGCTGCGATGGCTGCCGGCCTGCCGCTGCAGATCGTCGCATGCGATGAGCCCAAGGTGCTCGAAGCCTATCAGCGGCGCCTCGTGCTGGTGCGCCCCGATGGCCATGTGGCGTGGAGAGCGGACGCCGAGCCCGCCGACGCGCGTGCCCTGATCGATGTGGTGCGCGGCGCAAAGGCACGGCAGGCGCACCTTGAGGCCGCCTCGTGAAGCGCGGTACATAGGGAAAGAGCACCGCAGGCGCGGAGCAAAGCCATGAAACACGACGCATTGGCGCCCTATTATTCCGAGCTCGGCCGCCTGAGCTTTTCGCCCGGCTGGGCGCGGCCCGAGCCCTCGATGTGGCCCTCGCCCAAGCCGAAGTTCAGGCCGGCGGTCTGGCGGTTTGCCGCCGCCCGCGCGGCGCTCGATCAGGCCGGGGAGTTCGTGCCGGTCGAGCAGGCCGAGCGGCGAAATCTCATCATGGTCAATCCGATCGAAGGCAATTTGTATGCGACCACCCGCAACCTGGTCGCCGCGTATCAATGCGTGAAGGGCCACGAGACCGCGCGCACGCACCGGCATACGCCGGCGGCGCTGCGGCTCGTGCTCGAAGCCAGGCCCGGCACCTATACGGTGGTGAACGGCGCCAAAGTCGACATGCTGCCGGGCGACGTGGTGCTGACCCCCTCCTGGAGCTGGCACGGCCATGTCAACGAGACCGATCAGACGAGCTACTGGATCGATTTCCTCGACATCCCGTTCGTGCAGCTGACCGAAGCGATGTTCTTCGAGCAATATCCCCCCGGCGGCGTCGAGCCGATCACCTCACGCGGCCCGACTCCGTTCCGTATTCCGGCGGGCGAGGCGCTCGGCGGCGGCCGGGAGGCGAAGCTCGTCGAGATCGCCAAGGACATCATGCCGACCATCGCGCTCCATCTCATGCGCCGTCCCGCCGGCAGCCGCCTCGATATCGCGCGCGCCACCACCAATAACATCTATGCGGTGGTCAGCGGCAGCGCCCGCTTCACCTGCGAGGGCGGGCTTGCCGAAACGCTCGGGCCGGGCGACCTGATCGCGGTCCCGTGCTGGCACGAGCACTCAATCGAGACTCCCGCCGACACCGACATCTTCCGCGTCTCCGACGAGCCGCTCCTTGCCAAGCTCGGTCTGGGACGGTCCGCGGGAAATTGAGATATCTCTTGACTTCGACCCGGAAATCGGTGTAGTTGGGAAATCGAAACTCAGAGAGTGCGCCCGGCCCGGGAAACCGCGCCGGGCTTTCTTGTCCGATCCGCCGGCGAGGGCCTTGCCGCCGGGGGGCGTTTGCAAAAATGGGGCGGGTACAACCAAAATCGTTGTATTTTCCATTGTTTTTACAATGCGCCGCAAATCGAATGCACGCGATGCGAGTGCCGCGAAATCGTCCCCCGCGACGCCGCGGCTGGTATAGAACACGGCTGCGACAACCGGGGATGACGCCATGACCGATTCACTGCGAGAGACGCTCACCAACGCGGGCCGGGTGCTGGTCAGCGAAGGGCAGGGCGATTACGTGGCGGGCCATATCACGGTGCGGCTGCCGAATGACCCCGAACGCTTCCTCATGAAGCCGGCCGGGATCGGGCTTGATGAAATGTCGCCGCAGAACATCATCACGGTCGATCTCGAAGGCCGCAAGGTCGGCGGCACCATGCCGCGCCACAACGAGGTGTTCATCCACTCCGAGGTGCTGCGCGCGCGGCCCGACATCCAATCTGTGATCCATACCCACGCCTCGCATGCGGTCGCGTTCTCCTCGCTCGGACGGCCGCTGCTGCCGGTCGGCAACGATGGCTCGGTGTTTGCGAACGGCGTGCCGATCTTTTCTGAGACCACCGATCTCATCGTCAACCAGGCGCGCGGCAAGGCGGTGGCGCGCTGCCTCGGCGAGCATCCGGCGCTCATTCTGCGCAACCACGGCATCGTGACCGCCGGCCATTGCATCGAGGAGGCGGTCTGGCTCGCGCTTAAGCTCGAGCATGCCTGCCGCGTGCAGCTTCTCGCCGAGGCTGCCGGCGGGCCGAAGCTTTTGGCGGAGGGCGAGGACCTGAAGAAAAAAAGCGGGCGCGCCAACCGTAGCGATCTGCACACCAACGTGTTCAACTATCTGGTCCGGAGCTGGGTCTGCGAGCACTGCGGCGGCGAGCGGCGGGCGCCCACCCACGTGATCACCCACGAAAATCCGCCCGAATAGGCGAAGGGAGCCTGCCTTGCGTTACATCGATGCCTTCAATCATTTCTTTCCCAGGCGCTACTACGACGCGCTGCTCGACACGCCCGCCGGCGCCAAGGATCTGGGCAAGCGCGTGCGCGGCATCCCGGCGCTGTCGAATCTCGACGAGCGGCTGCGCGTGGTCGACATGTTCGAGAACTATTCGCAAGTCCTGTCGCTCGGCTTGCCGCCGGTCGAGCGCCTGTGGGGCGCGGAGAAGGCACCCGAGATGGCGCGCATCGGCAATGACGGCCTCGCCGAGATCGTCGCCAGGCATCCAGACCGGTTCGTCGGCTATTCCGCCTTCCTGCCGATGAACGTGCCGGAGGCTGCCGTCAAGGAGGCCGAGCGCGTGCTCGCCGATGGCGCCAATGCAATCCAGCTTGCCTCCAACGTGAACGGCAGCCCGCTCGACGAGCCGCAGTTCTGGCCGATCTTCGAGGTCATCGCCAAATCGGGCCGGCCGATCCTGCTGCACCCCGCGCGCACCCGCGACATGCCGGATTATCCGACCGAGAAGATTTCCAAGTACGAAATCTGCAGTGTGCTGGGCTGGCCTTACGAGACTGGCGTCACACTGGCGCGGCTGGTGTTCTCCGGGCTCATCGATCGCTACCCCGGCCTCAAGGTGATCGCGCACCACCTGGGCGGCGTCATCCCGTATCTGGAGGGTCGCGTCGGCCACAGCTGGGACCAACTCGGCGCGCGCACATCGGACGAGGACTACGCCTCGCTGCTCAAGCGGCTCAAGAAGCGCCCCTACGACTACTTCAAGGATTTCTACGGCGACACCGCGGTCGAAGGGGCGCGGGCCGCAACCGCCTGCGGGATCGATTTCTTCGGCGCCGAGCACGTGCTGTTTGCCTCCGACTGCCCGTTCGACCAGGAGAAAGGTCCGGGCTACATCCGCGCCACCATCGCGGTGCTGGACTCGCTCGGGCTCTCCGCGCAGCAGATGGAGAGCATCTGCCACCGCAATGCGGAGCGCATGTTCGGGATCTCCGCAAAGTAATTGATCATGGCCTCGCCGCGGCGGATCGATCTTCACTTCCATCTCATTCCGAAATTCTATCGGGACGCCGCCTATGAGGCGGGCGCCGGGCCTGCGATCGGACACTATCCGGACTGGTCGCCGGAGCTGGCGCTGGAAGTCATGGACGCGCACGCCATCGAGCTTGCGTTCACGTCGCTCGCGCAGCCCGGCGTGCAATTCGGCGATCCCGCGGCGGCTCATGTCTTGGCCCGGCGCTGCAACGATTACGCGGCGGAGCTTGCCGCGCGCTGGCCCCAGCGCTTCGGCGGCCTCGCAGTCGTTCCGATGTTTGACCCGCGCCGCGCGGTCGAGGAAATCGGCTACGCGCTCGATCGGCTCAAGCTCGATGGCGTCTGCCTGTTCGCGAGCTATGGCGAGAAATTTCTGGGCGATCCCCTGTTCGATCCGGTGCTGGAGGCGCTCGACGCGCGTGATGCGGTGGTGTTCGTGCATCCGGCGCTCCACCCATCGAGCCGCAATCTCGACCTGCCATGGCCGGGCTTCATGATGGAATATCTGTTCGACACCACGCGGGCGGTGGTCAATCTCGTGTTCTCGGGCGCAATCGTGCGCTTCCCGCGCATCCGTTTCGTACTGGCGCACGCCGGCGCCCTTGTGCCGTATTTCGCCTGGCGGCTGTCAGTCTCGCCGATGATCGATGCCCGGATGCAGCAGATTTCGCGGGAGGAGATTTTCGCCCGGCTGCGGCGGTTCTGGTACGATATTGCGCTGTCGCCATCAGCGGAAACCATGGTCTGCCTCAACGCCATCGCGGCGCCCGAGCGAATCGTGTTCGGCAGCGACTGGCCGTTCGCCAATACGCGGGTGGTCGCCGAGGCATTGCGGACCTACGAGACCTCGGTGCCGATTGCGCCCGATGTGCGCAACGCGATCGACCGCGGCAATGCGCTCGCTCTTTTCGCTCCCGGTCTTGCAGCGCAGGCTCCGGCAGGCGTACCCATATGAATGGGGACACATTCCGGGAGGAACGCGCATGACGCAGATTCGCCCGCTTGCCCAACCCGTGCGCCGCCGCCCCGGCGAGCTTGGCGTGCATTCGCTCGACCGTTTCAATTTCGCGGTGCCCGACCTGGCCGCGGCAAGGAATTTCTACGCTTCCTTCGGGCTCGACGTTCGGGAAAGGCCGGGCGCGCTCGATATTCATACCCATGGCCACGCGCATCGCTGGGGCTCGGTCACGGAGGGGCCGCGCAAGAAGCTCAAGTTCATCTCGTTCGGAACCTACGAAGACGACCTGCCGCGCTTTCGCGAACGGCTCGATGGGCTGGGGATCGCGCGGCAGGATCCGCCGCCGGGCGCGGAATCGAACGGCCTCTGGTTTTGCGATCCCGATGGAACCTTGATCGAGATCACGGTGGCGGAAAAAACCTCGCCGGACGCGAAGTCCTCCTTCGACAATGCCGCGGGCGGCCCCGCCGTGCGCTGCGCACCAGGCCGCAGCCAGGTTCCTGTCGTGCGGCCGCGGCGGCTCGCCCATATGCTGGTCTTCACCCGCGATATTCCGGCGGCCATTCGATTCTACAATGGCGTGCTCGGGCTGCGGCTCTCCGACCGCTCGGGCGACATGATCGCGTTCATGCACGGCATCCACGGCAGCGATCATCACATGATCGCGTTCGTGAAATCGGCGGGCCCCGGCCTGCATCACCTGAGCTGGGACGTGGCCTCGATCAACGAGATCGGCATCGGCGCCATGCAGATGGCCGACAAGGGGTTCAGCGCCGGCTGGGGATTGGGCCGCCACGTGCTGGGATCGAACTACTTCCACTATGTGCGCGATCCCTGGGGCAGCTACGCCGAATACTCCTCCGACATCGATTACATCCCGGTCGATCACGATTGGCAGGCCGGCGATCACCCGCCCGAGGATTCCTTCTATGTTTGGGGGCCGACGCCGCCGGCGGATTTCGCGTTCAATCACGAGCTTGCGAACAATCCGTAGGGGCGCGCTCGCCCGGCCAGCGCTCGTGGGCGAGGGGAATCGTCAGCCTCGCCTCCATGCCTCTTGCCCCGAATGATTGCTTCACCTCACCGCCGAGTTGGCGCTCGATGACGGTGCGGATGAGCCTGGAGCCGAAGCCCTGCCGGCGACTTCGCTTGGGGGGCGGGCCGCCGCGCTCCTTCCAGTCGAGCAGCAAGGCAAGCCCCTTGCCGGTCCGCTCCACCGACCAGGAGACCTCGACCCGCCCCGAGCGCAGCGTCAGGCTGCCGTGCTTGCCGGCATTGGTGGCGAGCTCGTGCACGGCCGTGCTCAGTCCGAATGCAGGATCGGGATCGAGGAACACGTGCGGACCCACGAGCGACACGCGATCGTGATACGGCGCCAAGAGCGGGTTGAGGATGTCGGCGAGCCGTGCCGACCGCCAACCGCTCTCGGTAATGAGCCGGTGCGCATTGGCAAGTGCCAGAACCCGGGCCTCGTATTTCGGGACGAGCTCGACAAGGCTCCTGGAATTCTTGGCGGTCTGCGAGAACAGCGCGAGAAGCTGCGCGAACAGGTTGCCGGACCGGTGGCGCAGCTCGCGGATCATCAGGTCCTGGCGCTGATCGGACTGGTGGCGCCGGATCGCGCCCGCGATCATGTCGGCGACGGCGCCCACGAACGACACCTCGTGTCCGCTGAAGCGCCGACGCCTCGTCGTGTGCACGCCGAGCACCCCATAGGCGCGGCCGTCGCGCCCGGCGATCGGGATCATGAGCCCGCTGACGACACCATGCTGGTGCAGAAACGGATGTCCGCTGAATCGCGTTTCCGAATGGAGGTCCTCGACCATGACCGGGCCGCCCGAGAGCAGCGTGAAGCCCGCCTGCGTGCCGCGGTCGGTCGACACCAGCCCGGTCCCGATCAGCCCCTCCTGCCATCCGATCCCGGAGCGAACCAGAAGCTCGGCATCGCCCGGAACCAACTCGAGGATTTTCACCATTTCGAGATCGAGCGTCGCCGCGACGGTCTTGACCGCATCGTCGAGGAACGCCTGCAGGTTGCTCTCGGTCAGCGCCTGCGCGCCGAGCTTCGCCAGCGCCTCCTGCTGGCTCGCGCGCATGCGCAGCTCGCGATGGACCCTGACCCTGTCGGTGACATCGCGGCACAGCCCGAGCAATTTGACCGGCGCTCCGCTCTCGACCACCACGGTGGCGATGGTTTCGATCCAACGCTCGTCGACGCCGGGCCTGGGCAGGAGGCGGTATTGCACGCGGCGCGGCGTGCGAGTCACCAGCGCCTCCCGCATGGCCGCCGTCACGGCGGCGCGGTCGTCGGGATGAACATCGTTCTCCAGGGCGGCCGCGCTGCCATTGAAGGTGCCTTTGGCGAGACCGCAAATCTCCTCGATGTTGGTCGACCAGGTGGCCTGGTTGGCGGCGATGTCCCACGACCAGATCCCGATCTTTCCGGCTTCGACCGCGATCGACATCAGGTCAAGATCGGCGAAGAAGGGCAGAGGTGGGACGACCTCAAGAGATGAGGTGCTGGCCCCCTCGACCCTCTTGCATTGCTGAGGCTCGATCGTGGTCATCGGAAACTTTTCTAACGTTCGAAGGTCCGGCGTGAGATCCGGGATGCATCAGGGCGACCGCGTCCACTCCAACCATCCGATTCCGCAACACCCGTGCCGCCCGCCGGGTTCCATGCACGCAATATGAACCGACCCGCCGCCCAGCGGCGGGTCGTATCGGCGCAAAAGGTCACGCCGGGACGTGCCGCATGTGTTGCCTGGCCTTGCGGTCGAAGAACAGCGCCTGGCTGGCGATCGCCGACACCGCGGAAGGCTGGAAGGGCTTGGCGATCAGGAAGGCGGGTTCCGGCCGCTGGCCGGTGAGGAAGCGCTCCGGATAGGCGGTGATGAAGATGACCGGCGCCTCGAACGAGCGCAACAGCTCGTTCACAGCGTCAAGGCCCGAGCTCCCGTCGGCCAGCTGGATATCCGAAAGGATGAGCCCGGGCTTTTTCTTCTTGGCGAGGGCGATCGCTTCCGCGTGCGTGCTCGCCACCCCGATCACGTTGTGGCCCAGGCTTTCGATCAGCCCTTCAAGCTCCATGGCGATGAATGTCTCGTCCTCGATGATCAGGGCGTCTGTTGCGATCTGAGCGGCAAGCTCGCGCCCGGATTCCTCGATCAGCCGGCGCAGCGTCATGGTGTCGACGTGCAGAATTCGCGCCGCGTCGGCTTCGTCGAATTCCTCGAGCGCGATCAACAAGAACGCTTGCCGCGGCAGCGGCATGATGCCGACAAGCTTGCGCTCATCGGCTGCCGCCAGGTCGTTCTGAGTCACGGTTCCGTTCACTGAAATCGAGTTCCAAATCTTGGTGAACAAACGATAGAGCCCGACCTTGAGCCCCGCCGGGTCGTCCAGGATCGTCCGATCGGCAATCAGGGCCTCCAGCGTTGCGGCCACATAGGCATCGCCGGAGACCTGGCTTCCGGTCAGTGCGCGCGCGTACCTGCGCAGATACGGCAGGTGCTGCGCAACCTTTTGTGAATCCTGCATGATTCCTCCCATTTCACCCCAATTTGGGAACCCGTCATGGCGAGCAACGTTTCAGGCTAAGGATTGTTCCATTGATGGCTTTGGCCCGGGCGGAACGGATTGTTGGGCTGCCCGTTATGTGTTTGCGCGTGGAGGCGTCGGTGGATCTTTGAGCAAAAGAAGAGAAATGAAAGAGTTGAACGAGCAGGCCCTGGAGCGGAAAGCGACTCCCAAAGCGAGTCCCTTGGCGCCGGAGCAGAGCAGCGCTGCCACCGGTTCGCGGAAGGCGCTGGATCCGGGTCAAGCCGATGCAGGCTTGCCGCAGCCCCCCGCGAACGCGGCCAAGCGCAAGAGCGGCTTGGCGGTGCGGCGCGGACGCCTTGACCGGGAAGTGCTGGCCAAGCTCGGCAAGGGCCTCAAGGACTGCTTCGCCGACGTGCAGAACCAGGAAGTGCCGGAGCGCTTCAAGACTCTTTTGCAGCAGTTTTGAAGCGCTGCCCCGGCGCTCGGCCCTTAACGCCCAGCTCTCATCATGGGTGGACGTCTTCCGTGAACCAATCGGTCGGCAGCTCATGGCCGGCGCCGGCTTCCCGGGCCTTGCGGTAGACGACCGCCCCGGCCGCAGCGAATTGGTAGCCGAGCCCGATATTGTTCATGAAGCAGGTCACCTCGGCATCGGACTTGCGGCCTTCAACGCGGCCAGCGATCAGCTCCGGAAGCGTCGGCAATTTCTGGAAGTCGAGCTCCGCGACCGCCGACCAGCCGCGCTCCTTGGCCTTTTCCGCAAACGCGATATCGCGGGTGGTGACATGGATGGGGCTGGCATCATGGGAATGCAGCACCAGGCGATCGGCGCGTTCGAGCGCCTTCATCTCGATCTCCGGGCGTTTGATGGAGCTCAGATGCATGCCGGGCCTGATCCAGCGCTCGAAGAAGATGGCATCGAGCGTGTTGGACGCGCACATGACCACGTCGGCGTCCGCGATCGCGTCCTCGGTCTGCTCGACCGGGACGACCTCGATCCCCAGCAGCTCGCTCATCTGCTTGCAGAAGGCTTCCCGATGCTCCCTGTTGGGGCTGAAGCAGGCGATGGCCGAGACCGGCCGCACGGCGCACACCGCCATGAGCTGTGTACCCGCCTGCCAGCCGGACCCCAGGATGCCAACCTTGGTGGCATCGCGGCGCGCCAGATATTTCACGCCCAGGCCATTGGTCGCGCCCACGCGCATGCGCTGCATGACCCCGTCGGGCAGGATCGCGAGCGGTTCCCCGTTCTCGGTCGAGAACAGCAGCACCAGCCCGCAATAGCGTCCGTTGGGCGCGGCCGGGACCTTTTCCCGGCGGATATTGTTGCCCCGCTTCGGGAAGGTGACGATGTCGGAATTGATGCGGATCGCGCCGATTCCAAGCTTGGGAATGACCCCGTCCATGGACTTGAGGCCATAGACCGCGTCCGGCTGGGCGGTCGGCGTGATGCAATCTGATCGCGTGCGGGTGACCCCGCGCCCTTCCGCCAGCTCCACATAGGCTTCCTCCAGCGCCGCGATGCATTCCGGCATTGTCAGGAGCTTCTCGACATCATCGTTGGATAAGATCAAAGTCATGGGAGCTGCCAACTCGAGAAAGAAGAGGCCGATGGCACACGGCCAACCGACGCGGGGATATCGCCAGCATTGGCAGACCCGATGCGAGGACGCAAGCGAGGATGAGCACGCAAACGATCACCAGGCTCAAGGCGGCGCTGGGCGATTACCCGCACACCCTGGCGGTCAAGCAGCGGGCGATTTCCTCGCCGTCGGTCGTGCTCGATTTCAGTGACGTCAAGCCGGTCTTCAGGCTGTTTGGCGCCATGGTGCGCGAATGCGCCTTCGACGTGAGCGAGATGGCGGTCGTCACCTACCTGCAGGCGAAGTCCCACCGCAAGCCGCTGGTGCTGCTGCCGGCCGTGATGATGGGACGCTTCCAGCATCATTGCATGTTCTACAACGCCGAGCGCGGCACGATCACGCCTGCCGGGCTGGCGGGCCGCCGCGTCGGCGTGCGGTCCTATGCGCAGACGACTGGCGCCTGGCTGCGCGGTCATCTGCAGAACGATTTCGGCGTCGACCCGGCGAGCGTGCGCTGGGTCAGCTTCGAAGATGCGCACGTCGCCGAGTTTCGCGATCCTCCCGGAGTGGAGCGCGCGGCAGCCGGCAAGACGATGACCGCGATGCTGCTCGCCGGCGAACTCGATGCCGCCATCTACGGGGCCGAATTGCCGGACGACAAAAGACTGAGATGTGTGATTCCCGACGCGGACGCGGCCGCCCGCCAATGGCATGCCCGCCACCGTGCGGTGCCGATCAATCACATGGTGGTGGTGACGCAGGAGCTGGCACACTCCAGCCCCGCAACCGTGCGCGAAATCTATCGCCTGCTTCTGGAGAGCAAGGCGGCCGCCGTCCCGCCGGGATCGGACGGCCTCGATCCCGTTCCGTTCGGCTTCCAGGCCTGCCGGGGCGCGCTCGAGGCCATCATCGACTATTGCGTCCAGCAGCAGCTCATTCCCCGGCGTTTCGAGGTCGAGGAGCTGTTCGACGACACGACCCGGGCGCTCGGGGGCTGAATCAACCCCTGGAAAAGTCTGTCGACTTTACCCGGATGCAACCCTTATCCTGTAGGAAGGTTATGAAAGGTTCGATCGGCCGCCATGGAAGCGCCGGCAAACGCTGAGGGTGTCTCAATGAGCTTCAGGTTGGGCCGCGCCGTGGGGGTTGGGTCGGGCCAACCGTCATCCTGCGTACGCCAGACTCTCATGCGCGGCGCTGCACTCGCCCTTCTCGCTGGAGCGGTTCCGATCGGCCTGACGCACCATGCGCAGGCGCAATACCGGATGTACCAATATCCCGGCTACGGGATCAGACCCGACGTCAATCCCAATCCGAATCCCAAGCCGAAGCCGAGCGCGAGCGCCAAGAACGATCACCCCGCCAAGCCGGAGCCGCCCTTCGGAGCGATGCCGAAGGGGCCACTGCAGATCGTTGTGTCGATCGGAAGCCAACATGTGACGCTTTACAGCGGCGGAGTCCACGTGGCGCAGGGGCCGGTTTCGACCGGCATCCCCGGCAAGCCGACCCCGATGGGCGTGTTCAGCATCATCGAGAAGGACCGCTACCATCATTCGAATCTCTACAGCAACGCGCCCATGCCATTCATGGAACGCATCACCTGGTCGGGCGTGGCGCTGCATGAAGGTCCGCTGCCGGGCTATCCGGCATCGCACGGCTGCATCCGGATGACCCATGATTTTGCCGCGCGACTGTGGCAGGTCACCCAGCTTGGCGTGCGGGTGGTGGTCGCGCGCAACGACGTGGTGCCGGCCGAGTTCTCCAATCCGCGCCTGTTCGCCCCCAAGGCCAAGCCGGCCGACGCGGCGGAGGCGAGCAAAGAGCCGGCGCAGCGTTCCGGTTCGCTCGATCCGGTCAAGCTTGCACTGGCCACGAACGGACCTCAGGGCAAGCCGGCCGCGGCGTCTGACGCCGCCAGCCCGCCCGCGTCCGCCTCAAGCGAGCTGCGCGGGGCAGTCGCGGCAGACAGCCAGGCTGCAGTCGAGACTGCATCGACCGATGTCGTCCCCTCTGCCGAAGCAGGAGAGAAGCCGGCCGCGCCGGCTGCGGCCGACGCCGCGCCGGTGGTGACCGAGGTTCACTCCGACATCGCCGATCCGCCCAAGCCCGCGCCGGATGCCGCCGATCCGCAGAAGTCGGCGCCGCCTCCGCCGTCTCCCAGGAATCGCGCCGCGGCACAGCCGCCCAAGCGCACCGGCGAGGTGGCCGTCTTCATCAGCCGCAAGGACAAGAAGCTGTACGTGCGGCAGGGATTCGCGCCGGTGTTCGACGTGCCAGTCACGATTGAACACCCCGAGCAGCCGTTGGGGACCCACGTCTTCACCGCCATGGCCTTCACCGACAATGGCACCCACGTGCGCTGGAACGTGATGAGCCTGCCGGCCGAACCGGTACATCTGATCCCCCCGAAAATCGGCTCGAAAAACTCAGCCCCTGCCAGGCCGGTTGAAGTCCTGCCGGCGTCGACCGCCGCGCAGGCGCTCGATCGTATCCAGATTCCGCAGGAGGCGATCGACCGGATCGGCGAGATCATGGCGCCGGGCACCTCGCTGGTGATCGCCGACGATGGGCTGGGCCGGGAGACCGGCACGGGGACCGACTTCGTCGTTCTCACCCACTGAGGTGGCGGGCGGTTGTGGTGACGCGAAGCCGGATCGGGTAGGCTCGCGAGGTCTCGCCCGACTGCAGCACCGTCACACAAGCCTTTCCCGATCGCCATGCTTGAAGGTTTCGCCCGCACCGAGATCAAGACCAGCGGCGCGCGCATCGTCGCGGCGGTCGGCGGCAAGGGGCCGCCGGTGCTGCTCATGCACGGCAACCCGTTCACTCATCTGTCCTGGCACAAGGTGGCGCCGCGGCTCGCCGAGGAGTTCACCGTGGTGGCCACCGACCTGCGCGGCTATGGCGATTCCGAAAAGCCGCCCGGCGGGCCCGATCATTCCGGCTATTCGTTCCGCGCCATGGCACAGGACCAGATTGAGGTCATGGCGACGCTCGGGTTCGATCGATTCGCGGCGGCGGGCCATGATCGCGGCGCCCGCGTGCTGCACCGGATGTGCCTCGATCATCCAGGCGCGGTCGAGCGGGCGGCCATCCTCGACATCATTCCGCAGCATCATCTGCTCAATCATGTCACGCGCGCCTGGGGCACCTTTTCCTGGCATTGGTTCTTCAACATCCAGCCCTATGATCTGCCCGAGCGGCTCATGGGGGCGGACCCCGACTATTTCATTCGCCGCAAGCTCGCCAAGACCGAGAAGGGATTGAGCTTCTTCGACCCGGAGGCGCTCGCGGAGTACATGCGCTGCTTCCGCGATCCGGCGACCATCCACGCGATCTGCGAGGACTATCGCGCCACCTTCGGGGTCGACCTCGACATGGACACCATCGACTTCGAGGCCGGCCGCAAGATCGCCTGCCCGTTGCTGCTGCTGTGGGGGGCGACCGGCGGGGTCGGCCGCAACCACCAATCGATGGAAATCTGGCCCCGCTACGCGTCGGACATCAGGCGCGGGGCAGCGCTGCCCTGCGGCCATTATTTGAGCGAGGAGGCTCCGGACGAAACCTATCGGGAGTTGCGCGACTTCTTCGCCGCTGCGCTGACGTCCTCGCAACGGGTGGCGTGAGCGGGCCGCCGCCTGCGACAATTGATCCCGATCCGGGGCGCCTGCAATCCATCATGATCCGTTAATCTGAACCTAGAATCATCAATGCCGGCAGCGTCCAATCACTCCAAGCGGCGTCCCGCGAAGGCCGCCCGCCGGCCACCGGGCTGACCCAGATGGCACTCGAATCACCAGCCGCGGGCGAGGCGGCGCTCAAGGCGGTTCGGGTGGGAGCGCGCTTCTTCGACCGTAAAGTCGGCTGGAATCGGATTGGATTCCTGCTCAGCATCACCATCATAGTGATCGCGGTGGCGGCGCTGGTATATACCCTGCATGGCGTCAGGTGGGACCGGGTGATCAGGGCCGCGTTGAGGACCGACCCCGCCGATATCGCGCTCGCCGCCGTGTTCGTCGCCGGCAGCTACCTCACGCTGACGTTCTACGACCTATTCGCATTGCGTGCGCTCGGCCGAGCCGACATCCCCTATCGGATTGCGATGCTGGCCAGCTTCACCAGCTACTCGGTCGGCCACAATGTGGGCGCCACCGTCTTCACCGGCGGAGCGGTACGCTATCGGATCTATTCGGCCTGGGGCCT
>Ga0126381_100000695_pt1 | contig 37248 bp, 26 predicted proteins | sample PanSoiMetPlot_28_FD_96465 | JGI IMG/M metagenome (GOLD analysis project Ga0126381, IMG submission 96465) | Tropical forest soil microbial communities from Panama - MetaG Plot_28 | ecosystem: Environmental > Terrestrial > Soil > Tropical forest > Bulk soil | place: Panama | collected 2016-02-17 | reverse complement strand
TCATGTCAGTGCTCAGCTGATCCTTTCCAGAGCCCGGAACGGGCTTTTGGGGCTTAACGTAGAGGATGCTGTCTCATGCGTGCCCCAAGAAGCCGTCGCCCTTTAGGCGACGGTTGTTCACCTAGTTCCGCGAACGCGCGAAGCGCATGCTAGCTCCGCTATTCTTTCGCAAACGGCCACTGCGCCAGCTTCCTTGCGCGCAACAGATAAATCAGCGTTCCGCTCAGCGCAATGCCTACAGCCACGGCTAGCCCGAGCCACACGCCGCCGCCCTTGCTCTGCCCCCGCCGCGGATCGACGAGCATGAACGCAAATCCCGTCACCGCGAGAAGCGGCGGCAGTGGGTACAGAGGAATGCGAAACGGCCGCTCCAACTCCGGCCGCTGCGCACGCAGCAGCATCACGCCTACATGCTGCAGGAAGAACTGCAGCACAATTCGGGTGACCACCAGCATCGTGATCACCTGCTGCAGGGTGAAGAAGCAGAAGACTGACGCGACCAGGCCGAGCGCCACCAGCGACCGGTGCGGAATTCCATGCTTCGGATGCACGGCTGCCAGAAAGCGAAAGTAGTTCCCGCTCTGCGCCGCAGCAAACGGGACGCGGCTGTAGCCGAGCAGCAGAGAAAAGACCGAAGCGAACGCCGTCCACATCACCAGCGCCGCGATCGTGTAACCCGCCAACTGCCCGAATGCCGATCGCGCAATTTCGGCAACCAGTTGCAGGCGCAGGATCGCGCTCTCCTTCGCATGGATAGCTGCATCATGAATGGACGGCAGCGCCGACAGGTTCATCACCACATAAAGCGAAGCCACGAACAGCACTGACAGCAAAATCGCGCGCGGGATCGTCCGCTCCGGCTGGCGTACCTCGCTGCCCAGAAACGTGATGTTGTAGTAACCCCAATAGTCATAGGTCGTAATCAGTGTGGCCTGCGCCAGGCCGCCCATCGCTACTGCAGCCGACTGAGCAGACGAAGCCGGCATGTGCCATCCGCCGGTCGCCGCAGCGTGCGCAAATCCCGACGTAATCACGCCGGCCATTGCAGCCATCACGCCTGCAAACAGAACCCATGCCAGTCGCGTCACTGCGCTGAGATTCCGGTACAGCAGTAGCACCACCAGCAGGCACGCCCCAGCAGCCGCAAAGTTCGCATAGTGCAACCCCGGAAGCCGTGCAATTGGCGCGTTCTCGAGCCCCGGCCAGAACCACGCAAGAAAGCTCGATAGCCCGATGCACCCTGATGCAATCGAAAGCGGCGCGGAAAAGCTGAGCTGCCACACGTAGAGAAAGCTGAGCCAGTTTCCCGCTCGCTCCGGCCCGTAGATCTCGCGCAGAAACGCGTACGATCCGCCGGCGCGTGGAAACGCAGCGCCAAGTTCCGCCCACACAAGCCCATCGGCAACGGCGATGGCCGCGCCCAGTAGCCATGCCCACACCGACAGCTTGTAACCCGCCGCAGCAATCACCAGCGGCAACGTGATGAACGGCCCCACGCCGATCATCTCCAGCATGTTAAACAGCACCGCCGAGCGCAATCCGATGCGCCGCTGGAGCTGTCCGGATTGTGCTTGTAATGTGTCGTCAGACGTGGACAAGGGTGGGATCATTCCACTGCATTGCTGCACGGATTGTACACTGAGCACAACCATGTTCTTTTTCCAGGAACTGCGTCGTACATACGCCGATAGGTCGCTTACTGCCTTGGTTGCTGCGGGCCTCGCCGCATTTGCAGCGACTTGTTCACTGCTCGCGCAGCAAGCTGCGCCGTCGGCCGAATCCTCATCCACTCTGCCCGAACCGCAGGTCGTCGCACTTCCGCTCCCCGAAGACCGAGGCGAAGCAAAGCTTGAGCAAACTCTAAAGAAGCTCGGCACAACGGCGAGTGTGATGGAAATCGTCGCGCACCCCGACGACGAAGACGGCGGCCTGCTCACCTATCTCGCCCGCGGGATGGGCGTTCGCACCATCCTGTACACGCTCACCCGCGGTGAGGGCGGCCAGAACGCAATGTCCGCCGACGTGTACGACGCTCTCGGCATCATCCGCACCAACGAACTCCTCAAAGCCGACGAGTACTACGGCGTAAAGCAGCTCTGGGGCACCCAGGTCGACTTCGGCTTCTCCAAGACCCAGGAAGAAGCCTTCCAGAAGTGGGGACACGATCGCGTCCTCTACGATGCCGTTCTCGCTGTTCGGCGCGAGCGCCCGCAGGTAATCCTTTCCACATTCGTCGGCGGCATCACCGACGGCCACGGACAGCACCAGGTCTCCGGTGAGATCTCGCAGGAGGTCTTCAAGGCCGCCGCCGATCCAAAGGTCTTCCCTGATCAGCTCAAGCCGGTCCCCGATGGAGGCCTCGGGCTCCAACCCTGGCAACCACTCGCCGTCTACTCGATGACACCCTTCGCGCCCGTCACCGACAAGGGCATGTACGACTACGCCACCGGTAAATGGGCGCCGGCGCGCTTCAAGAACTACGTCACCGGCGAGTGGATCGAAGGCGTCGTGCCATCGACCGACGTCCGGATCCCTGTCGGCACGCTCGACCTCACACTCGGCCGCAGCTATGCCCAGATCGCACGCGAGGGCTGGGGCGAACAGAAATCGCAGAACGGCGGAGCAAACCCTACCCTCAGCGGACCGGCAACGGCCAGCTATCACCTCTGGGCCGTTGCACCGGCTGCGGTGCAGCGCACTGAGGCAAAAGCAAACAAGCTCACAGACAACAGCTTGTTCCGCAACCGCCGCGTGAACATCGATACGAGCGTCGCCGGACTCGTGCGCCTCGTGAAGAAACCCGCGCCCGCATGGCTCCCGACGAGCCTCAACGAGATCGATGCCGACCTCCGGCAATTCGAATCCAAATGCCCATGCAACTCCGGACTTCCGACGGCGCAGGCCCTGGCCCCTATCTATCGGAAGACCATCGCTCTGCGCGACAAAATCGCCGGCAGTTCTCTCGACGCCAAAGGCAAAGCAGGACTCCTCCTCGAGCTTGGCGCCAAAATTGACCAGTTCCAGTCTGCACTGTCAATCATCCTGGGCCTCGACCTCGTCGCCTTTCGCACCAGTGAAGCACATGCGCAGGGTGCCGGCTTCCGAGGCGCCTCAGCCGACGAAACTCCTGCCAGTGTTGCGCCCGGTGAAGAATTCCACGTGCACGTTCACGCGTCGCAAGCCACCTCCGAGACGCGCCTCGAAAGGGTCTGGCTTGGGGGTCATGCGGGGGAAGACTGGAAAAGCAGCATCACCGGGGGCTCGGTTGATCCCGCTGCACCCGTCTCGGATCCTGTCTTTACCGTCCATGCGGATAATGCCGCCCCCACTGCGCCGTTCTTTACACGTCCCGACATCGAGCAGCCCTACTACGACATTTCGAATCCGCACTGGCGCGAGCGTTCCTTTGTGCCCTATCCGCTCGCGGCGTGGGCCGAGTTCTCCTTTGATGGCCTGCCCATTCGCATCGGCGAGGTTGTCCAGACCCTCCAGCGCGTCACCGGTCCCGGCGGCTTCTACCAGCCGCTGGTCGTCACTCCCGCCATCGGCGTCAGCATCGATCCGCGTGCCCGCATCCTTCCCCTGGACGGCAGCGCACTTCCGGTGCGCGTCACCGTTCATGCCCAGTCCGCAGCCGAAGGCACTGTTTCGCTCAAACTCCCCGATGACTGGCGCTCCGAACCTGCGCAGGCCACGTTCCACCGCAAGACGGCCGGCGACACTGACCCGATTCTCTTCTCTGTGACTCCCACAGCCACCCAGACCGGAGCCTACTCCATCAAGGCCATCGCCCAGTCATCCGGCCATACGTACGAGTCGGGCTGGCACAGTGTCGGATACGCAGGTCTGCGGCCTTACAACCAGTACGCCTCCGCCGAGCTCAAAACGCGCAAAATTGACGTCAAGATCACGCCTGGACTCCACGTCGGCTACGTCATGGGGCCCGGCGACCTTGTTCCGGAGGCAATGGAGGGCATGGGCTTAGCGCCGGAGCTGCTTTCCAGCTCCGACCTTGCCGGAGGCGATCTTAGCCGCTACAACGTCATCGTAATCGGCATCCGCGCTTACTCGGTCCGCCCAGAACTCACCAAGGCCCAGCCCCGTCTCGAAGAGTTTGTACGCAATGGCGGCACCCTCATCGTGCAGTATCAGGGCAGCAACTTTCCGGCTCCGCTTCCCCTCTCGCTCGGCGGTCGCCTTCCGGAGCGCGTTGTCGACGAACAGGCTCCAGTCAAACTGCTCGATCCCTCGAACCCGCTGTTCAATTACCCCAACAAGATCACAACCGCCGACTTCGATGGATGGGTTGAAGAGCGCGGCCACTCCTTCCTCGACTCCTGGGACTCCGGTTACACCGCGCTTACCGAGACCGCCGATCCCGGCCAGGATCCGCAGCGCGGCGGCTTGCTCGTTACCCACCCCGGCAAGGGAACCTATATCTATGTGGCCTACGCCTTGTATCGCCAGTTACCCGAACTGGTACCCGGTTCTTACAGGATTTTGGCCAACCTGCTTAGCGCCGGAAAGAGCTCGGGCAGCAACTAAGTCGGCTACCAATAGGTGGCGGATTGGTTGCTTTGTCGATGTGAATAGAGAGTTAATTTCGTAGACAGCTAAGAGGTTTAGCGCCTCTTTGCATTGTTAAAAATAGGTAAATTCGTCAAATATTAATCAAACTCTGCGAGCGTGAAACCTAACAGCAGCATGAAATAGCTACCCTTGAGAGTGCTGATGCACCTGCGCAGCTTCTCTTCGTGCCTGCTCGCGATTGATCGATACATACAGCTCCCATCTTCCAGTTTGTTAGCGGTCGAGATGGGAGCTTGCACGACTCAACCTGTATTTGAGAGGAAAACGACGCCAAATGAAATTCCAAATGAAAATGGCTGCCGCAGCAGTTCTGGCAGCCAGTCTCGTTGGTTCTTACGCTTACGCCGGTGATCCACCTGCGCCGGCGAAGAAAAAAACCGCCGCGAAGAAGCCCCCTAAACCTACAGTCGAAGATCAGATCAACGCTCTCCGCCAGGAATTCCAGGGCCAGATCGACGGCCTCAAGTCTGACCTCGCAGCAAAGGACGCGCAGCTCAGGCAGGCACAACAGGCGGCTGCAGATGCTCAGGCCGCAGCCGCCAAGGCTCAAGCCGCCGCGGACGCTCAGCAGACGGCGGTCACAGAGAACGCATCGGCGGTTTCAACCCTGCAGGGTACAGTAACCGACCTGAAAGCAAACTCCCTTTCGCTTGCTACGACAGTTTCAGACGAAACGGCAAACCTCAAGAAGGCGATCAACAGTCCCAATGCCCTGCATTACAAGGGCGTCATTCTGACGCCTGGCGGCTACCTGGCTGGTGAAACCGTGTGGCGTTCGAGGGCGACCGGCGGCGATATTCCAACCCCCTTCAATGCGCTTCCTTATGAACACGCCGACGCCTACAACCTCAGCGAGTTCTACGGCAGTGCCCGCCAGTCGCGTATTGCCCTGATGGTGGAGGGCAAGCCCGACTGGGGCTGGCTGCGCGGCTACTATGAGGCGGACTGGCTGGGCACCGGCATCACGTCAAACAACAACCAATCGAACAGCTATGTGCTCCGGCAGCGGGTACTCTGGGCACAGGCGGAGACGCACAATCACTGGGCTTTCACCGGCGGCCAGATGTGGTCTCTCGCTACTGAGGATAAGAAGGCGATCTCCAATCTCTCCGGCGATATCATGACTCCCCAGACCATAGACCCGAACTATTCCGTGGGCTTTGTCTGGACTCGCCAGTGGGGATTTCGCGTAACCAAGACCGGCAAGTGGGCTGCGTTTGGCTTCGCGGTTGAGAATCCTCAGGTTCTCTACACGGCAACGCTCGCAGGCAACACGCCGTATGCCGTACTCGGCAGCGCCGGCAACAATGGCGGTAACTATAACGCTGCAGTCAGCACCGTTGTGCCAACGACCTACATCCAGAACTACAACCAGGTTCCCGGATCGACAAGTTACGTTCCGGTCTACAACACTGTCTTTGCAAACACCAACATTGCAAACTATTCCTTCAACTACACGCCGGACCTCATCTTCAAGGTCGCGCTCGATCCCAAGTGGGGCCATTACGAAATCATCGGAATCGGCCGTTGGGCACATGAAGAGGTTTATCCCGGCGTCACGACGGACACCACGAAGTACGGCGGGCAGAAGGACATCGTGACCGGAGCAAATGTTGCTCCCGCGTCGACGACCGCCGGGGCGTTCAATAACCGGGTCAGCCTGGGTGGCATGGCAGGCAGCTTCCGCGTTCCCCTTGCAAACAACAAGGTATCGTTTGGTGTGAAGGGCATGTACGGACCAGGTCTGGGCCGGTACGGAAATTCAACCCTTGCCGACGTGACAGCCAATAACTGGGGTGGGCTCTCTCCGATCCACAATACGTCCGGCCTGGGCACGCTTGAAATTAACCCAAATCCCCGTCTGTTGGTCTATTTCAACTACGGTATCGACTACGCCAGCCGTGTCGATTGGACAACCGCGAACACGACGACGCTTGGTGGCCCAGCAGCAACCTTCTGCCCGACCGGATTCACCTCGGCCTCTCAATGCACCACTAAGCCGACAGCCGCACAGCTTGCTGCCGGCGGCACATGGGGCGGACATTGGGGCGCGCCGACGGTCTCGGCTGTGGGTTATGGCTCGAGGCTGACAAGCAATTCGGGTTGTCTAATCAACACTCTTCCTGGCTTCAACGGCGGCTCGACGGGCTACTATCCCGGCGGCTCCTGCGGTGACCAGACACGCAACGTGCAAGAGATCACCGGTGGTTACTGGTACGACATCTACCGTGGCGAACATGGCCGATTCCGTCAGAGCTTCCAGTACAGTTATGCTTCTCGTTACGGTTGGTCGGGCGTAGGCGGCATCCAGGCCAAGGGCATCGATAACATGTTCTGGACCTCCCTTCGCTACTACCTGCCGTAAATCCGCGGCTCCACGCAAACGCAGAAGAGGCAGCCACGTGGCTGCCTCTTCATTTGTTATTTGCGATCTTCAATAGCCCGAGCAAAGGATCGTTTCTCAGTGAACGCGCGGTTCTCCCGTCTGCTCGAACGTCAGGCCGGCCACAACTTCGCCAGATGCAAGCACGGCGCGCAATCGTTCCGGATTCGCGCCGCCTCGATCCGTAGCGGCTTCAATCAGCCGAAGTGCTGCAGCTGGAGTTGTCTCAGGGGGAAGCCGAAAAATCCACGGAACGTTTGTAGAAGTAAGAGCTCTATCGCTGCTCAATGCCACTACCGGCACAAATGCCTTCAGCGCCAGTTGTTCTGAGAGGTGTGCGGCGTCGCGATCCAGTGCGATGACGGCGAGCGCGTGTTCGTCCATGAGCGCGTGCACCAGCTGAGTCGAAGCTGCACCCCAGTTCTGATCGCTTGAGACGGGAAGCGCCACCCAGGACCTGCCGTTCGAGTTCAGTTCGGCCTTCACTTCAGATGTTTGCGCAACCTTGTCGGCGGCTCGACCGAATATGACCACGCGGATCGGTCCAGCCGGCACATCCGGCACGTGCGGCCCCGCATACGCAACGGCTTCCTCGCCCACACGTGCATATGGCACGGGCGATCCGGGCGTCGAACTCGCTATGGCCCTCTGCGCCTGAGCGGACGACTTTTCCATGGTCGCGACGCCATAGGCAATTGATCCGTTATGCACGGCGCCGAGGTACATTGGCGCGACGTTCTTCTGATTCGGATCGAACCTCATGTGCCCGGTCACGCCATCGTACTCCTCGATATTCGCGAGCGCATCGTGTATCCGCGCACGATTCAGGCCGGCCTTGCAGATCGAATCCAACAGTGCGTTCATGCCGTCGTACGCCAGGGACGCGAACTGCTCCGGCCTCTCCTGAAACCGAGCTTCGAACCTCGATTCGAAATCCAGCCACTTGGGATCTTTCCGCGTCGGGTCGTATGGGAAGACGGCCTCGAACCCCTCCGCAGCGTCGCCTGCCTCCGCCAGCAGCTCCGGCCCCAGTGTCCGATACGAGCCGAAGACGCGCTGCTTCATTCCCATGGCTTTCATCTGCTTCAGAATGTTCGCCGCCGGCATCTCGTCCGACCAAAGAACAATCGCCTCAGCTCTCGAAGACTGGATGATCCGCAGTTCACGTGTGAAATCCGTATCCCCAGGCAGGAATTTCTGCTCGATCACAACCGGATGCCCAACCCGGCGTGAGGCGTCACGGAATTTCACAACGCCGAAGCGCCCATACCGGCTGTTCACACGCAACAGGGCAACACGCTTCAGTCCGAGCTCGGTGTAAATGTGCCGGGCCAGCGTTAGTCCCTGCACACGATCATCCTGGAGATCCGTGAAGTACCACGGAATATATGTCTCGGGAATGGTCGGGTCCGTCGACGCCGAGTTCACAATTGGAATCTCCGCCTTCAGTGCGACCCGCAAAGCGATATGCGTCGATTCAGAACTGATTGATCCGAAGATCGCCCAGTCATGATCGTCGTAGACCATCTTCACCGTCTCGTCCGACGGTGAACCCCAGATACTCGCGTCCGTCGGCCGGTCGTCTCCGTAGACGGCCTTTGCCTGCCAGTTGTCGTAGTCGTTATGGAGCATCAGCTTGAAAGGGATGCCGCCATAGCCGCCTCGTGCGTTCGCCTCCTCAACAGCCAGCTGTGCGCCACGCAACATGCGTTGACCAAACTCGCGCTCCGGGCTGTGTTCGATCGGCCCGAAAAACCCGATTCGCACCTCCGTTAATCCCTTGGGATCAGGGATATCGCGGCCTGAGCCCACGTAGATATTGGGACGAATGTAATTCAGGTCATAAGGTTTGGCGAATTTCTCATACGGACTCAAGTCCGCCGGCTCGCCCGCGTAGGGTTGAACCACGCGATCCCTTGGCGGACCCGGCGGATGTTTGCCGCACTCGCAGACGCGAACTGCTGTTCCTTGCGGCGCCGTGGACGGCGGCGATTGCGCGATCGCCATCACGCAGGCTACTCCGGCCGCAGCTGCAACCAATGACGATCCGATGCGCATAGCCGTCACCCCCTAGTCCCTACCTGTTTCCTTGTTCTTTCTTCTCCGTGCGGAACATCGCGATCGCCTCGATCTCGATCAGCAGCTCCGGCCGGCACAGGTGCGCCTGGATCCCGGTCGAAGCCGGCAATGGATCAAGCCCCTGTTCCTTGTAGAAAGCGGTGCGCTCCTCGTTGAACGCATCGTAGTCGCGGTCGATGTCGCGCAGGTAGCAGGTGGTGCGCACGATGTCGTGCCACGTGGCGCCGCCCTCGCTTTCCAGGAGTCCCGTAATATTGGCCAGCGTCCGGCGCATCTGAGCCCGGAAGTCGCCGATGTGCACGCTCACTCCGTTCTCATCGATGGAGGCAGTGCCCGAAATGAGCAGAATTGTCAGCCCGTTCAGATCGATCCGCATCCCGCGCGAAAACGAGCTCGGTTTCGCATACGCAAAGGCCTCGTTGAGCACACCGTGGTTCGTCACAGCGCGCTTGGCGATGGGCGCGTTTGCAATGGTCTCCAGAATCTCAGATAAAGCAATCATGTTTTTATGGCTCCCTTTTATGGTTGATGAATCCCATGGCTTAAACCCCTGGCAGTGGCGACCCAGATATCACTGCCCTGAAAATCAATTCCCAGAACATAGTTGTGCGCCGGCGCCGTGCCCACGGCGACAGACGAAACCCTGCCTTTTGCATCACGAACCGTCATCTCGGGCTTGCCTGTTGCAAGAGACGGACGGTAGACGGCCCAGTTGACACCGTCGTAGTACGCCAACCCCCGGTCTGTGCCAAACCAGGCACGATTGGCGTCTACACCTTTTACGACGTTTGTAAAGTTTGACGGTAGCCCGCTGTCCTTGGTTAAGAAATTATGCCAGTAGCGGCCGTCATACCGGCTATCGCCGAAATATGTGGCCACCCAGAGAATGTTGTCGATGTAGCTTACCGAAGTGGTGATTTCGTGGATTAATCCCTGATCTTTGAACAGCACCATCTCCGTCTCGCCGTCGGGATCGTCATACTTATCCCACAGCTTCTTCTGCTGATCGTACTCAAGTACGCCGCTTCCCCATACCGCGTAGAAAACTTTCGTCGGAGTCGCTGCCACGCCATACACCCAAATCTCATTCATGGGCGTATTGCGCTCGTTGAAAAGCGACCACTGGCCGGTGCGCAAATCGAGCCTGCATCCGCCTGCAGCCGTGGCTACCCAGACGTGCTCGCCTTCAACCGAAACGCCGTACACCACGTCGTTGCTCAGCCCGGAGTTAAGTTGGTTGAACGTATCGATGCGCCCGCCTGAAATACGGCTCAACCCTCCCATTGTTCCGGCCCAAACATCGCCCGTTCGCTTGTCGAGCGCCAGAGATAGCACTGCGCGATGCGCAAGCCCATCCTTCGTCGTGAAGGTCTTCCATTTTCCGTTTTCGTAAAGTCCAAGGCCGTTGTCCGTGCCCGCCCATATGCGATCGCCATCTACCAGCACCGAATACACGTGATCGTCGGGTAATCCGTTCGCAGTGGTGAAGTTCTCAAACCGAAATCGCGGCATCGCGGGCGCTGATAAGTTTGCAGTCGCGGCATTTGTTGATTTGTGAACTGCGGAGACTGCCGCGTTTGCTGGAGCGGCCGACGGACCGCCCCACATCGTCGAAGCCGATGCCGCGAGCAATGTGATTGTGCAAAGTGTCTTCATCGCGTCCTCAGATACTCAATCAGATCGTTGAGTTCGTCTTTGGTCAGATCGTTGGTCCGGCCATGCTTGTCTTGCGGATTAAAGACGGTCCAGATCTGCTCCAGTGTCGCGGCGGATCCGTCGTGCAAATATGGAGCGGTGAGGGCGATATTCGTCAGCACGGGCGTCTTCAACATCCCGGTATTGTCCGTCGGCTTCCTTGTCCCTACATCGAAGTTCTTCTGATTGGTTCCCTTCGGTCCGCTGTGGCAGTACACGCACCGATTCGACTCCGAAATCGGCTTGCCGAACTTGTCGACATCCCTCACAAACAGTTGCCGCCCATGCTCCTGTGCCTCTGTCAGCTCACCGCCGGGCAGTTTCCAGCGGTTCGGCCGCGGCGGCAGACTCCGCACATAGACAACCAGGTCCGTCAGAGTCAGATCATCGTAATTCTCTGCGCGCCAGAAGTACTTCTCGGTGCGCGGCCCGCACTCAGTCGGCAAATTCGGATTTCCACCGTTCCACTTGTAGGGCTCCGTATCCTTCACTGCTTCGAGAGGCTTGTTGTCGACGATGTCCCGGCCGAATCCGTCCGGCTCCAGGTCCCACTGGAGACCATCGAAGGTAGAGTCGATATGGCAGTTCGCACACCCAATCTCTCCGTGAAACGAATACCCCGCTGTGTAAAACGTCTGCTCGCCCTTCCGCAGCACTGACAACTTCTTCGGTCCATCGAGCAGAATTGTCTCCGCCACTCGGAATGCTTTCGCATCGATCACACTGATCGTGTCATCCAACCGGTTCGCAACCAGCAGCTTCGATCCGTCACGCGTCAGTGCCATACCACGCGGGTCGTGGCCGACATTGATTCGCCCAATCACGTAATTCGCGCTTGCGGAAAGATCCGTCGCATTCGAACCCGGATGCACCCGCGCATAACGGAGAAGCCGCTGTACATCGATGACAACGACAGCTTCCGATCCTCCGCACGTCACGAAGATCCGCGACTTGTCCGGCGTGATCGCAACTCCAAACGGCCGCACCGCGTAGCGCTCCAAATCATCGAGCGGCACTTCCACCGGCTTGCCCACGTCGGCCCCAAACAACGTCAGTGTGTCTGCGAAAGCTCCGCCGTGTTCCAGGTGTGCCAAAGGCACGAGGTTTTTCGGATGCAGCCCAGCGGCCACGCCAAGCCGTCCATCCGCGGAGAATGCGACCTGAAACCCGTGTGCAATGTATGGGAGCACGATTCGATCCGATACTGCTGCCCGCGCGGAGTCGATCACGGTGATCTCAGACTCCGGCGGCGTCCGGTGCGCCGTTGCATTCGGATACACATGCGTTACATAGAGTTTGGTTCCGTCTGGAGACTGCGAGATGTAACTCGCGCCGCGCCCCGCAGCCAGCCGCTTCTCTTCGGCTCCGGTTTGCGCTTCGAGCACAGCAACGTCATTCGAAATTCGGTTGGCGACAAACAGGTGCTTGCCGCTACGATCCTCCACTACGTTCGACGGCTCAGCACCCACGGTCCACGTCGCTGTAACTTCCAACGTTTTTGTGTCGATCACTGAGATTGTGTCGTCCCACGAGTTCGCCACGAATAGCCGATCAGCTTTCGGCGACAGCGAGAAACCGCGGGGCGCCTTTCCCACTTCGATCTTCTTGATCTCTACGAAAGTCTTCGCGTCAAGCACGCGCACTTGTCCGCCCTGCTGGCAAAGCACATACAGCCAGGCGCCATCAGGCGAAAACAGCATTTCGACCGGAGACAGATACTCGAGCCGTTCACCCGTTACGTTTGTCGTCGCAAACCCCTGCGCAGTCCTGCTGTTCCAGACGCACACAGTCAGCAGGAACGCACACAGCGCCGCCGCACCATTGCCGACAGCACCGACGGGCACCGCGCTGTTCCGGCGTCGACTCACTTCGGCTCCTCCACGGTCAGCACACGGTCCACGGCCTGCTTCTCGAGCGTCTGCTCACGGCCGCTCGGCCACTTCACCGCGATCTTGTCGATTTGCGTCGCAGCGCCCAACCCGAAGTGCATCCAGCCGTCATCCTGCGAGAGGTATCCCGAACCGGCTACGCGCTCTGCCGTCCAGCGCTTATCACCGGCATAGACCTCCACGCGCGCACCGATCCCGTCACGATTACTCTTCGTCGCCACTAGCTTGATCGCAACCCAATGGCCGGTATCGGTCGAGACATTGTGAACCAGCGTTCCCTTCGCGCCAAGGTTCACCAGGAACGCATCGACCTTACCGTCATTGTCGTAATCCGCGAAGCACGCGCCGCGTGCTACTGTGCGCGCGCTCAGCACCGGCCCGGCAGTCTCAGAAACATCGGCAAACCGTCCATTGCCCAGCCCGCGAAATAGCGTGTGCTCCTGCGGAATCAGGTGAATCAGGCCGCCGTGGAAGACCAAGATGTCGGGGTATCCATCGTTGTCGAAGTCGTAAACGCCTGTTCCCCAGCTCACGTACTGCGCGTTCGTCTGCGAAACTCCATTTGACACTCCTATATCCTCAAATCCCTGCTTGCCATTCCGCAAAAGCCGGTTGTAGTGCCCGTCGGTCACCCAGAGGTCCAGAACGCCACGGCCTTCCAGATCCGCAAACACCGGACCCATCGAAGACGTCGACTCGCCATTTTGTCCGAATGCCGTGCCCGTGTCGTTTCCGACTTCTTCAAACGTTCCATCGTGCTTGTTGCGGAAGAGAAAATTCTCCGTGCGGTCATTCGCGACGTAGATGTCATCCCATCCGTCGTTGTCGTAGTCCGCCGCGGTCACGCCCATCGTCCGGCCGACAAACGCAGCGATTCCCGACTTCTCCGAAACATCCGTAAATGTCCCGTTGCAGTTGTTATGGAACAGCTTGTTTGTCTCGCCTTCATAGTCCAGCGGTCCGGGATAGTTGTCGGCCGCGTAGTATGCGCGATACTTCGGGTCGAACTTCACGTAGCGGCCGACAAAGAGATCGACACATCCATCTTTGTCGTAGTCCAGCCACGTTGAACTGATGGTCCAGCCATCTACCTTGATCCCAGCCTTCGCCGTCACATCTGTGAAATGGCCTTTGCCGTCATTGTGATACAGGATCGTCTTGCCGTATCCCGTCACCAGCAGATCGACGTACCCATCGTTGTCGTAGTCCGCTGCGGTGACTGCTACGGCATACATATCGGGGTCGAGGCCCGACTGCTCTGTCACATCCGTAAAGTGCCCGTTTCCGTCGTTGCGATAAAGATGGTTGTGCGGCGGCACCGGCTTATTCTTCAGCGGATACGGATGCATCGAGTCAACCAGCGGCCTACCATTCACCACGTAGAGCGACGGCCGGCCCGAGTTGTTGTAGTCGAACCAGATGCACCCCGCGCCAGTTCCTTCGAGCAGCGAACCCAACTTCGCCGAGCCGAAACTGTGCGTGAAGTTGATCCCGGCTTTGTCGCTTGCGTCTTCGAAGCGAATCGTTGACTTTGCGGTAACGCTCGCCGGAGCGGCAGTTCCAGTTGTTGCCGGAGAGTTGCCCGTCTGCGCCGCTGCTAAGCACGCAGCGAGCAACCATAAAAGAAGTGTGCGGCGAAACATCTTAATTGCCTCCCCGCTGCAATTGCTGCGAAGTACCGGTCAGATCAACCGGTGTCGTAGTACGCAGCAGCACTTGCGGAACGCGGTTCTCCGGCGCGCGCTCCGGCCCTGCGTGGCAACCAACGCAATAGCGCTGCTCGCCCTTACGAATCCAGAACCAGCCGTGCTCCTGCCGCTGAACCTCGCCTCTTGCGTTCAGCAAGGCGAAGCGAATGGCGCGATCCGCCGGCGCTTTGACGAAAAACGATCCATCCTGCTCGACCGGCGCCGTTCCCATCGAGATCGCGCGTCCCGCCGCGTCCTGCGTCTCCAGCCGTATCGTCGCCGGCACGCCTTTCAGCGCGCCGTCGCGCGAGATCCGCGCATCGAGCGCCAGCAGATTCGCATAGTCCCAGTCGTGCAGGGCCGAAGGGTGTCGCTTCGGCCGATCGTGCGCTGCAACAATCACTGGTTGCACCAGGTTCTCGCCGTCGCGCGCCAGAATCGCTTGCATCGCAGGAGCGCCCGGTTTCCACAGCTTCAGTGCAAACTTCTCCACTGCGGAATCGCGAGCACTCAGCAGCCACTCACCGGAAGCCGTTTCCGCAATACCACCTGCATACTCACTGCTTGGCGCCGTTACTCGCTCCTCGCGCGCGAGCCTGGAGGTAAAGCGTGCCAGCGATCCGCCATGCGTAAACACCACGTCGCCGGACTTCAGCTGCGTTCCACCCCACCGCGAACCCGTTGCATTCGTGGGATGGTCGCAGCGGTACGACTCCACCCCGGACCCATCGGAGTAGACAAGAAACAACTCCGGTGTTGCGCCGTCACCGAGCGGAAACCCTGCTTCAAACAGAATGCGGCCATCGGCCAGCACTTCGGACGGTAGGGCGCTCGCGTTCATGTACATCAGCGAAAGCACCGGCTTCGAGCCCGCGCCCTCAATCTCAACGAGCGCTTTTGAGTCCATCAGCCTCGCTGATTTGAGTTGAAATCCATGTTCGGTCCGTTGTGCATACACCACCCTCCAACCGGGCAGATATAGCGGCCTGATCGCGTCGTCTGCGGATGTAACGGCCTGGCGCACGTGGTGATCCTTGAGCGTCAGCTCCCAGATCTGCCACTTATCGCCCGACGCCTTCTTCCCCGCAAAGAGCACGCTCGCGCCATCAAACGAGACGCTCGCATCCGCGCTCGCTGCAAACTCGGGCACAAGAGGTTCCGCTTTGCCGTAGTGAATCTCCAGCAACTGCGCGCCTTTCGGAAAGCGCTCACCGCCCTTCAGCGCCGCCAGGGGCTCATACACTGGCGCAGCCGTGACAATCACATCTGGATCGATTCTTTGTGCTGGATTCGGAGCGAATCCACACATCAGCATGGGCAGGGCACAGCAGCCGGCGGCGAAAAGCACTCTGGAACCGAACCTCATCCAACCGTCTCCAGTGCCTTGCAGGTTGCCGCTCCCCGCAGCGCAATGTGTGGCTCAAGCATCGCCATCATTCCTTCGAACTCATGGAAGTTGAGTGATTGTTCGCCGTCGCTCCACGCCTTCTCGGGATTCGGATGGACTTCGACGATCAGCCCATCTGAACCTGCCGCCACGCCTATCCGTGCCAGCGACGGGACCAACTCGCGATGCCCGCACGCGTGGCTCGGATCCGCAATCACCGGCAGATGTGAAATGTGTTTGAGCAGCGCGATGGCCGCCACATCGAACGTGTTCCGAAGCGTCGCGTCAAACGTGCGAATACCGCGTTCGCAGAGGATCACGTTGGGATTGCCGTTTTCAACGATGATCTGCGCCGACTTCAGCAGATCGCCGACCGTCGCCATCATGCCGCGCTTCAGCAAAATTGGCTTGCTCGACTTTGCCGCCGCCTCCAGCAGCGTGAAATTCTCCATACTGCGCGACCCGATCTGGAGAATGTCCGCGTACTCGGCGACCAGCGGTACATCGTCTTCGCACATCACCTCGGTGACGACGGCAAGACCAGTCTCCGCCCGTGCCTGCGCGAGCATCTTCAGCCCCGCCAGGCCATGACCCTGAAATGAATAAGGAGAACTGCGTGGCTTGAAGGCGCCGCCGCGAAGAACCCGTGCGCCATGCTCGCGCACGAAATGAGCTGTGGAAAGGATCTGGTGCTCAGTCTCTACCGAGCACGGCCCGGCCATGATGATGAATTCACTGCCGCCGATTTCGAGATCCAACGCCTGCACAACTGTCTGCTGGCGTTTCGAACTCTTCAGAACATCACTGGTCTCGGCAAAATGTTCCTGCCAATTCGCGCGCACCCGCTGCGCTCCAATCCGGGGAAGCGTCAGAGTACCGCCAGCCGTCCGCTCCCGCATCCACCCAAAGATTGAGGTGCAGAATCAGCAACTTGCCGCACCTGCCATTCTGGTTCTAGGCGCAACGGTTATCACTTGTCTGTGACGGATAAACTTGACTGCATCGCAATTTCGGCTACCGATGACTTTATGTTGTCAAAAAGACGCGCTCGGGGCCGCGTGATTCTCGAAGATCTTCTTTCTCGGAGCTAGGTGAAATCTTTTGAGATTCACGATGAGCTTGAAGGCTGAGATCTGAAGGCTGAAAGCTAAGAGCTAATAGCTGCTTTTGGCGGCTTGAACCCAAACGCTGCCTCGACGACCGCAGCCACGCCCAGCGCCAGTTCGTCCTCAAACGGCCGCGCCGCGATTTGGATGCCGATGGGAAGCCCCTCCGGCGAGCGCCCTACAGGAACCACCGCCGCAGGTGCGCCTAGCGTGTTGAACCACTGCGTATAGCGCACCGCATCCATATACTCGACCGTCTGGCCTTCGACAGACCACGAACGCTCGCCGTGCTTCCAGGCCGGCACGCTCGCTACTGGACAAAGCACAACCGGATAGTTGCGCATCTCCTCGAGTGTCTTCGCACGCAACATATCCATCTCGGCCCAGGCATTCAACAGTTCTGTGGATGTAAGAGGGCCAGTTCGCTCTGCAATCGCAAGAAACTCCTGAAAAATCGGACTGAGTTTCTCGCGGCCACGCTGAATTTCCGGCTGATAGAACATTGCGCCGCACTGCACAAAGAACGTCCACCACAGCTTGCGCAATCGTTCCAGCGTGCGCGGCCTGAACGGCGCAACGCAAAAGCCCGCATCGCTCAGCGCACGGGCCGCGACCTGCACCGCAGCGCACGTTTCGCGGGTGACAGGCGTCAGCCCATCATCTTCGAAAAAGCCGATACGAAACCTCCGCAGTTCATTCAAGCTCAATTCGCGCAGGGCCACCGGCGGGCCTGCCGGATCGGCTTTGTCCTGCCCGCCAAGCGTACGAAACATCAGTGCGATATCGCTCATCGTTCGCGCCATCGGCCCGATCACACCCAGTGTCGAAAAAGGCCCCACGCACGGAGGCAGATGTCCGCGTCCGGGGAAGCGCCCCGGTGTCGGCTTCAGAGAGCATATCCCGGTAAAGTGCGCCGGCACGCGGACCGATCCGCCGCTATCCGATCCCAGCCCGCCTGCCGACATGCCCGCCGCAATCGCAGCCGATTCGCCGCCGCTCGACCCGCCCGGAGTCCGTTCCAGGTCCCATGGATTCCGTGTCTGCCCATGCAGCAAGTTCGCAGTCTCGTAGGCCATCAGGAATTCCGGACAATTCGTCGTCCCCAGAATCAGCGCGCCCGCTGCGCGAAGCCGCGCCACTACGACCGCATCCTCGCTCGGCACGTCGCCTTTATGCAGCAGGCTACCGATCTCGCACTTATATCCAGCCGTCGCAATCGACGACTTCACCGTAACCGGTAGGCCATGAAGAGGCCCGCGCGCCTCCGTCGGCACGGTGCCCATCGCTTGCGCTTGCGCCCGAACACGTTCGACATCGAAATCTGCAAATGCATTCAATAGCGGATTCAACCGCTCAATCTGGCGGATGTGCGCCTCGGCTAGTTCCGAAACCGAGACCTCGCGCGCCCCCAGCATCTCCAGCTGTCGCACTGCCGGCTCAAGCGTCAGAGCATTCACGGCCGCGATGAGCCCCTTGCCGCGCAACCGGCGCCCGCCGCACCGCAGGCGCTATCGTCGGCCGGCGTCGAATGCATCACCTTATAGTCGAATCGGTACGAGTGCACCGGCTCGCCCGAATCGAACCGGTCGTTGTACTTTAGCTGGTAGTCTATCGCATCCTCATCATCCGGGAACTTCTCCGCCGCGGGATACGGATACGTGCTCATCGTATGGAACGGCATCTGCGCCACTGTGAACGGCATCGCATCCCACCAGTCCATGTCTTTCACGTATCCGTTCGCATAGAAGAAGTAATCGCGCTCCCAGTGCGGAGGCAACGCCGGCAGCTTCGAAGCATCGAACTGCGTCGCGATCTCCTCGCCGCTGCCGAAGATCGCATATCGATCGTCCACGCCCTTCACGAGCGCCGTCACGTCACCGAAGTGCGTGTAGTTTCCGCGCTGATGCTGGAACGGCCCGGTCAGACTCACGCGATCATAGTCGTAATCGAGATCGCCCGGACTCTTCCCTTCAATCTGTGTCGGATACCCGCGGAAACGCTCCGTCGCCAGTACTAGCGGCGCCTCTGTCGCGTGCGTCTCAGCTTCAGGATTGTTGTCGATCAGCACCTGGTCCCAGAAGATTTCGAGATTGCTCACCAATCGGATCTTCCGCGTACCTGTCGACAACTTGCCCGTCAGGTCCACGACAATCGTGCGCTCCAGTCCGGCCGGGAACCCAGCCTCGCCCGGAATCGTCACCCAAGTCCCATCCGGCCGCTGCTCCTCCACGTATGGAGAGATCGGCCTGATCCCCGACTGCCACGCCGCGTACAACGATGTCGCGCTGAAGTAGTTCACATAACCGGTCATTAACAGCTTTAGTGACGCATTTGTATTTACGGCGCCGAGATCCAGCGTGAGGTTGTGCACATTCGCAAACCCGTCATATGGAGTTGCCGTGAACCCACTCGCAAACCTGTGATCGCGTTTGCTCAACACCTCCAGCACATCGCGCCCCTCGCCATCCCATGCACCAATAGGCAGCCGCGTTCCGCGCGACGCCACAACGCGCCCTGAAGCAAAAGGCGGATCGTCAAGGAATCGCTCATCCGGATTCACCTCCACATTCTCCGGATGATCCACCGCTACGAGCCGCAGCTGGTCAATGTAATTCACCTCTTCCATCGGCTCGATGAAACGCAGGCTCAGCTTGCCGTCCACGCTTGCCAGCCGGTCGCCATCTACCTTGATCCACTCGCCCGGATTCGGAATGTTGCGCCGCGTCGGCGTGAACCAGTGTCCGACAACAGCAGCTCCGATCACGTCCGTAACCAGCTTGTATTTGTGCCCATCCCACGCAAACAGTACCGGGCAGGAACTCCCGCGGCGGTCCGCCTCCTTCATGGCGATCACCTGCGTATGCGGCAGATCGATCTCGTCCTGCAGAATTCCCGTTGGCCACAGTATGCGCAGCAGATCTATGTGGTCAGCCTCGCCCAGCCCGATCAGCAATTGCGGCGGAGCCTGCGTCGCGAGTCCCGAAGCGCCGGCGAGCTCCCACTTCTGCCACTGTCCGTTGGCGAAGATCTCCACCTTCGATCCCAGCGCCGTCTTGTTGTCCGCATACCCGCCGAGGTCGAGCCGCACAGAATGATTCTTGTTCGCGCCTACATTGCGTAGCAGCATCGGCTCGGCATTCTCCTGCGTCACGATCAGGTCTGCCGCACCATCGCCATCGATATTGGCCGCAATCAGTCCACGCGGAGCGGCCAGCAGAACTCCGTCCAATCCCAATGCGTGGCTCACATCCTCGAAGGTCCCATCGCCTTTGTTGCGAAAGACCTTCACGCGCGGCCCTGCGCTCGTCTCGACGATGGCGGCCAGATCGATCCATCCGTCGTTGTCGATATCGACCGCCGTCACCCCCCATCCGCGCGTAGCTCCATTCAGCGGCAATGACACGCGCTCGAAGCGCCGCCCGACGCCATTCGATCCCGCAACGTTTCGCCACAATGTCAGCCCCGGTGCGCCTGCATGAGTCACCGCGATGTCCATCCAGCCGTCCTTGTCGTAATCAAGAACAGCGATGCCCGCAGTTGCCGGCAGTTTCTCGCCTTCATAGAGCGGCTGCTGCGGATATTTCCCCTCACGTGGATTCACGAACAGTAGCGGCGCAGGGCCGTCGCCCGTCACCGCCAGGTCGACCGCGCGATCATTATTAAAGTCGGTCAGGATCGCGGCTGCCGTTCTGCCGCTGCCTCCGAGACCGGTCGGCTCAGTCCATTCGGTAAATGTCTTGTTCCCGTTGTTTCGCCACAGGACATTGGGTGAGCCGCCCTCCTTAAGAGGCGCACCCGTGATGAACAGATCCAGATCGCCGTCGTGGTCGTAATCCACAAACGTAATTCCCGTCGGGCGATTCCGCGCCGCAAGGCCGGCTTCTTCGGTCACATCCTGAAACTTCCCCTTGCCGAGATTCCGAAACAGATGCACACCATCGTCCAGCGCGACGGCCAGGTCGTTCAGGTTGTCCCCGTCATAGTCGCCGACAGCACACGCGGCTGCCCTACCTGAGATCTTCAGCCCGGCGGCTGTTGCATCCACATCCTCAAAGCTGCCATCGCTTTTCCGATGCATCACGCGGATTGCCTGCGAACCCGACTCCATCAGGACCAGATCCATCTGCCCCGACCCTGTCACATCCAGCATGCAAGCCCCGCCAGTTCCGGCCTCCGAGGACGCGGGTGCCCGATCCATTTCGCCGGGTGCCCCAGGTCTCGATGCCGGGGTCCCCGGCAACCGGTCTTTGTCGTTGGCGTGGTGTGAGACCTGGGAGACCATCTTCTCGGCAACCAGCTTTACCGGAATCATCGTCCGTTGCCGCGCCTGCGGCTCCATCACCGGAGTCACGGTCGAGTAGTGCCCCTGCTCGCCATACGCCAGACCGATCGCCGCCGAGACCTTAGTGCTCGTCATGTGCTGGAAGGCCTTGAAGTGCTCCTTCGCCGCATCCTTGTCGCCCACAGCCTGCAGGGCCCGAGCCAGTGCAAACTCTGCCGAGGCGTGCAGCGGCTGAATAGCCAGCGCCTGTCTGAGCGCTTCGATTGCCTTGTCGAACTGCTTCATCTCGCGATAGCAGACGCCCATGAAGTAGTACGAATCCACATCGCGCGGATCGAGTTTGACCGCCTGCTGAAAGCTTTTCAGCGCGTCTTCAAGTTCGTTGCCTGCGTGCTGCGCCAGTCCCAGGTTGTACCACGCCTGCGGATTGTTCGGATCGATCGCAATAGCTTCTTGCAGTACCTTCTTTGCGTCATCGATCTTCTGCAGCGTCAGCAGCGCAATGCCGTGGTTGATGGCTGCCTGCGCCATCTTCGGATCCTGCCTGAATGCCTCGGCGAAGCTCCGCTCCGCCTTCTCGGTGAACTGCTGCCCCATCAGCGCCACACCGCGATTGTTCAGCCGAACGGCATCTACATTAAAGCGCACTTGCGCCCCGGCGGTAACGGCCACAGCCACGAAAAACATGGCCACCTGGCCGCCCACTCGCATAAACTTCCTTCTCAATTCAGTCTCCAGATTTCACGGGCCTATTGCGCATTGCGATGCGGAACACTTCAGTGTATGCGAGCAATACGCCCCGGCAGAACATCGGAGATTCCGCTTTCGGTTCCACGAACGCAGCAGTCACCTGGATCGCACCAAACCAGCCTTGAGGAACCCCGTATGACCACCTCTTATCTGGGAATCAGTACACGCCACGAGTACCGGATCAAGACCTGGTATCGCTCCTTCCTGCTCGTACTTGGCGCGCCTGCGCTCGCCGGCGGAATCACCGTCCTTGCCCTGGCGTCAAGAAGCTCCAGCATCTCGCTGCCCACGGTAATGTCATTGACCTTCCTGGGTTTCGGCGCCTACTTTGTTGCCCTTGCCCTTCGCTCCCGAGTCATTATCGAGGGCACGCGTATCGAGATCCGCGGCGCGTTCACTGATCGCGAAGCAGATCTCAGTGAAATCAATGGCTATCGCACCATCAGTTCTCGCAATGGGAAGTACACGCAGATTTACCTCAACAACGGCCGCCGCGCTGTTACTCTTTCCAATCTCTTCGATCACGACGACGCCTTCGATGCATGGTTTCGCAAGATTCCCGACCTTGACAAACGCGATCGCGACGAATTACTCGTGAAGATCTCCCAACAGGAACAGCTCGGTGCAACGCCCGAGGACCGGCTGGCCGCTCTCTCCCGGGCAAAAACAAACAGCATCTTTGCACTCGTCATTTCCCTGGCGGCATCGATCGCCGCTAATTGGGGCGTACCAGCCCTCTATCTGCCGTTCTCGCTGGCTCTTGCGCTCATCCCGATCGTTCTGGCCGTCATGCTCCACCGCGCACCGCTATTGTACGCAGTATTCAAGCGCAAAGACGATCCGCGTGCCGAGCTCTTTTTCGCACTTACCGTCACGAGCTTTGGCCTCATGATTCGCGCACGTAGCATTCATTTCGTATCGATTGAGTCTATCGGAATCGTCGTGGCATTTCTCTCTGTGGTCTATCTTGGCGCTTTCTATCACTCCTATTTCGAAAGCTCTTCACCCGCCCGCACCTTTTTCCTGTTGCTGCTGCTTGCGGGTCTGTATAGCTATGGCGTCGTTACTGTCGCCGACGCAGTGACCGATCCATCCACCCCTGCCCACTTCGTCGCGCATGTTGTCAGCAAGCACTACACCACCGGTAGATCGCGCTCCTTCTATCTGGTGCTCGAACCGTGGGGTCCTCTTGAGCAGCCCAGCAATCTCGGTGTCTCCCAGACACAGTACGACCGAACGGAACCCGGCGATCAGGTTTGCCTCGATCTATATCCCGGCCGCCTCAATGCGGCCTGGTACACGCAGGTTTCCTGCTCAGCTTCGCCTCTGGACTCGCAGCAATAGCGCGGCGTACGCTCCGTTGCACGTTTATACTGCGAGCTGTGATGCTGGCTTGTGATTCCGTCCACTGGCAAAGCTTTCTGGCACGCTCACCGTTGCCATCGCCGTCGAAGAGGTCTATCGATTCGCTCATTGAGCGGTCAATTCTCATCACCGGCGCAGGTGGCTCAATCGGCTCTGCACTCGCGCTCCGACTGGCGGTCCACGGTGCACGCCTGATTCTGCTCGAATCGTCGGAGACGGCGCTTCACGAGTTGCAGCAAGCGTTCGCCGATCGCGGCGCAGATGATCGTGCGGCGTTCTACCTTGGCAGCGCCGGTGATGGCATTCTGCTCAACGAGATCTTCGCAGTTCACCGACCCCATCTCGCCTACCATGCTGCGGCTTTCAAGCACGTTCCCCTGCTTGAAGAGCAGCCGCTGGCCGCGATCGCGAACAACGTCCTCGCCACGCAAGTGCTGGTTGCCGCCGCCTCTGTGCACGACGCACATATCGTTCTGCTTTCCACCGACAAGGCCGTCGCTCCGGCAGCTGTCATGGGAGCGACTAAGCGCGCCGCCGAGCAGATCGTCCTCGTAAACGGCAGCACTGTACTTCGCCTCGGTAACGTGCTTGCTTCGCGCGGCAGCGTGGCCGAGGTCTTCGCAGAGCAGATTGACGCCGGCCGTTCCCTAACCGTCACGTCTCCGGCCGCGCGACGCTATTTCATCACCGTCGATGAAGCCGTCGATCTTTTGCTCGCGGCCGCCGGTGACCGGGTCAAACCATCACTTTTTGTTCCCGATCTGCACGTTTCGCACTACATCGTCGATCTCGCCCGGTTCATGGCTCGCACCCTGGCGCCCCATCGCAAGATTTCGCTTGAGTTCACGCATCTGCGCGCCGGCGACAAGGAATCGGAGTTCTTGTGGTCTGCGACGGAAACTCCGTTTGCCGTTGGCGCAAATGGTCTTGTACGCGTCGACTCGCCTTCTCTGCCCACCGACCAGCTCGAGCGCATGCTGGGAAATCTGCAAGCCGCTGTCGATTTGCGCGAGGGGAGTACAGCTCTCACGATTCTCTGCAAGCTCGTGCCTGACTACACGCCCAGCAACGTTGTTCGGACTCTCTGTTCGCGCCTTGAGTCTCCTGTTCACGATGCGTAAGCACGGCAAACCCAAGAGGCGCATCGCGGTCGTCACCACCTCGCGCGCCGACTACAGCCATCTCTACTGGCCGCTTCGCGAACTCGCTGCTCACCCGTCAATCGAGTTGGGCGTCTTCGCCCTCGGCCCACATCTCTCGCCGCAGTACGGCAACACCATCGCTGAAATCGAACGCGACGACTTTCCGATCCAGGCACGCATCGAGTGCCTGCTCGGATCCGACACAGACACCGGAATGGCCAAGACCATCGGCGTCGCCGTTCTCTCGCTCGCCGACGCGCTCACCGCATGGCGTCCCGACATCCTGCTGCTCATCGCCGATCGCTATGAGATGCTCGCACCCGCCAGCGTTGCTGTCGCACTGCGCATCCCGATCGCGCACATCGAAGGCGGAGAGATCAGCCAGGGCGCTATCGACGACCAGGTTCGCAACGCCATCACCAAGATGGCGCATATTCACTTCACGTCAACCGAAACCGCGCGTCGCCGCGTGATCGCAATGGGCGAAGAGCCCTGGCGCGTGCATCACGCTGGAGCCCCCTCACTCGATCATCGGCGCCGGTCGAAGCTCCTCACTCGTACACAACTTCAGGAGCGCTTGAACCTGAAGCTCGCATCGCCAACGATTCTCTGCGCGTGGCACCCAGTAACGATTCTTCGGGATACAAATGCCGAAGCAGATGCGCTCTTCACCGCGCTTGCCGAAGCGCCGGGCCAGCTCATCTTCGTCTACCCCAACACCGATGCCGGGAGCCACGCGCTCATCGCACGAACGCGCACACTTGCCGCGACCCACCCCGATACACACATATTTATCAATCTCGACGCCGTCACCTACTGGAGCCTTCTGAGCCAGATGGATGCGATGGTCGGCAACTCGTCTAGCGGCATCATGGAAGCCGCGTCTTTCGCTCTGCCCGTGGTGAATGTCGGCATCCGCCAGCAGGGACGCGAGCGCGCACGCAACATCATCGATGTTCCCGCCGACACGGCAGCCATCTCCTCTGCTCTCAAGCGCGCTCTTAGAGAGTCCTTCCGCGCCAGACTGCGCGGCATGACGAATCCTTATGGCGACGGCGCCGCGGCAAAAAACATTGTCCGCGTTCTCTCAGCGGTCGCCCTCGATAGGCTCCTGATGAAGCAACCGGCGCCAGTTCCACCGCGAGAACTTCGGTCCTGATTGCGCGGGTTTCTATGCCTTCCCTGCGCAACAGGTGGTGGTTCGCTCCAGGTCCTAGAAAATAAGAACTTCTATCCCATTATCGTTCCACCAGGAAATTATCTCTTCTTAAACAACTGATCTTTACCGGGGCGCATCCATTCAGAGTGTGGGCGTGTCTGCTGGATTCTACGCCCGCAAGAATCCTCAGACTCGTCTCAACCTCCACAGTCGATCGAACTATCGGAGCGATCAGGCGGTGTTGTGCCTGCGCGGTTCCCCGACGGAAATTAAATTCCCGGCAGGGAATCGGCACCGGTTGCGCCGTCGGTTCCCGCTGTTTATTGACTCCCAACCGACAAACGAAGAGCAGGTCACCAATGGTAGTAAAGACACAGAGCAAAGGTCACGGAATAACCGGACTGAATGTTGGAACTGAGAACGTCCGGCGCTATTTCCCGAAAGGAACCCAAAACATCGAGCTTCAACTCGGACACCTTCGCATCCAGTGTGGTCTCAAGCCCGACTTCTGGCAGGGCCAACCAGAAATCTACGATCCACGGCTCTGCGCCTGGCTCGAGTCGAAGAATCTCCACTCCAACTCACGACACACTTCCGTACCGCTTGCGATGATCCCCGCCGGCGAGAATTCCTTCCAGCTGCGACCCATGTCTGTCGCGCGCCACTCGCACTCCAAAATTCCTCCCGCAACGGCGGCCTAAATAGAAAAGTTCATCTCCATCGCAAGCGGCGCCAGATCCTTGGCGCCGTTTTCTTTTGGAAACAAAGCAATGATTTGCCACAGTTTGCATCAACAAAAGAAACTGTTGAAACGGTCCTTTCGCGATTACGAGGTTCGGATCGCAAGAGGATCAACGATTAGCATTGAATCTATGAACCCTTCGCAGCTCGAACAGGCCATTGAGCGCCACTTTGCCGCAGGCGCAGCCGCTGCAGCCGACCGCGCCGCACTCGAAACTTTTCTTGCTCTCCGCGATGCGCTCGAACGGGGCGAACTTCGCTCCGCCTCTCCCAATCCGGCATCACCCACTGGCTGGCGCGTGAATGCCTGGGTCAAAAAAGGCATCTTGCTCGGCTTTCGCATCGGCGCTCTCGAAGATCACCAGGCTTCCGGCTTCTCTTTCGTGGACAAGCACACCTATCCGGTCCGCCATTTCAACGCATCCAACGGCGTTCGCGTTGTTCCAGGTGGATCGTCCATCCGTGCCGGAGCGTATGTCGCCCGCGGAGTCGTATGCATGCCGCCCATGTACATCAACACTGGAACATGGGTTGACGAAGGCACGATGGTCGACTCGCATGCCCTCGTTGGATCCTGCGCGCAAATCGGCAAGCGCGTTCACTTGAGCGCCGCCGCGCAAATCGGCGGAGTCCTTGAGCCCGTCAACGCAAGTCCCGTCGTCATCGAAGACGACGTTCTCGTTGGCGGCAACTGCGGCGTCTACGAGGGCACGATTGTCCGCGCAGGCGCGGTTCTCGCCCCGGGCACCATCCTCACTCGCGGCACGCCGGTCTTCGATCTCGTCAACGGCGTCACGATTCGCGCTGACTCCGAAACGCCCCTCATCATCCCTTCCAATGCGGTCGTGGTCCCCGGTTCACGCCCAGTGGCGAAAGGCAAAGGCCACCCCAACGGCGAGGCCTGGGGACTGTCGCTCTACGCTCCAGTCATTGTGAAATATCGCGATGACAAGACCGACCTGAGCACCGCCCTTGAAGATCTCCTGCGATAATCCGCACTCTTCTCTTCCCAGGTCTCAAAATCGAGACCTGGGTAACCCAAGGATGTTTGTGGAGTCAGCAAGGCGCCCCATCCCCGCGGCGGCGAGAGTGGGAACCAATCAGGCCTCCACTTCGAGTCTCTCGCTAATGGCGCTTCAGCGCCACTAACTCCGCTGCTCTACTTGCTACCCTTGAATCCGTGCCAGAGACCCCGCAACTCATTCGCTTCGGCGTAATCGGCCCCGGCCGCGCCGCCTCCCGCTTTGCCCAGGGCATCCGGGCCGTTCCTCACACTTCGATCGCGGCAGTATGGGGCCGCGACCCGGATCGTGCCCACGTCTACGCGCGCAAACTCGATGTGCCCGTAATCGCGGATTCGATTGACGCCCTGCTCGCCTCCGACATCGACGCCGTCTATGTCGCCACCCATCCCGATTCGCACGCCAATTTCTGCCTTGCCGCACTCGTCGCTGGCAAACACGTGCTCTGCGAAAAGCCGGCCGCCCTCAACGTCCGCCAGCTCGAATGTATCCTCGCAGCCGCCCGTGGTCACGACCGTCTCTTCATGGAGGCGATGAAGCCGCCTTTCTTCCCGCTCTACCGCAGTCTCCGCGCGCTTCTTCAGGTTGACCCGATTGGCCCCATTGGCTTCATTCGCGCCGGTCACTGTGATTCATCACTCGCGCCCGACCACCCGCTTCACTTCCTCGAACTCGGAGGCGGCGGCATCCTCGGTATCGGCCCTTACGAAGCCTTTCTCGTGCTCGACTGGCTCGGCCCGCTTAAACGCGTGCAGACCATGGGTCGGCTCAGTCCCGCAGGTGTCGACAACTTCGCTATCTTTCAGACGGAGCATGAGCGGGGCATGGCCCAGTTGCACACCGGCCTCGATCTTCTCAGTCACGGCGACGCGATGCTCTGCGGCGCCCGCGGCTATGTCTTGATTCACGCCAACTGGTGGAATCCCGCACGCGCGACGATCCATTATCTCGACGGTCGAGTCGTGGAACTCGACGAGCCCTACACTAACGGCGGATTCAACTACGAAATCGCCCACTTCTGCGACCTTTTCAGCCGAGGCCTACTCGAGAGCCCCATTATTACGCACGAGCTGTCCCTCGGCATGGCCCGCCTGCTCGAAGAAGCGCGCCTCGCGCTTGGAGTCCAATTTCCTAAAGAACAGACAGTCGGCTAACCTTCCGGCTCAATGTTTCGAGTTACCCGGTCGCAGCGCACCGTCGATCGTATTGAGCAGCTTGCCCTGAGAGTCGCCGAAGTACTCCCAGAACATCACGCCGCCCAGCTTGCGGCTGCGCACGTAGCTGCACTTTGCCTTCAGCGACTCCGGATCCTCGTACGAGACGAAGATGCGCTTCTCAGTGTTGTAGAGGTAAGGCACCTGTGCCTTGTCATCCCAGAACCGCGCGAACCCCTGTCCGAGCATGGTCGAATCGATCGCGCTAAAAGGCGCGTAAGCACCGGGAATGGGCTTGCCCGGCTGGAACAGCCCATGATTCCGATCCGGCACCTCGCCCCACTCGCGGCCGTAGAACGGAACGCCGAGCAGAATCTTCGCAGCCGGCACGCCCGCCTTCTCAAACGCCCGCACCGACTCGTCTGACGATGCCTTCTTCGGATCGGCCGGATTGGCAAACAGTGGGGCATGATGCCCTGTTGTTGGATCCGATGCTGCCTCGTAGTAGTCGTACGTCATCAAGTTCACAGTGTCCACGTATTTCTGCACCTGCCGCATCTCCGTGTGCGCAATCACCTCATCCGCGGCACCCATCGCAACTGTCAGATACAGCCTGCGTCCCGTCTTCTTCGCTCGGCCATCGAAGCGTTCGCGCAGCTCCTTCACGAGCGATGTAAAGTTCTGCTTGTCCTCTGCGCGAAATGGATTTCCCGCGCCCGGCAGTCCCGGATACTCCCAATCAATATCCAGCCCATCGAGATCGTACTGCGTGAGAAATTCGATCACGCTCTCTTCAAACACGCGGCGGCTGCTCGCCGTCAGCGCCATGTCGGAGAAGTTCGTCGACCCGAGCCACCCGCCCACAGACACGAGCACCGTCAGCTGCGGATTCGCGCTCTTCAATCCAATCAGGTAGGCAAAGTTCTGCGCGTCTGCAGGTCCGCCAATCACCATGCGTCCGCCCTTGATACCGGCGAACGCATAGTTGATCCGTGTCAGCCTTCTCGCGTCCACCTGTCCCGGCTGGAGGGCAGCACCGCGCGTGAATACATATCCCGTCACCTCCATCTTGGCGGGAGCTTTAGGCGCGGAAAAGCCAGGGGCCGGGACGGCGAGAAAAGAGAGCACAATCCAACGCAGCGAGATCTTCATGTCGGGTCCACCATCAACCTAACAGATGCCGCGCTGCCAATTGTGCATCTCCCATGCGAATCGAACCCCGCCCTAAGGCCGCTGTCCCATTGGCCTCTCGTGAATGATCATCCACAACGTGCCGAACCGATCGCGGAGCTGCGCAAATCGCGTCGCGAAGAATGTCTCCTGCAAAGGCATGAACACCTCGCCGTCATGGGAAAGCAGCGCGAAAATCCGCTCCGCATCCGCGTCGCTTGCGACCGCCAGGCACAGATAGGCGCTACGCATCGGCTTGAACCGGTCCGGCGGAATATCGCTGGCCATAATCACCGTTTCGCCGACCGTGATCTGCGCGTGCAGCACCGCGTCCTGCATTCCCGGCGGTACTTTGCCCGGTTCCGGCATCTCACCGAACTTCATGATCATGCCGATCTTTGCACCCAGGTGCTGCTCATAGAACTTGAATGCCTCGGCGCAGTTTCCGCCGTAGTTCAAATATGTGTTCACTTTCATAGATCGCTCCCGGAAGGAAATTTGGTTCCTCCTGAATGAGATGCTGCAGGCTGGAACTTTCGGCATGTTTTTGAACGAGTTGCCTCCGCCCGGTATGCATCCAAGCAGACATGCAGGTGTTAGCATCAACCTGACAGATGCAAAACGAAAAGCTGAAGATTATCCCGCTCGGCGGTCTTGGCGAATTCGGAATGAATTGCCTGGCGATCTGCTGGGCAGACGACATCATCGTCATCGACGCCGGTCTCATGTTCCCCGAAACAGAGTTGTTGGGCGTGGATGTTGTCGTTCCAGACATCTCCTACCTGGTCGAAAACAAGCAGCACGTCCGTGCCATCGTCCTGACCCACGGACACGAGGACCACATCGGCGGACTCCCGTGGATCCTGAGCGAACTCAAGGTGCCGGTCTACGCGACCGAGTTTACCCTCGCGTACGTCGAGGGCAAGCTCGAAGAGCACGAACTTCTCGACGAGACCACGTTGATCGAAATCACCCCGCGGGAAAAGTTCTCCATCGGCCCCTTCACCATCGAACCCATCCGCGTCACCCACTCGCTGGTCGACTGCGTCGCCCTCGCCATCGACACCCCGGTCGGCGTCATCATCCACACCGGCGACTTCAAGATCGACCTCGCCCCGCTCGACGATGAGGCCTTTGACCTGCATGCCTTTGCCGAATATGGCAAGCGTGGCGTGGTGGCTCTGCTGCAGGACTCCACTAACGTTGAACGCTCCGGCTATACGCCCAGCGAGCGCGCCGTCATCCCGCGCCTGCACGAGATCTTCTCGCAAACCAAGAAAAAGCTCTTCTTCAGCTGCTTTTCTTCCTCCATCTACCGCATCCGGATCGCGCTCGAACTCGCCCGCAAGCACGGCCGCAAAGCCGTCGTCCTCGGCCGTTCCATGATGGAAAGCACCGAGATTGCGCAGGACCTCGGCTACATTGAGGTCCCACCCGGCCTCATCATCAACCCAGGCCAGATGCGCGACTATACGCCCGACGAGCTTCTCGTCCTCATCAGCGGCACGCAGGGCGAACCCATGAGCGCCCTCAGCCGCGCCGCTGTCGACAACCACAAGCATGCCCGCGTCGAGGCCGGCGACACCGTCGTTCTCAGTTCGCGCATCATCCCCGGCAACGAGAAGAGCATCTTCCGCGTCATCGACCACCTCAGCCGCCGCGAGGCTAATGTGATCTTCGACGACGGCTCTCACGGCCTCATCCACGTCAGCGGACACGGCTCGCAGGAAGAGCTGCGCCTGCTCATCAATCTTGTCCGGCCAAAGTTCTTCATCCCCATCCACGGCGATTACCGCAACCTGCGCCGCCACGCGCAGCTCGCGATGGAGACCGGCGCCGTCGAGCATGCCATCGTGATCGAAGACGGCGACGTCCTCGAACTCGACCAGAGTGACGCCCGCAAGAAAGACAAGGTGACCGCCGGCCGCGTCCTCATCGACTCCGGCTCGACCATCGACGTCGTCGAGGATCTGGTCATTCGCGACCGCCGCATCCTCTCGGAAGACGGCATCGTCCTCGCCGTGCTGGCCATCAACAAGCGCATGGGCAAGATCGAGCGTGAACCCGAAATCCTTATGCGCGGCTTCGGCGGCGCCGACATCACCGAAGAGGCCCGCGAAGTCGTGCTCAAAACAATCGACGGCCTCAGCGAAGAACAGAAAACGGACTATGGCCTGGTTAAGGAAAAAGTCCGCGTCGAGTTGAAGCGATTAATCCAGAAGACCACCGGCCGCCGCCCCATGATCATGCCAGTGATTCTGGAGATCTGAACCCAGAAGCTATCGCGAAGAGCCATCGCGCCGTCATCCCGAGCGAGGCGACGAGGCGACGAGCCGAGGGATCTGCAGTAGTATCTCGGGGCTGGGAGTGCGCGAATGTTCGGCATGGCCGCCGCACGTATCGCCGCCATCGCTCTTGTATTCGTTTCCTGCGCAACGCTCTCCCAACAACCTGCGATAAGGAGCATTACGGTAACCGTCACAGAGCAGGCGGATGCTCTCTTTCCAGGCGCTCGTGTTTTAACCCCGAAACAACTATCAGGCCCCCGGTTTGAAGCCACAGCCGAGGCCATCGGTTAGGCCGCCCTCAATTTGGAGCCAGGACGATACGACCTGAGAGTACGCACCTTTGGATTCCTATCCTGGTTTGAAGCAATGGCGGACACACATCGAACCGTCACTCTTGAGTGACGGCGGGAGCATCCGTTCTCCTCGCGTCGATCCGCTAGGTCTCATTCCGGAAGAGCAGCAGCAGCTGACAGCAGATATCGCGTTGATGCCGATGCAGCAATTCATCCCTCGCGCGAAGCGACTCCGGTCACGATTGCATTTGTTCTAAACCCGACTGACTAATCCCTGTTCCCTAATCCCTGATCTTTGCCCCTCTTCTGTAGAATTCCCTCATGCACCGCCTCACGGTCTCGCTGTGCCTTGCCGCAGTCGTCGCCGCAGCACCCACGCTGCACGCTCAGAACCCTGCACCGCAATCCATGGCTGCGGCCGCGACCTGTCCGCCAACCACAACCCTCGGTGAGCTGATCAAGGCCGTCGACGAAGCGGTCAGTGGCCCGGCCAATAAGGATCGCACCTGCTTCCGCGCACTCTTTCTGCCGGAAACACGGCTGATCCCGCTGCGTCACCAGCCCGATGGCAGCTACCAGCCCCGCGTCCTCACTGTCGACGACTGGATCAGCGCCGTAGGCAAGCGCGGCAGCGAAAGCTTCACCGAGCACCAGATCAAGGTGAAATCGGAAACCTACGGCCACCTGGCGCACTTGTGGAGCACCTACGAAACTCGCGGTGCCGACGGAAAGCCGATGGACCGCGGCATCAACAGCATTCAGGCGGTCTTTGACGGCAAGCAGTGGAGAGTCATCCAGATCGTGTGGCAGGCCGAATCGCCCTCCGAACAAGTGCCGGAGAAGTACCTGCCATGACCGTAGCCGCTGATTCCCTCGTGTCCATCGACGCCATCCGCGCAGCCGCTGACCGCATCGCCCGCATCGCCGTCAAAACGCCGCTCGTGCGCGCATACTTCCCCGATGCGCCCGGCGAGGTCTTTCTGAAAGCCGAGAGCCTCCAGCCCATTGGCAGTTTTAAGCTCCGCGGCGCGTCAAACAAGATTCTCCAGCTCACGCCCGAGGAAATCTCACGCGGCGTCATCACCTACTCGAGCGGCAACCACGCGCAGGGTGTCGCCTACGCCGCACGCGAAGTTGGCGCAAAGGCTGTCATCGTCATGCCCTCGAACGCACCCGCCATCAAGCGCGCAGCCACGCTCGCTTATGGCGCTGAGGTAGTCGATGTCGGAGTCGCCTCCAGCGAGCGCCTCGCCAAGGCCGAAGAACTCGTCGGGCAACATGGCTATGTTGTTATCCCACCCTACGATGACGAACAAATCATCACGGGCCAGGCCACTTGCGGTCTTGAGATCATCGAAGCCCTGCCGGAAGTCGATCTCGTCCTCGCGCCTGTCTCCGGCGGAGGCCTCCTCAGCGGAGTTGCCACTGCGGTCAAGCGCCTTCGCCCGCAAACAAAGGTCTACGGCATCGAGCCCGAACTCGCCGGCGACACGGCCGAGAGCTTCCGCACCGGCAAGATCGTCACATGGCCCGCCGAACTTACCTCGCGCACCATCGCCGACGGCCTCCGCACCCAGAGCGTGGGCGACCGCAACTTCGCCCATATCCAGGCCTTTGTCGACGGCATCATCACCGTCACTGAAGCCGAGATCCGCGCTGCCATGCGGGCCATCGTCGCCCAGGCGCGTATCGTCCCCGAACCGAGCGGAGCAGTCTCCTCCGCAGCGCTGCTCTTTCACCAGGCGGAGCTGCCGCCCCACAAAACCGCCGTCGGGGTCGTGAGCGGCGGCAATGTCGATCCCGTGCTGCTGGCCCAGGTGCTTACTGAAACCGGAGGGTAACGTCGTTTCAATATGACCATCCCAGCGATGAAGTCGACCTTGAATCTCCGCGCCGCACAGTCGCTTGTGCTTTGCCTCATCCTTTGTGCCCTGCCGCTTGCCGCTCAGAAGAAGAAAGACCAGCTCCAGAAGCCGATTGCCGGCCCGCGCGCGACCGCCCTCCAGGTCACAGCGCTCTACGTCTCCGCCAACACCAACGCGCAGAAGGTCGATCGAGTGCAGCCCGGCCGCGAATTGGTGGTCGCGGAAAAGAGCGGTGACTGGCTCCGCATCTACGCCAATACCGACATCGAAGAAGAACACTCCAGCGACGCGCCGATCTTCGACACCAACGACACGCCCCCGCCGATCTCCGGCTGGGCCCAGGCGAAGGGCGTCGTCATCGAAAGCACGCCCAATGGCGACCAGATCCTGATGGGTGCGGCCGCTGATCAGGAATCGTTGGCCAACGATCCTCGAGGCCCGGTCAACGCTGCGCGCACCGCGCATCTGCTCTATCGCCGACTCGTCGAGATTTTTCCGAATTCTCCCTTAGCCCCAGAGGCCGCATGGCGCGCCGCCGACATCCTCTGGCAGATCCAGAAGGCCGACGCCTCCTCACGGCCCTCCGCCAAGGAACAGGCGCCCTATCTCCGCGAGCAGATGGATGAGGACGGGATGAAGCATGTGATTCGTAATTTTCCTCATACCAAACAGGCCGACTACGCTGCCTACGAACTTCTCGACAATAAAATGTGCGGCGACTGGCAGGGCCAGGAGAAATGTCCCGAGAAAGAAGCTGAAATCTACGAGAAGTTCGCGGCAGAGCATCCTGACGGATCGCGCACGGCGCAGGCTCTGTTCCAGGCAACGTTCCGGCAGGCCGTGCTGACTGATATGTACGCGGCCGACAACAACGATAAGAAAAGCGAGGCCGCGCATGCCCGCGCTCGCGAACTTGCCGGTAAACTTAAAGATAAATTTCCGCAGTCGGATTACGCAGCCCGGGCAGCGATGCTCGTGTTCAAATTGGATCAGGGTATTCCGGTTTACGGCATCGAAAGGCAATAGAACTGTACCGCAAATATATTCTGTGAAGGACAGGCTTCACCGCTTTTGGAGAAACGCATTGTGAAGAGCGTTCCGTATGACGGCACGACTTTATTCGTGCCGCAAATGTTCAAGAAAAACAACAGGGCTTTAGCCCCTGAGGGCCTTACTGCTCTAGTCCTTATCCTGTTCTGCTAGCGCCGGGTTTCCGCGCGTATCGGAGGCTTTTTGAACGTCTATATTCAGTCAGTTATTTTGGGCATTATTGAAGGATTAACCGAATTTCTTCCTGTGAGCTCGACAGCGCACCTTCGCATTGCCGAGGCTATGATGCGCATTCCGCTCGACGACACGTACTGGAAGATGTACACGGTGGTCATCCAGGCCGGTGCCATCCTTGCCCTTATGCTTCTCTTTCTGGGTCGCATCGTCGCCTTCGTCAAGAGCTTTCCGCGCGGCGAGAGCGGCGACCGTACCTGGCAAAATCATCCCATTTCCCTCACGCTCATCGCATTCGCCTTCACCTCGGCAATCGCCCTGCCATTGCATAAGCTTACGGAAAAACACCTCGGCAGCATCGCGATCATGGCATGGACTCTGCTGATCGGCGGCATTGTCATGTGGGTGATCGACGCCCGCTCTTCACGTTATGAGCCCACCACGATTCACGTCGAAGAGATGAGCCTGGGCCAGTCGATCTGGATCGGCATCTGCCAGTCGCTCTCGGCCATTTTTCCCGGCACCTCGCGATCAATGTCGACCATCGCAGCCGGGCAGATCACCGGCATGGACCGCCCGTCCGCCCTCGAATTCAGCTTCCTGCTTTCCATTCCCACCATGATCGCCGCGACCGCATGGGATCTCCTCAAGTCAATTCACCCCAGCAAGGCGGCGCTGGCCGAGGGCGCCGTCCCGGTTGCCGACGTCACCATGACCGGCCAGAAATGGGTTGTCTTGATCATCGGATTTGTGGTCTCGTTCATCGTGGCGCTCGGTGTCGTGGAGTGGTTCCTGGCCTGGGTGCGTCGTCGCGGCTTCACCATCTTCGCTGTCTACCGCATCATCCTCGCTATTTCGCTTCTGGTGCTTGGCGGCAAGTATCTGGGAAGCTGATTCTCCGAGGCACAGCCTGGAGAGTCTGGGCGTCTCTTCTCGACCAGTCAGATCTTCGGCACCAAACGAGCGCCGCCGATCAATCGCAGAGCGGCGTTCGTGACCCTCTCCAGCTCGAACGGTACAAACCTGTCCAGATGGAGTGCCGCCATCCCATGCAGCAGGGCCCATAGTTCATCGGCCAGAGTCTGGCCGTCGGCCGCAGTGGCTCCCTCCCCTGCCAGCGGCTGGACAGTATCTCCAATCACCTGGCAGAGATTCTGAGCAGACCGGCTGACCGCGTCCTTGTCGATGGGCGCCCCGTCCATTCCGTTCATTAGCCGGTAAAGTTGCGTGTGCTCGAGCATAAAAGTCCAATACCGCTCAACCATTATCAAAACAGCAGCATTGCCATCCTTCGGAAGGTTCTCCGTGAGACGGTTTTCGAGCATCGCAATCGCTTCGACGGCGATCTGCGTCAGCAGGTCTTCCTTGTCGCGAAAATGTTCGTAGAGCAACGGTGACGCATAGCCAAGCTCATGCGCAACCGACCGGATCGTCACCGCCCTCCATCCGTGGCGCACACCAATGGCCCGGGCAGCCGATAGAATCTGCTCACGCCCTGCGACAGGCCGCCTTCTGCTCCGGCTCATTCTCATCTCATCGGTTGTCATGGTCCTCCTGATCCATATGATCAATGCAGCCCATTCCACGGAGCGTCGTTTCCACCGCCGTCTGTAACGAAGTATGCGGCTCCCTCCCGAGAAAGTGCACCAGCCTCGTATTATCCAGTTGAATCGGCGTCCTCCACAGCGGACGTGTCGCGTTCAGTTCGCGCATCGTTTCATTGAACGGCGATGCGAGACCGAAGATCAACCACGGCAGTGACCTGACAGGAATCGATTCGCGACCCGCAGCTTCGCGGACTGCCGCGATCATCTCTGTTCCGTCCTCATCCCAGTGGCCCCGGAAATGGAATCGCTCGAAATCCGCGAGCTCTGCTTCGCGATCCATGAGTTCCGCGAAAGTCTCGCCGGCATCCGGAAGATAGGCCCACGAATGGCCGATCCCCTTCCTTCCAGGATTCGTAATGCTCCTGACTG
>Ga0126381_100000694_pt1 | contig 37257 bp, 21 predicted proteins | sample PanSoiMetPlot_28_FD_96465 | JGI IMG/M metagenome (GOLD analysis project Ga0126381, IMG submission 96465) | Tropical forest soil microbial communities from Panama - MetaG Plot_28 | ecosystem: Environmental > Terrestrial > Soil > Tropical forest > Bulk soil | place: Panama | collected 2016-02-17 | reverse complement strand
CTCGGCACTTTCGTGTACGTGATCAAGCCGGACGACACGGTTGAAGTGCGCAAGGTGGAAGTGGCTGCCGCGGAAGGCGAGACCACCGCGGTGAAAACCGGGGTCGAGGCGGGCGAACGCTTGGTGGTGGAGGGCGCGGACCGGCTCCAGCAGGGGAGCAAGGTCAAAGTTCGGCTCGCCGCCGCAAATACCGGCGACTCCACCAACTCCGGCATCGCCAGCCAGGGTGCTCAGAGCGGCGCGCCGTGAATTTGTCCCGTACATTTATCCTGAGGCCGGTTGCCACCTCGCTGCTGATGGTGGCGATCCTGCTGGCGGGGGGAGTTGCCTACCGGCTGCTGCCGGTCTCGGCACTGCCAGAGGTCGATTATCCTACGATCGAGGTGGTGACTTTCTATCCCGGCGCCAGCCCCGACGTGATGGCCTCGTCGGTCACGGCGCCGCTGGAGCGCCAGTTCGGCCAGGTGCCGGGGCTGAACCAGATGACCTCGAACAGCTCCTTTGACAGTTCGGTCATCACTCTGCAGTTCGTACTCAACCTGAACATCGACGTGGCCGAGCAGGAAGTGCAAGCCGCGATCAACGCCGCTTCGACCTATTTGCCCAAGGATCTGCCCAGTCCGCCCATCTATAGCAAGATCAATCCTGCGGACGCGCCGATTCTCACCCTGGCGTTGACCTCAACCCGCCTGCCGTTGGCGCAGGTCGAGGACCTGGCCGACACGCGCCTGGCGCAGCGCATCTCGCAGTTGCCGGGAGTCGGGCTAGTCAGTATCGGCGGCGGGCAGAAGCCGGCCGTGCGAATCGAGGCCAATCCGACCGTGCTGGCGTCCTATGGGCTGACCCTGGAGGACCTGCGCTCGGCGATCGGGCTGGCCAACGTGAATGAGGCCAAGGGGAACTTCGACGGGTCGCGCCAGGGCTATACCATCGACGCCAACGACCAGTTGCTTACGGCCAAGGAATATCGGCCGCTGATCGTGGCATACAAAAAAGGCGCTCCGATTGTTCTGTCGGACGTGGCGCAGGTCACCGACGGCGCGGAGAACGTCAAGGAACTGGCCTGGATGAACAAGACGCCGGCGGTGGTGCTCAATATCCAGCGCCAGCCGGGCGCCAACATCATCGCGGTGGTGGACCGCATCAAGAACCTGCTGCCGCGGTTGTCCGGCGCGCTGCCCGATTCGGTTCACCTGCAGGTGCTGACCGACCGCACCACCACCATCCGCGCCTCGGTGGCCGACGTGCAGTTCGAACTGATGCTGACGGTGGCGTTGGTGGTCATGGTCATCTTCCTGTTCCTGCGCAACCTGGCGGCCACTGTTATCCCGAGCGTGGCCGTTCCACTCTCCCTGGTTGGAACCTTCGGCGCGATGTACCTGCTCGGTTACAGCCTTAACAACCTGACCCTGATGGCGCTTACCATCTCGACCGGGTTCGTGGTCGACGACGCCATCGTGATGATCGAAAACATTTCGCGCTTCATCGAGCAGGGCGAAGCGCCGCTGGCCGCCGCGCTCAAGGGTTCCCAGCAGATCGGGTTCACCATCCTGTCGCTGACCATTTCGCTGATCGCGGTCCTGATCCCGCTGCTGTTCATGGGCGACATCGTGGGCCGCCTGTTCCGCGAATTTGCGATCACGCTGGCGGTTACGATCCTGGTCTCGGCGGTAGTCTCCCTGACGCTGACGCCGATGATGTGCGCCAAGCTGCTGCGGCACAAGCCCGAATCCGAACAGCGCGTCTTCTATCGCATCACCGAGCGGATCTTCGACGTCACCATCGAATACTACGGCAAGACCCTGCAATGGGTGCTGCGCCATCAGTTTTCCACCTTGATGGTCGCGATTGGCACCCTGGTGCTGACGGTAGTTCTCTATATATACGTTCCCAAGGGCTTCTTCCCGGTGCAGGACACCGGAGTCGTCGAGGGCATCACACAGGCGCCCGACACGGTATCGTTCCAGGCGATGGTGGATCGGCAGCAGAGGCTGGCCGACATTATTTTGAAGGACCCGGCGGTGGAAAGCCTCTCATCGTTCGTGGGTATCGACGGGACCAACGTCACCCTGAACAGCGGGCGGGTGCTGATCAACTTGAAGCCGCTGGACCAACGCCGGGTTGACGTTGGCACGGTGATCGGCCGCTTGCAGGCCGCCACCGCCGACGTGACCGGAATCCAGCTCTTCCTTCAGCCGGTGCAGGATCTGACCGTCGAGGACCGGGTCAGCCGCACCCAATACCAGTTGAGTCTGGAGGATCCCAACGCGGCGCAACTGAACAGGTGGGCGCAAAAGCTGGTAGCCAAGTTCAAGACCTTGCCCGAACTGCGCGACGTGGCCAGCGACCTGGAGCAGGGCGGCCTGCAGGCGAAGCTGGTGATCGACCGCGATACCGCTTCGCGCCTGGGTATCACGCCTCAGATGATCGACGACACCTTGTATGACGCATTCGGGCAGCGTCAGATCTCGACGATTTTTACCCAGCTCAACCAGTATCACGCGGTGCTGGAGGTGACTCCGTCTTTCCAGATGAATCCGACCGACCTGCACAATATATACATTCGCTCGACCAGCGGCGGGCAGGTGCCGCTGAGCGCCTTCACCACCTTCAAGGAAGAGACCGCAGCGCTCGCCGTCAACCATGAGGGGCAGTTCCCTTCCGCCACCATTTCCTTCGACGTCGCCGCCGGATACTCGCTGGGCGATGCGGTCGCGGCGATTGAGGCGGCCGAAAAGGAATTGCAGATCCCGACTGCGATCCAGGCTTCGTTCCAGGGCACGGCGCAGGCGTTTCGCGCCTCGCTGACCAACGAACCGCTGCTGATCCTGGCCGCGGTCATCACGGTTTACATCGTGCTGGGCGTGCTCTACGAAAGCTATGTGCATCCGTTGACGATTCTCTCCACGCTGCCGTCGGCCGGCGTCGGGGCAATTCTCGCCTTGCAGATATGCGGGATGGACCTCAACGTCATCGCGCTCATCGGCATCATCCTGCTGATCGGTATCGTGAAGAAAAACGCGATCATGATGATCGACTTCGCGCTGGAGGCGCAGCGCGAGGAGGGCAAGTCGCCGCTGGACGCGATCTATGAAGCCTGTCTGCTGCGCTTCCGTCCCATCATGATGACCACGATGGCGGCGTTGCTGGGCGGGTTACCGCTGGCGCTCGCGTCCGGCACCGGAGCGGAACTGCGCCGCCCGCTGGGAATTTCGATCGTCGGCGGCTTGCTGGTTAGCCAGCTCCTGACCCTCTACACGACTCCGGTGGTGTTCCTCTACTTCGACCGCCTCTCCAGCGCGTGGGCCAGCTATCGGAATCGGGAAAACGCGCCGCAGGCATTGGAACCGGCGCCCCAACCACTTGCGATGGCAGGCCGTGAACGCGTCTGAGACCTTTATTCGCAATTCGGTCGGCACCACGCTGCTGACCATCGCGGTAGCGCTGGCCGGAATCATTGCGTTCAGGCTGCTGCCCGTCTCGCCTCTGCCGGAGGTGGAATTCCCCACCATCCAGGTGCAGGCGCAGCTGCCGGGCGGGAGCCCGCAGACGATGGCGTCCTCGGTGGCGACACCGCTGGAGCGCCAGTTCGGCAGAATCGCGGGGCTGACAGAGCTTACTTCAAGTAGCTCACTGGGCGCGACGACCATCGTGTTGCAGTTCGACCTCAACCGCAATATCGACGCCGCCGCGCGCGACGTGCAGGCGGCAATCAACGCGGCGCGCAGCCAGCTCCCAACCAGCCTGCCGCAAAATCCGACTTATCGTAAGGTGAACCCCGCCGACGCACCGATCATGATTATCGCGCTCACTTCGTCCATCAAGGATCGCGGCCAGATGTACGACGCCGCCTCGTCGATCCTGGCGCAGAAGCTGTCGCAGATGCAGGGCGTCGGCCAGGTGGTGGTGGGCGGCGGCGCATTGCCCGGTGTGCGCGTCGAACTCAACCCCACCCAGCTCACCAACTATGGTATCGGCATGGAGGATGTGCGCTCGGTGCTGAGCCGCGCCAACGCCAATGTTCCCAAGGGCGAGGTTGCCGGCAGCCAGACTCTGTGGGCGATGGGCGCCACCGACCAGTTGCTCAAGGCGGACCAGTACCGGCCCCTGATCGTGGCCTACCACAACGGCGCCGCGGTGCGGCTGTCGGATATCGCGGAGGTTGACGATTCGGTCGAAGACCTGCGCAATGCCGGGATGGTCAACGCGGAGCCGGCCGTACTGATCATTGTTTTTCGCCAGCCCGGCGCCAATATCATCGACACGGTTGATCGGGTATGGGCGGCGCTGCCGCAGCTTCAGGCGTCGATTTCACCCGCGATCAAGCTAAACGTCGTTCTCGACCGAACCACCACCATCCGCGCGTCGGTGCGCGACGTTGAGATCACGCTGATGATCTCCATCTGCCTAGTCATCCTGGTCGTTTACCTGTTCCTGCGCGACATCTGGGTTACGCTGATCCCGGGTATCACGGTTCCCATCTCGCTGATTGGAACGTTCGGCGTGATGTACCTGCTGGGCTACAGCCTGGACAATCTCTCCCTGATGGCGCTGACGATATCGACCGGCTTCGTGGTCGACGACGCGATCGTCGTGTCGGAGAATATTATTCGGCACGTGGAACACGGGCTCGCCCCATTTGAGGCGGCAATCCAGGGCGCCGGTGAAATCGGTTTCACCGTCATCTCCATCAGCATTTCGCTGATCGCGGTGTTTATCCCGCTGCTGCTGATGGGCGGGATCGTGGGCCGCCTGTTCCGGGAATTCGCGGTCACGCTTTCGGCCGCGGTCATCGTTTCGATGCTGGTGTCGCTGACCACCACGCCGATGATGTGCTCCAAGATCCTGCGCGCCAGGGGCCAGACCAGCCGCCATCAGTCCCATCACGGCACCGGGCGCGCATTTCTCTGGCTGCATCGCCGCTACGACGTCACCCTGGCCTGGGTGCTGCGCCATTCGCGCCTGACGCTGGCGGTCGCGCTGGGCACGCTGGCGTTCAACATCTATCTCTTCGTCGCAATTCCCAAGGGCTTCTTTCCCGAGCAGGACACGGGCCGCTTGATGGGCGCCCTGTTGGTGGATCAGGACACCTCGTTCCAGTCGCTGGAGCGGATCCTCACCGAGTTCGTCAAGGTGATCAAGACCGATCCGGCGGTAACCAGCGTAACCGCCTTTGGCGGCAGCGGTGCGGGGTCGATCAACTCGGCGCGGATGTTCATCGCGCTGGCACCGCTCAGCCAGCGCAAGGTGACCGCAGCGCAGGTGATTGCGCGTTTGCGGCGCAAGTTGTCCAGCATCCCGGGCGGCACCTTATACCTCCAGGCCACGCAGGACTTGCGCATCGGGGGCCGGATGGCCAACGCACTGTATCAATACACGCTGCAAAGCCAGGATCTCGACGCCCTCAACCATTGGGGCCCCCTGATGCTTCAAAAGATGCGCAAGTTGAAGCTTATTACCGACGTCAACACCGACCAGCAGAATAACGGACTGGATGAATCGCTGGTGGTGGACCGCGACACCGCCTCGCGCCTGGGACTTAACCAGCAATTGATCGATGACACGCTGTACGACGCCTTCGGCCAGCGGCAGGTCTCGACGATGTATACGGAACTCAACCAGTACCACGTCGTGATGGAAGCGGCGCCACAATTCTGGCAGCATCCCGATACTCTCCAGGACATCTACATGCGGACCAACACGGGCGCGCAGGTTCCGCTGAGTTCCTTTACTCACTTCGCGCCCTCCAATGCGCCGCTGGCGGTGAATCACCAGGGGCAGTTCCCATCGGTCACAAACGCGTTCAACCTGGCGCCGGGTGTATCGCTGGGGCAGGCGGTCGAAGCGATAACCGACTCTGCGCGGCAGTTGGGCTTGCCGGCCAGCATCAACGCCAGTTTTTCCGGAACCGCGCAGGCCTTCCAGACCTCGCTCGCCAACGAGCCGATGTTGATCCTGGCAGCGCTGGCGGCGGTTTATATCGTGCTGGGCATCCTGTACGAGAGCTATATCCATCCGATCACGATTCTCTCAACGCTGCCCTCTGCCGGAGTCGGCGCGCTGCTTGCCCTGATGCTGTTCCGGTTCGACCTCAGCATCATCGCGCTGATCGGCATCATCCTGCTGATCGGGATCGTCAAGAAGAACGCGATCCTGATGATCGACTTCGCGCTCGACGCCGAACGCAACGAAGGCAAGAACTCCGTCGAAGCGATCTACGAAGCGTGCCTGCTGCGTTTTCGTCCGATCATGATGACGACGATGGCGGCGCTGCTGGGCGGATTGCCGCTGGCGGTCGGTAATGGTGTCGGATCCGAATTGCGCCGCCCACTGGGAATCGCGATTGTGGGCGGGCTGATCGTCAGCCAGGCCCTGACGCTTTACACCACCCCGGTCATCTATCTGTACATGGACAGTCTGAGCCTGTGGTTCGCGCGCCAGCGCGGCCGAGTGCTGCGCGTCTTCTCCCGCACCCCGGTGGAAGCAAGCTCTTAGTTAACCTGAAGGCGCAGATCCGCACGGGCGGACAGATCACGGTACACAGCGAAAGGCTGGTTTTGCACAAGCGGCTCACAGAAATCGAGCGGATCGCTTCGGCATGCAGCAACCCGCGTGGCTGAAACAGATGTAAATTTAAGGCTCTCCGTCAAAAAGGCGGGCGGCGGGTAGAGCGCCAAGACTTAGTTCAGAAGGTGAAGGAAAACCAAGTTCGGGCTTGTATCAGGTAAGTCTCTTCGCCAAGCTAGCGACCACCGTCACCAGTTCGGCTGGTTGAATCGGCTTGGGAATATGCATTTGATAGCCTTCTGACAATACGCGAAGGCGGTCTTGTGTCCGAGCATAAGCGGTTAAGGCCGCTGCGGGAACCGCTCCGCCGCTCTGGGCACCGCGAAGGCGTACTTTACGGATGAACTCGTAGCCATCAACCTCGGGCATCCCAATGTCGGCAACCAACACGTCAGGCTGCCACTCGTCCAAAACTTTAAGAGCCTCGCTTGCGCTCCCAGCCGCTCTGACCTCGGCCTGAGCTTGGACCAAAATTGTGGAAACAAGCTCGCGTGCTCCCACCTCGTCGTCAACTATAAGTACCCTTAGATTGCTTAATGAGGGAACCTTTTGCACCCTTAGGGCTTCGTCCAAAACAGGGTGCGTGCGTCCTTCCTCGTCAATCGGGCTTAGTGCAATGAGAGTGGGAAGTCTTACTATGAAGCTGGCACCCTGTCCGTTACCCTTGCTTTCAGCCTGAACAGTGCCGCCATGAAGCTCGACCAGACTGCGTACAATGGCCAAACCCAGTCCCAAACCGGAGCTTTGACGATTGGTACCGGTTTCGCCCTGTCTAAAACGTTCAAACACCTTTGGAAGTAATTCTGGATCAATCCCGGCTCCTGTATCGCTTACCGTGATTTCAACGTGGGAATTTATACGCTGCGAGAGAATTTGTACGCGTCCGCCTTTGGGGGTGAACTTGACCGCATTAGAGAGCAGATTCCAAAAGACCTGACGCAAACGGTCGGGATCGCCGGCCATGGGGCTGGCCGCCGGGTCTAAAAGACAGTGTAAGCGAATTTGCTTGGCGTCCGCGGCCGGACGTATTGTGTCTACGGCCTCTTCCAGCACCTTGATAAGCTGCAGAGGCCGTACGTCAAGACGCATCCTTCCACTCACGACACGAGAAATATCCAGCAAATCGCCAATGATTCGATCCTGAGCCTGGCTGGCTCTAAAAATCGATTCGATCGCCCGCGCTGTTGTTTTTTCATCCAATTTGCCCGAACGAAGCAAACCAGCCCAACCAACAATCGAATTCAAAGGATTTCGTAGCTCATGAGAAACCGTTGCTAAAAAATCATCCTTAAGCTGGCTGGCCTCTTGCGCGGTCCGGAGCGCCGCCCGTTCTATCCCGGCGACCCGCGCACGCTGCTCCTCCATCCGTTTTTGCTCCGTGATATCGCGGGCCACCTTGGACGCGCCAACCGTTTGACCCTGTGCGTCTCTGATCGGCGACACAGTGAGCGATATGTGCAGCGTTCGCCCGTCCTTGGCCTGCCGCACTGTCTCAAAATGATCTATCTTTTCCCCGCGCCGCAGGCGCGCCAGTATGCCCTCCTCTTCGGCGTGGCGCTCGCTGGGAATGATCAAGGTTATGTGCTGACCGATCGCCTCGGCCGCGCCATACCCGAAAAGCTTCTCGGCTCCCCGGTTCCATGAGGTGATAATTCCCTCCAGCGTTTTACTAATTATGGCGTCATCGGAGGAATCGATAATCGCCGCCAGGCGTTCACGGTCCTCGTATGCCAGTTTTCGCTCCGTGACGTCGCGGACCATCTTGGACGCGCCAACCGTTTGACCCTGTGCGTCTTTGATCGGCGACACGGTGAGCGATATTTCTAACTTCCGGCCATCCTTGGCCTGCCGCACTGTCTCAAAATTATCGATCTTTTCGCCGCGCCGCAGGCGCGCCAGTATGCCGTCCTCTTCGGCGTGGCGCTCGCTGGGAATGATCAAGGTTATGTGCTGCCCGATCGCCTCGGCCGCGCTATACCCGAAGAGCTTCTCGGCGGCCCGGTTCCATGACGTGATAGCTCCTTCCAGAGTTGTGCTAATTATGGCGTCATTGGAGTACTCGACGATCGCTGCGAGGAGCGCGCCGCCATAATCGCCTTCTAAGTGCGACATTTAAACCACCAAATAACCCCATTTTAACCGCTGTGCCTATTGCTGTCATGGAGTTAGTCCTAATCATTGCCCGGATATTGGGGCTCACTGCTTCGAGGTCTCGCTCGGATACTGAATCATGAGGTGGCTGTACACATCGGACGCCCAGCATCTCCGAGAGCACGGTGGCGAGCTATTTTGCGTTCTTTGGCCCAGCCGCACCGGTCCACGAGCTTTAGAAATTCTATCCATTCATTTTTTTCCAGCAGCTGCGCAATATCGTTTGGCTTTGTTTTGAAACCCAGACGATGCGCTGATGTTTTATTGGTGGATAAAAAGCCCTGGAGCGCTTCCAACCGGCGCTCCCTACAGGATTGGACGATGTCGAAGGTATGCCGCAAGCCGCGCCAATAAACTACTAAGAATTGACGCTTATTTAATTGAACCCTACGCTAGACTAGCAAGCTGCTCGCGCCGCTTTCATTTTGTGTTCTTTGTCATTGAGAAGACGCCGACGTTCCAGGCCGGTACATCGAGATATAATCCCCGAGATTGCAAATCGGCGCCATCTCGGTCATAAACGGCTTCCGACATCAGATCCTGAAGCCGCCACTGACTACCAGCGAGGTCACCAAAAGGAAGTTCCACGTAGCACTGGCTCTGGTTGGGAGCGTAGTTCACTGTCACCAGCAGGCGCTCGCTGCCCGGACTCTGCCAGGCGAAGGCCAGGAAACAGTCCCAGGTCCAGTTGCGTTCCCAGGCTGGGATACACTTGAGCAGCGTCCATTGACCGTCGTGCATAAGCGGCCGGCGGAGCACTCCAAGCAGCCGGTTGTAAAACTGCCGCAAAGCCTCTTCGACGGGCTCCTCGGGAGCCCGCACCAGATGGGGTGAGATGCGTTTCTTGCGCCCCTCGAATTGCCCCTGGTGAAAGAAGCGCAGTCCCGGAGAAAAGAAAGAGATGGCGGCAGCGGCCTCATGAACGTGCCGCTCAAATGTGGCAGCCGCGCGTGGTTCGTCGTGATTTTCCAGAAACCGCGCCAACTTGTTCTGGTAGTCGAGCCCGGCGTAAAGATGCTCGCGTACCCGGCGCGAATGACTATCGCGCAGCCGGTCGTACAGCCGTTTATCGTATGTATAGTCGAATCCCTGTTGTTGCAGCGTCCATTCAAGGTCCCAGTACACCTCTGCCATGAAGACAAAGTCCGGGACTTGCTCCCGCACTCGCCGCGTAGCCTGCGGCCAGAAGGATTGCGCCGCGATGCCCCAGGTCCGCTCAAACACTTCGGGCAGCAGCAGCATCGCCATGTCGCAGCGCACGCCGTCGCACTGTGCGGCGATCTTCAAGAGCTGCGCGGTCATCGCTTCGATCGTCGACGGGTTCCCATAGTTCAACTGCAACGTGTCCGGCCATCCGGGGAAATACGGATCGCGTCCGTATGCAAGCACCCTGTCGCCCTGAACGCGTTTGAACCGAGTGTAGTTCCGGGGCTCTCGCTCCAAGTCCGTTTCGGTTCCATGGACGTAATATTCCGGATGGGCCTCCACCCAGCCATGATCGAGGGCGGTGTGATTAGGGACAAAATCCAACATCAATCGCAGGCCACGCTGGCGCAGACGAGTGCGCAGACGGGTCAGGGCCGCGTCTCCGCCCAAACGGTCATGTACAACATATTGCGTGATCGCGAAGCCTGAACCTGCGATGTCCTCCTCGCGAAGATCGGGCAGCGTTTCTTTGAATTCCTTGCGCCACTCGGAGTTGGCGCGAGAAATGCGCTGCCCTGCTTGACCGGTCTGCCAGACGCTCAGTAACCACACCCAGTCGAGACCCATCGCGGCAAAGCGATCGAGTTCGGTGTCGGGAATGTCATCCAGCGTGGCGCGCCGGCCAATACTTCGCGAAAGCTCGGTAAGCCACACGCGCGTGTTGATCTGGTATAGGGAGGGATACAGGGGTCGATCCACGTCAGCCTTCGTAGGTCCCAAAGCCATAACCGCTTTCGGGGCGTGTTCTTGCGGGCCTCGCCGCTGAGCAAGGTCCGCTCCCAGTACTGTTTCGCCAACTTGATCCGCAAGACTTCATTACCGCGCGTGCTCCCGGGGGAATTCGCCCGGTTACCTGGACGCACGTTTCGAAATGATGGACGCCGCTGGCATATCGATGCGGGTACTTTCTGCGCCTTCCCTGCTAAACCGCACCGGCATGTGTTTGATCCCCGGTACCGAACAATGGCGCAAGCGCTCAATCCTGCCCGTGAGTTCTATATTTTTCAGATAAGGCAGCAACTCCCGGAGCGCCACCCGCAACTCCAGCCGTGCCAGGTTGGCCCCCAGGCAGAAATGCTGAGCATGGCCGAAGCCGAGATGTTCGTTCGGATCGCGGCTCACATCGAAACGGTCGGGTTCGTCAAAGATTTCCTCGTCGCGATTGGCCGATCCCAGCCAGACGGCAACCAGGTCTCCTTCGCTCAATTCCATTCCGCGCAGGCTCGTGGTCCGGGTGACCCGCCTGATGTTGTGAAACGAGGGCGACGTCCAGCGCACGATCTCTTCCACCGCGGATGGCACCAGCTCGGGATTAGCCACCAAACGCTCCAACTCGTTGCGATTGTTGAGCAAGGCATAGACCCCGCCCGACAAGGCGTTGCGTGTGGTATCCAGCCCCGCGTCGAGCACCAGCACGCAATTGTAGAGTGCTTCCTCCTCGCTCATCACCGCGCCGTCGATCTTCTCGTTCGCGATCATGCTCAACAGGTCGTCTTTCGGCTGCGCGCGGCGCCGCGCGATCATGGCGCCGAAATATTCCGCCAATTCCTGATGCGCTTGATTCTGGACGCGGACAGCATTGGCTTCCAGCGTCTCCGCCGTAGCATCTGCCGGCGCTTGCTGAATTTCCGGATCGTGGCCGCCCACCGAAAGATTACCGAGCCGTTCAATCCGCGGACGATCCGCCTCCGGCACTCCGAGCATCTGGCACACGACCGTAATCGGCAACTTGCCTGCCACGTCGGGAACGAAGTCGCAGTCGCCCATCGCGGCCGCTTCTGCAAAGATGCGCCGCGCCAGCTGCCGCATCGTCGCCTCCCATCGCATCACGGCCAACGGCGTGAAACTCCACTTGAACAGCTTGCGGAGTTTCAAATGCCGAGGGGAGTCCGTCAGGATTAGCATCTTGCCTCGGCCTTCGCTGAACGCCAGGTTGTCCGAGATCGAGATTGGAGCTTCGCTGGAAAAGGTTTGCGGGTCGCGATACACGGCAATCGCGTCGCGATACTTAACCACCGCCCAATATTTCTGCCCGTGGCGGTTCACGATTTGGCTCAGCGGCTCCTGGCGGCGCAGCTCTCTGAACAGCACATGGGGGTCCCCTTGGACAAAGCAGTCCGGATTCGTCAGGTCAAAATCGGGGCTTTCCATTTTCTCCTCTCGATCGTAAATCCGGGCGATGACCGGGCGCATTATCTATTGGATTCCTGTCTTTTATCCACCCTCAAAAACTCAGTTCCTCGAGCAGCGCCTTCGCGTCCTTGAGGTCCACGGTGTTGAAGCCCTCGGTGAACCAGCCATAGATTTCGGCCAACATGCGATGCGCCTCCACTCGATGGCCCTGCTTATCCAGCAGCCGGGCGAGGCTGGTCGTAGCGCGCAGTTCCCAGGATCTCGCTTGTTGCGCGCGGGCCAGCTCTATCGAGTTGCGGAAACATTGCTCCGCTAGCGCTATATTGGATGGTTGCAGAATGAGGAGCAGCTCCCCGCGTAGCCGATTCAGCTCGGCAAAATAGTAACGTTCCCCACTCCCCTCCGCCGTAGCCAAAGCCTCTTCAACCGCCGCCAGCCCTTGATGTGAATCCCCGCAGCGTGCGTGCGCCTGAGCAACCAGGCCGAGAGTCTGGCTAAGCGTGATCCGCGCACCCGCCGCACGAACGGCTTCGCAGCCACGGGTTATTCGCTCGCGTCCCTGATGAATCTGTCCCTCCTCGAGCATGGCTGAGCCTCCAAGCGTGGTCGCCCACAATTTCCACAGCGGGAGCCCATGTTCGTCGGCCAGTGCAAGTACGTTTTGCGCTTCCGCCAAAGCTGCTCCCCATTCGCGCCGGAAGTGAAGCAGCCACGATCTAAAAGAGAGAGTGTAGGTCAAGGTATGGGGATGGCCTAAGCTCCGCGCAAGTCCCGTCGCGGCCTCGATTCCGGCCAGCGCCTGGTCCGGATAACCGAGCACCCACGCCGCCAGTGAATCCCAGGCCATCGCAGCGATCCCGCAGTCGAAACCAGCCAGCAGGGTAAGCTCACGCTGCTGCTCGCGGTTGTAAAACTCTGCGGTCCGCTTAAGCTCGATGCGGCATCTACCTGGTCTCCCGAGGAGAAACTGTGTCTGACCCGCTGCAAAGGAGGCCAAGACGAAAAGAACCGGGTCTTTAAGGTTCTCGGCGAGCCGGACCATCTCAAGAGCAAGTTCGTTGGCCGTGTCGTAAATGGCGCGCGTATTATAAATGCCGAACAATCCGTAGAGGACCGAACATAGTTGTGAAGTGTCACCCATGGTCCGGCATAGCTCGCGCGCTCGCGAGTAGAGCTGTTCAACTTTGGGCGAGGCGTAACCCTCGCTCGCCATGAGAGCCGGTCCCAGCAGGAGCCGTAACTCGAGTTGTTGGTTCACCGGCTCGCCGTTTTGACCCAAGGTCTCGAGCAGTTCCAGGGCTTGGGTGAGATACGAAATGCCATCTGCCAGGGCTGAGCGCGCCAGCGCCTGACGTCCAGCTCGCTCAAGATACTGAAGCGCTTTTGTGGTGTTGCCGCTGCGCCCATAATGATGCGCCAACTCGTCCAAAAAGTCGTCGAACCGGTCCGAATAGAGACTCTCGATCGCCCGGGCGGCGCGTTCATGCAGTGCAGTGCGCTGCTCGCGCAAAAGTGACGCGTATGCCACGTCCTGCGTCAGGCCGTGCTTGAGCACATATTCAGGCTCTGTCGCGCTGGGTTGCTCGTGGACGAACTCCAGGAACTGGAGGTCTGCAAGCATATGATTCAGTTGATTATCCGGCCACCAGACCACCTGCTTGAGCAGGCGCAAGGGTGATCTTCGTCCGATCACCGCCATCGCCTGCAGCAACTCTTTTTGATCCGCGGGGAGGCGATCGATACGCGAGGCGAGGATGCCCTGCACGGTAGCCGGTATCCTTACCGCAGTCAGCGGACGGATCAATTTGTTGGTATCGCTGCGGGCCAGCACCCCCTGATCGAACAGGGTTTGGAGCAGCTCTTCGATAAAAAACGGGTTGCCCTCACTTTTCATCATGACGAACTGCTCAAGCTCGCGCAGGACCATGTGGTGCCCGAGTTGACTCCGCAGCATCTGCCCGGCCTCCTCGGCATCCAGCGGATTGAGGCGGATCTGTCTATAATAACTGCGGTTGCCAAATTCGTGACGGAACTCCGGGCGGAAGCTGACGAGTCCCAATATATGGGCGCTCGTGATGCTCGATGACATTACCGAAAGAAACACCAGGCTCTCGCGGTCAAGCCAGTGCAGATCCTCGCATACAATTACCAGCGGCTGGTTGCGGCTCTCCATCAGCAGCAGACGCTTGACCGCATCTATTGTGCGGCGCTTTCGGAGATTTGGATCGGACTCCAGTGCGCTGGCTTCCCACGGTAGCGCAAGCAGCGAACACAGATAGGGCAACGTGTCTCGTAACCCATACCGGCCGACCTTGCTCTCGACCTTCTGCCGCCGCTCCTGCTGCGTGTCCCCGGGTAGTAAGCGGAAATAGTCGCGTAGAAGTTCGATGACAATGTGATAGGGAGCGCCGCCGCCGTGGGAAAGTGCCGACGCCTCAAGCATCAGGCAATCGGCAGGCCGGACTTGCTTGTATTCGTACAGCAGGCGCGATTTGCCTACCCCCGGCTCGCCTATTACTGCGACGATCTGGCCATGGCCCACCCGAGTCAGTTCGAGTGCACGCATGATCTCATCCATTTCGTGCCGGCGGCCGACAAATCTCGCAAGCCCGCGCTTGAGCGCCACCTGAAAGTGGCTCTGAAGGGAACCCGGCCCGATTACCTCGTAGGTCTGTATGGGAGCGCCTAATCCCCTCACTTGAACTGGTCCCAGCTGCCGCAGTTCAAAGTAACCTTCGAGCAGCAACCGCGTTTGCTCGCTGACAGCGATCGAGCCCGGTCGCGCTACCGTCTGCAACCGCGCCGCGAGATTCGCGGTATGGCCGATCGGGGTGTATTCGGCATGGCCGCCAGTGTGGATTTCTCGGATCACAACCTCGCCGGTGTTCACACCAATCCGCGCTTCGAACGATGGGCGCGCCTCGGCTCTAAGCCGGCCTGCATATTCTCCAAGCGCCTGCTGCATCGCGAGGGCGGCGTGAATCGCCCGCTGCGGATGGTCCTCGTGTGCAATCGGGGCGCCGAACACCGCGAAGATACCGTCACCCATCGATTGCACTACGTAGCCTTCAAGCTTGCGCACCGCCTCAATCATCAGTTGTAAAGCCGGGTCGATGATGGCGCGCGCCTCTTCTGGGTCGAGGTCACGTATTAATTCCGTAGAGCCTTTGATATCAGCAAAAAGTGCGGTTATTGTTTTGCGCTCTCCATCTGGCTGGCTCCGAGCTTGCTCGCGCTCTATCCGGATGGGTGCTTGCGATGAAGCCGGTTCAGACGCCTGGCTGGCCGGAATACCGCCTAAGGGAGCGGCGCATTCTCCGCAAAACCTGGCTTCGAGCAGGTTGGCAAAACCGCACCTTGGGCAGCTCTTCGCCGCTGCTGCCCCGCATTGAATACAAAACTTGTGTCCGCTGACGTTTTCGAACCCACACCTTGAGCATCGCATGGGCCTAATTATCTCCGAAGAAATGCGGATTGCTGGAACGCTGGTGAATCAGGTGCCAGAAGACCCGGCGTAAAGTTTGGATATAACTCAGGTTGACTGGCTCTGTCTATCTGTGATTTGGCAATACGAATGCCGGATGGACGATATCCCGCACATCCTGGGAGCCAGGTCCTCCATCAACTCCACCGACCGCCAGATTTCGGCTTGTGGGCGCATCGCAGAGACGCCTGTGCGTTCGCGCACCAGGCGCAACGTGCGAATGCCCGGTTTCGTCGTTATGCAGCACCTCGCTCTGCGCCGGCTGGCGGATCTGTTATCGCGCACCGGCTTGGTCAGCTCGGCGGCGTCGGCAGACCTTTGCGGCCGTTAAGCCGATAAGGCGCGGTCCGCATTTACGCGGCAAGTGCGTGCAGCTTGAGCGAGTTGTCCCACATGATCTTGCGCTTGCTGGCCATCGGCACTCCAGGGATTTCCATCAGCTCTTCCACCGCGCGCGTATACTTCCATCCTTCGGGATGGCCGAAGTCGGTGGACAGCACGATATTGTCGTCGCCCATCGCGTCGATGACCTGTTTAATGCCGGGATCGTCAGTGTCGGCGGCGATATAGCATTGGCGCTGGAAGTACTCGATCGGATGGAGGCGCAGTCCCGGAATATCGACCTGGCGGAAACCGCCCATCAATCCGGCTTTAAGGCGATCGAGCCAGAACGAAGCCCATCCAGCGCCGGATTCCAGATGCACGACACGCAGCTTCGGATGCCGCTCCAGCACACCGCCGACGATGAACGCCGCGCTCGCGATCATGTTGCCGATGCTGAACGCCATCACGGCCTGCGCCGTGGCCAGCCCGGGCAAATAGTCCTGCAGCATCGGATCGGCAGCGTTATAGGCGCTGACATGGACGCCAACCGGTACGTCAAGATCGGAAATCGTCGCCCACAGCCTGTCGCAGGCGCGATCATAGAGATGACGGCCGCCCACTGGCGCGGGATTGATATGGATCGCTTTGAAGCCGTAGTCGCTGACACACCGCGTGGCTTCGCGCGCGGCTTCATCGGGGTCGCGCAGATCCAGCGATCCGGCACCCAATAAACGCGGACCCGCCTCCGTGCAGAAATCGTGCAGCCATCGATTATAGGCGCGCCGATAGGCGGCAGCCGTTGCCGGTTTGAGGTTGGGCGCCGCGGTCACGTAAAGCCCCACGGTCGGGTAGGCTACCATGTATTCCATTCCAATCCGTTCCATTGCGGTCCGGTAGACGTGCGGCGGGAAGCCCAGGCGCGCATACTCCGCGTACGCGGCCGGCACACCAGGCAGAACGGTCAGCATATGCGGTAGACCGATCGGCATGTTGTAGCCGCCCGAATCGATTTCGAAGCCGAAACCCATCTGCTCGCCCTCGTACCAGCATCGCGTGCGCGGCATTTCGTCGCGGAATTCGGGGTCGAGGTATTTTTCCCAGATGTCGTCGGGCTCCAGGATGTGCGAGTCGGCGTCTATGAATCCGTGCTGCTCGGTGCTCATCTCAGACCTCGCGGTGGCATTCGATCAAACATCGCGGTTATCAAAGGCTCCCGGTGTTGTAAAGCAGGGCTAGGCTTACTCGAGTTGCGCGTCAATCTCAGACTGTGGTTCGGGAATCGCTCTCCTGGGCAGATACCGCGCCAGAAGGATGCCGGGCACGGTCAGGATCGAAATCAGGTCAGCGTGTCATTGAAATCCATTATGGCGGCAAGGCGATGTTGCCGGCGATCCTGCGGCGCCTCTCCAAAAACGTGAGCAAAAAGCGGCCTTCGGCAGGATGTTCCATAACGGCCAGCGAACCCTGCTTTGCGGCCAGACAGGCGCTTAGGGCCAGAATTTCCGCGTCGGCTTGATCGTGCGTTGCCGACAGCGATTTCATTCCAAGTCCGAGCCGGCGGCGCAGCCGCTTAAGGACCGCGATTCGTTCCTGAATGGCTGCCTTGCCGGCGCGCTTTGGAGCTAGCCGATTGCGGCTTGACAGCCTGAATTGCAGATCTGGATAGGCCTCCAGCGTGTCCACACCGAAATGCTGCCATGCCCTGAAAGTCAGGAACCCGGCCAGCATGAAGCGGGTGAAGTGCCCGCCTCGAATGCGGGCCGAAGCGTCTGCCTCCTCAAATGCCGCACGAATATCGAAAAGCTGGCGATACGCGGAGCGCAGATGCGGCTTGCAGGCGGAGGCGGCCGCGCAGTGCCGGAAATATGCGAGCTTCGGAGTCGGAAACATTGAAAGCCGAATCGCGTCATGACCCGCGGATGCATGAAGCATCGCACGCAAGGCCACATCCAGCATTCTGCAGGCGGGAACCGGATCGCGCCGGAGAATGGTGCGGCTCGAGCAGTCAAGATCGAGCGGCCAGCGCGGTGAGTCGATTAACGCCAGCCATCGGCGGCCGGCGTCGGGACAGCACGCGGCCAGCCGATTGCGCATCTGTTCAAGGGGATCGGCTTCGATTCCGGCCAGCGCGACGCGGTGATGTTCAATTTTCCGGGACGCGATCCGCAGCACGGCGAGGTCAAGAAAATCCTCTCCGACATCGACTCCGACCGCGACCGCCGGAGTAGAAATCGGCGCAATCGCGCAGCCTGTCGAAAGCGCCGGCGCCGGCTCAACCGGGGTTCGATGCGCCGCAGCAGAGCTCTTCAAGTTCCGTCACCGCGCGCTTCAGGTCTTGCACCAGAACATGCGCGCGGCCCGTGCCCGCCGCCTCCGTCAGCGCCTCTGTCACGGTGCGATAGTACCAGAGCTGATCCGATTTGCCGGCGTTGAAGCGTTTCCAGACCCCATCGCCGATTTGGCGGTAGTCCTTTATTACTGCCCGGACGTTTGACAGCTTGTCCGCTGCGGCGACCATCAGTACCGATTCGTTCGCGCCTCTCAGATGCTCGATATACCTTTCCTTGCGCGGTTTCCAGGGCGGCTTCGGGATAGTCGTTGAGTCGCTGCAGCTCTCAACGATTTGCGCCACCTTTGAACCAAAGCGCTTGCCGATGCTCTGGAACGACACGAGGTCTGGATGGTCCTCCACCGTGTCATGTAGAAGCGCCGCAATCGCCTCGTCTTCGTTCCCTCCGTAGGTCAAGACCAATCCGCTGACCTCGAGCAAATGGGAGATGTAGGGCACCGCGCTGCCTTTTTTAGTTTGTTCGCGATGCGCGTCGAAGGCGAACGAAAAAGCGTCTGTCAAACGCGACGTCATTCTGGTCGCACCGGCGCCTGAAGGACCGTGTGACTGTGCCATAAATAGAGACCTCGAAATCGGTTACCGGGCTTAATTCGCGGCGCTGGCTTGAGTTGACAGCGACGGATAGAGCATGTGGTACTCGCGCATCCCGCCCACAACCTTCTTTACGTAATTGCGGGTTTCCGCGAACTCAATATTTTCGACCCATTCGTCATCAGGACCGCCGTAGCGCTCCGCCCAGCGCGCAACCGCGTCCTCACCTCCATTATAGGCCGCGATCGCCTTGAATTCATCGCCGTTGAACATCGCGAGCAGCATCTTGAGATACGCGCTGCCCAACCGGACATTAATCGAGGGATCGTAGAGATCGATCCGGTTCTGGGAAACACCGGCTTGCGGGGCAACTCTGCGCGCTGTGGAAGGCAGCAACTGCATCAACCCGCGCGCGTTCGCAAACGAGGACGCCATCGGGTCGAACAGGCTTTCCTGGCGCGCCAGCGCGAGCAGCAGATAGGGCTTGACCCCGTTACGTGACGCCGCCTCGCTGAACAGGTCCCAGAACGCGCGCGGATAACGCATCCGCTCCGCCAGGCGGCTGGAGATCTCGCCGCGCGCCGCCATCCGGGTGGCCAGCTCCGTAGCGTCATAGTAGCCGCCGGCCTGCGGATAGGCCGCCAACAGGAACATCCGCATCGCGCGGCTGCCTTCGCTGATTTCCGCAAGCCGTCTCAACTCGCCAAGCTCCAGGCGGGCCAGCCCGATCTGTTTCAGCGCCAGCGCACGCTGCAGATGAAAGGATTCGCGTCCCGGCGCGGGCGCGGGCGCGATTGCCGGATCGAGGGCCACCGCAGGCATTTCAATGCGGGGCGCTGCTACGCGCCGCGCCGCCAGTTCGGGGTAATAGTTGGTAGTGGTGCTCTCCGCGAGGTCGTAGAAGATTTGGCGGGCGCGGTCATCCTGGCCCGACTGCTCGAGCGATCGCGCGGTCCAATAGTCGTACATCGCCCGCTCGATCGGATCGGAAGCACGCGCCTTCATCGATTGAAAAGCGGTGGCCGCATCTCCAAAACGACGGCCCCGGTACAGTAGCCATGCCGACCTGAACCGGGCGTCCGCAGCGGCGTCAGAGCGCGGATGAGCGGAAGCGGCGGCCAGGTAGGCCGACCGCGCCATGTCGAAACGGCCTTCGTCCTCGTAGGTGCGTCCGATGCGCAGCATCGCGCCCGCGGCCAGGCTTGAGGTGGGAAAGTCCGCCGCCACTTCGCGAAAATACATCCGCGCGCCGGCGGTGTCGCGCCGATGCCAGTAGGCGCGCGCCAGATCGAACAGCGCGTCGGCAGCCTTGGGTCCGTGCGGTGCCGCCGCCAAATAAGCCCTAAACGCGCGCTCCTGGCGATCACGGTTGCCATGCGAGGCCTTGGCCTGCAGCCACAACATCGAAGTGCGCACCGTCAGCGGCGGCTCCAGCGCCAGCGCCGCGGCGGCCGCGGAGTAGGCTTCATCCGCCTGTCCCTCGCTGAGCAGCAACGGCGCTTCCCGCGTCAGAAACGACAGCGAACCGGTATCGGCAACCTCTGGATGGGCCCTCAGCAGCGACCTTTGCAGCTCGCGGGCATCCTCGTCCGCCGTGCTGTGCGGATAACTGCGGCGCAGTTGCTGGAGCTGTTGATACGCCCCCGACGCATCGCCCAGGTTCATCATTGCACGCGCCAGGATAAGCCGCGCCGGTGCCTGCACGGAGGCATGTCCGGAGCGGGCGAGCGCGGACAGCGCGTGCTCGCGTGCCTGTGCGGCCTGATTGCGGTCAAGCGCGATATTGGCCAGCGCCAGATCGGCGCGGGCCGCGAAGATGCTCTCCGGATAATTCGCCGCCAGCCGGGTGAAACTGGCGGACGCGCCGTCCAGGTCACGTTGATCAACCTGCGCCTGTCCAAGATAGAAGAACGCATAGTCGGCCAGCACTCCGGACTCCGCAGCCTGGAGATTCGCTATGGCAGCCCGCATATCGCCGCGCTGATAGGCCAGGTAACCGGCCGCGAACGTTGATTGCGCCTGCGGTTCGCACGCTGCCCGCCCTGCTATCGACGCGGCGCACAAGGCTGCGGCCCCCATTCCCCACAACCACGGCCGAAGCCACCGGGATCTTTTCATGATACGCCTACTAATGTGGTTAGCATTTGCCGCAGGCGTGCAAAACAGGGCGGCCTTGATGCCGCAAACTTGCGCGGCCCGCAAGGCTATGACACCTGTAGACGAACTTATCGGAAAGCATTGTGATTGGACGGTGCCACACCAGAAAATAATCAACTCCGAAGCTGCAAACTCAAGTCTGGTGCTTGCCTCGGCCTCGCCGCGCCGCCGTCAATTGCTCGAACAGGCGGGCGTCGAGTTCGAAATTGTTGAAAGCGGAGTGGACGAGCAGCGCGCGAAGGCGGAAAGCGGACCTGACTTCGCCCTGCGGATGGGGCGTGAAAAGGCGCTGGCGGTTTCCAATCGACGTCCCGGCGTCCTGGTGCTCGGGGCTGACACGATTGTCGAAATCGACGGCGAGGTTCTGGGCAAGCCGCGCGACCCGCAGGAGGCAGGGCGGATGCTGCGGACGCTGTCCGGGCGGGTGCATCGGGTTTTCACCGGATTTGCCCTGGCGCGCGGCGGCCGGATCGTGGAAAGCGCGGCGATTGTCAGCCGCGTCAGGTTCAGGTCCCTTTCGGACGCCGAGATCGAGCGCTATGTCGCCACTGCCGAGCCATACGACAAGGCCGGCGGCTATGCGATTCAGGGCAACGCAGGAGATTTTATTGCAGCGGTCGAGGGCTCGGCGGCAAATGTGATGGGCCTGCCGATCGACGAGGTGCTTGACGCGCTCCGGCGCCATCGCGGCGTTCTTGCGCACTCATAGCTCAAAATCACATAATTAGGCGTCCGGTGCTGGTTCGGCTGCTCGCCGAACCGGGATTGCGATTTGGTCGCAAACGAAACTGGTGAAGCGATGAAATTTGGCGCGATTTGGTTGGGGCTTGCGCTCACCGCTGTAACACCGGCGGTGGCGAGCGCGCAGCACATCAGTCCGCTCCAAGCCGCGGCGATTGCCGAGAGTGTAGTCGGGATCGCCTTTGGCGTGATGTACCCGGCGCCCCGATGTGGTCCGCACGACGCGATGCCCCGTCCGTTCCAGCCGCCTCCCGCATACAACACGCCGCCGCCACGGCCGCAGCCACCGAGCAATCTCGGTTACAACAACGATGACCCTGCCGACGACGACGGCGATTACCAACCGCTACCGCCTCGTGCGCCGCGGCACCCCAATACTTATAGCCTTCAGCCTCAAACCCGCGCGGAAGCAGCCGACGAATCCGATCAGACCACCGATATTCGCGCACGCGATGATAACGCCCAATCGGGAAATCAGTTTGCCAGCGGCGGCGAAGACGCGCAGCCTGCACAGGCTCCCGTCCGTCATCGCCGGGCGCGTCGTAAAGAGCGGACTCAAACCCCTGCGCCAGCGCAAAGTTCCGGTCAGGTGGCCGTAATACCTTCGCTCTCACCGGCCGGGCAGTAAAACGCCGGCCGCCGGGCCGTGTCACTTGGGGGCAGACGCCGTCAGCGTTCTGAAGAAAGCCGTGATTCGTTTGTAGTTCGCGCCAACGTCACCTTTCCCGTCGCGCGATTTGGAACGCATCTCCACCTCGCTGCCGCCCGACGCGGGCCGCACCTGGATTACGAAATCATCCTGAAAGTGGAACAGCCGGGTGGTTGCGACCCCTTCGATGGTGCGCGTCTTAGGGTCCTCGTATGTGATTTTCCAGCCATGCATGTCGGAAGCCGCCGTGCTGACCTGCTTGAAGGCCTGGTCAGGGTCCATGGCCAACTGCAACGGACGCAAAGCGCCATAGCCCTGTTGCTGGCGGTCCGCATAGGTTGCTTTGTCGTATGTGAGGTTGCGCCCTTGATTTTGCGGCAGGCTGCCGGCGCGGACAAATTCGGGCGGATTGTCAACGTCGGTGGTGATGTCGTTGATGGCAGGATAACCTTTAGCGCCCGTCGCCAGGTAAACCAGCAACGCCGTGAGAATCGCGCCCAGGTAGCAGGCGACCACCGCTCTGCCATGAGCCGTGCGGAATTGCGGGTGCCGGGTCCTGAGCAGCCCGATCAATCCGAGTATGAGCCCGAGGACACCGAAGAGGAGACCGAAGAGAAAGAGCTGGAATCCCAGAAAAGGGGCAGCGAACCGGAAGTGGGCCCCCACGATTCCCGCCAGAACCAGCGCTGCGGCGATCAAAGCGTCGAAGAAGCCAACCCAGGCTGCAACCATAAATCGTTGCTCCCTTCACAGAAGTGGGGAACCGCTGTTTTGCTGCTGCCCACGATGCTTATAGGAGCGGGACGGTGCATTACAAGTGGCAAGGCGCCAACCGGGCGCCATGGTTTGTTTTGTCTCAGCCCGCTTCCTGGGCCAGCGTGGTCCTGGCGCCCGCCAAAAGTGCCGCTGGCGGTGCACCCGGTATGCTTGCGAGGTACGTATCCATCTCGAACATCAGGAATTCGAGCCTGCGCAGCGTTTGTATTTCGTCCAGAATCCGCCGGCGATGCTCGAGGGGCCATGCGCTGATGCGGGCGAAGCCTCGTGCCTCGACCCGGGTGATGAACTCCCGGACGGGCTGCGCGATTTCGTCCCGTGAATGCCTGCTGGCCAGCGCCCGTGCGGCGGGGCCGCTCAGGCTCTCGCTGCTTTCGTAAAACGCCAGCCACGATTCCAGGCGGAGGCGCATCGCTGCAAACGCGGCGTCGCAAGCCGCCTGCGTGACGTCATCAAGCGGCGGCAACGGTTCGCCTAAGCGCGACACCGCCCGCGAGGCCATCCGATGCGCCACGCGCCGAATGGCTCCGGCTGACTGCACCACAGCTTCGTGATCGACCAGGCTGCGGCGTCCCTCCAGCCGGGCGTCGTCGGCTACTTGCAGAATCTGGCTCAGCACCTGCGTAATCTCGCTATTGATGCGGTGGATTTCCGCGAAGGACGTGGCCGCGCCCCCCGGCATCATCGCCAAGGTGTCGCGAATCACTTTGCGCAGCCGCGGCAGTAAGGAATCGCCGGCGTAAACCGGCCACAGCAGGAAGAAGATCACCGTTACAACCATCGTGCCGAGCAGAATTCCCCACGTGCGCCACAGCGGCGAATATACGTCGGGCGAAGGAGACAGCGCGGCATAGACGAGCAGGAAGGTGGTTCCGATCTGCTTGCCGGCATAAGCTACCCGGCCGCTGCTCAGCGAGCTGTAGGCCGAGATGAACATCACGACAAAAGTTACGAACATGTAGGAAGGCAGCGAGCTGAAATTCGGCGTCGCAATACTAATCGCCAGCAACGATATCACCCCGCCCAGGATGCCGCCCACGATGCGCAGGATGGTCTTGCGCAGTGAGGCCCCATAGGTCGGGAGACCGGTAACGATGATTGATGTCAGGATAGTCGAAAGGTCGGAACGCTGCGTGATCAGACCAATTACAAAGCCGATCATCACGCACAGCCCGACTTTAAGACTATATTGGATCAAGGCAGGGTCCGGCCGCTCCGGCGCTGCCGCCGATAGGGCGGCCGGTTCTGCCGGCGGCGGCGGTTCGTCCAGCGGCCGCTCGATCAGTTGAATTATCGCATCAAGATTTTCCGTAAAGGAACCGAGATTGGCGATTTCGAGACCGCTTGCCCGGTTGATATAGGACGGGCGCAGGGCGGTGACGCGAGCATCCAGGGCCTCCATTGCCGGACGCGCGCGGCTCGCGGCGGGCGACGCCGGCGAATCCGGACCGGTACGAATCAGGACCATGGTCTCGCTCGCCCGTTCGCCGAGGGCCTCGGCAATAGCGTCGCACACCGCACGCAGTTCGGGGCGCAGCGACGTTCGAACGTCGTGCGGCGCCGGCTCGCGTGCGGCGATCATCAGACGGTCAACCCGAATATGTATTCGTTCCTTCGCGTTGATAGCGCCGAGCAAGACGGCGTGGCGATGCACGCTCAGTCCTTCGGCGCTGGCCCGATCGAGGAGCGACAGCTGTACCGGCATCTCGGAGGTGGCCGGCGGTTCGGGGGGCCGCTGCGCTCCGGGCTCGTCCAGGTAGTAGGCGGCGGTTTGCGCGAAGCGTGTGCGGATGCGCTCGAGGCTCCCCGCCAAAGATTCGAGCAGTATCGCTTCGGCCGGATCGGGCCAGATGCAGCTGTCAAACGCAGCTATCAGTGTAAGGGCGATTGCGCATCCGCCAAAAAGGGAAGCGTCACTCCATCCAAAGTTGCGGGGATCGAACACCACGCCATAAAAGGTGTCCAGCGTGATCACCTGCCACACCAACCCCATCGCGCCCAGTTGGAGCCGGTTTATGATGTAGGTGGAGAAGGCGACGAAGGCACCGATAAATGGCAGCATCAGCCACGGACTCTCGGCCAATATCCCCGCCAGGGGTACGGCGGCGGCGAGGATTGGAGCCGTCACGGCCAGGTAAATAACAGCCGTCAATGGCGCCATCATCGGGACCGGCCCGACCAGGATCCAAATCAAATAGGGGCCGAGCGGATTGGTGACATGAGCCGCGGCCATCAGGCCGACGCCGATAGTGGACAGTGCGGTCCAGCGGAGCGATGTTCTGAAGCGGCGCGGGCGCGGCGCGAGTTCCTCGGCAAGCAGCGCAACCAACCAGTCGAGCCACATCGACAGACTGGACCTTCGAAGTCGGACGCGAACCTGGGCAGCGTCGCTCATGTTTAAGCTTCCCCGGCCGACCCATCGGGCTGCTGCCGCTCGGATCGCATCGGGGAGTTATTACCATTATTCGCGCGCCGCGGCGCAGGTTCTATACTGGTATCGTTGATGCGCACACAGCGATATTTGCCCTATACCCCGAAAAATCGCGCACAATCGAAATTGCGAACGCCGTTAGGCTAAGATAAACTTGCAGGTTCGTATTGCGCAAAAGCTCGTTGTTTTATCCAATGCTTGACAGAACCGAACGCTTAAAACTGCTGAAGAAAAGCCTCTCCACCCGCGTGATGGTTCTCGACGGAGCCATGGGCACGTCGATCCAGGACATGCAGCTTGGAGCAGAGGATTTCGGCGGTCCGGACCTTGAAGGATGCAATGAAAACCTGGTCCGCACTCGACCCGATCTGATTCGCAATCTGCACCTGAGCTTTTTGGCTGCCGGCGCCGACATCGTTGAGACCGACAGCTTCGGCTCCACCTCCGTAGTACTGGCCGAGTACGGTTTGCAGGCGGACTCCCGGGAACTCAATCGCGCAGCCGCGGCGGTCGCGCGCGAGGCCGCGGATAGCGTCGCGACTGCGGACAAGCCCCGATTTGTCGCGGGCTCGATGGGTCCGACTACCAAGACCATCTCAGTCACCGGTGGGGTTACCTTCGACCAACTGGCCGACGCCTACCAGGAACAGGCGGAAGGTCTGATCGAGGGCGGAGCCGACCTGCTGCTGCTTGAGACGGTGCAGGACACCCTGAACGCCAAGGCGGGACTGCTTGGCATCGAACGCGCAATGGCAAAGACGGGTCAGGTCGTAGGCGTATCCGTGCAAGGTACGATCGAAACGATGGGCACTCTGCTGGCGGGTCAGGATATCGAGGCCTTTTATGTCTCGCTGGCCCATCGTGATCTGCTTTGGATGGGACTGAATTGCGCCACCGGCCCCGATTTCATGACCGACCATCTCCGCACGCTGGCGGAAATCAGCCGTTTCCCGGTGGCCTGTGTTCCCAACGCCGGTCTGCCCGACGAGGAAGGGCATTACCATGAGACCCCGGAAATCCTGGCCGCCAAAATGCGGCGGTTCCTCGAGCAGGGATGGGTCAACGTCATCGGCGGATGCTGCGGGACGACGCCGGAGCATATTCGGCTGCTCGCGCAGATCGCCGCCGCACACAAGCCGCGCATCGCATCCGCCCCGGTGCGCTCGGTGGTCTCCGGGATCGAGACGCTGGTTATCGACGATGCCACGCGTCCGGTGATCATCGGCGAACGCACCAACGTACTTGGCAGCCGTAAGTTCAAACGGCTGGTGGCGGAGGGCAAATTCGAGGAGGCCTCGGAGGTTGGCCGCCAGCAGGTGCGCCGCGGCGCCCACGTCCTTGACGTCTGCTTGCAGGATCCCGATCGCAACGAGACGCAGGACGTGGTCCAGTTCCTCGACTTCCTGGTGAAAAAGATCAAAGTGCCGCTCATGATCGACTCGACCGATCACCGCGTCATCGAGGAGGCGCTCAAGCGTACCCAGGGTAAGTCGATCATCAATTCGATCAACCTTGAAGACGGCGAGCAAGCCGAGCGGCTGTTGCGCGTGATCGAGCTCAGCAAGCGCTTCGGAGCGGTCCTGGTCGTCATGTGCATCGACGAGGACAAGCAGCAGGCACAGGCCATCACACGGGAGCGCAAGCTTCAAATCGCGCAGCGTTCATACGACCTGCTGGTCCATCGGCACGGCATCGCCCCCGAAGATATCATCTTTGACGCACTGGTCTTTCCGGTGGGCACCGGCGACCGCAACTATATCGGCTCGGGCCTCGAGACGATCGAGGGAATCCGTGCAATCAAAGCCGCGATGCCCCGCTGCAAGACCAGCCTGGGAATCTCCAACGTTTCCTTTGGCCTGCCCGAGGCCGGTCGCGAAGTGCTCAACGCCGTAATGCTGTACCACTGCGTGCAGGCGGGACTGGATCTGGCGATCGTCAACTCGGAAAAGCTCCAGCGCTATCCTTCCATTCCTGAGGAGGAGCGCCACCTGGCGGAGGATCTGATCTGGTGGCGCGGCGACGACCCGATTGCCGCCTTCGCCGCGTATTTCCGGGGCCGCAAAGCCAAAAGCTCCGTGCAGCAGCGCGCGGCGCTGCCCCTGGACGAGCGCCTGCCGCTCTACATCCTGGAGGGTTCAAAGGACGGCCTCACGCAAGACCTCGACCTGGCGCTGCTTGACCGTCGCCCACTGGAGATCATCAACGGCCCCTTGATGAAGGGGATGGACGAAGTGGGCCGGCTGTTCAACGCCAACCAGATGATCGTGGCCGAAGTGCTCCAGTCGGCCGAAGCCATGAAGGCAGCGGTTACCTACCTGGAACCGCACATGGAAAAGAGCGAGACCACCGGCAAGGGCACTATCGTGCTGGCCACGGTCAAGGGCGACGTTCACGACATCGGCAAGAACCTGGTCGAGATTATCCTCGCCAACAACGGCTACCGGGTGATCAACCTCGGCATCAAGGTTCCGCCCGAAGAGCTGATCAGGGCGTTCCGCGAGCATCATCCCGATGCGATCGGGCTGTCCGGGCTGCTGGTCAAATCGGCGCAGATGATGGTGATTACGGCGCAGGACCTGAGCGCCGCGGAAATCAACTGTCCGCTGCTGGTGGGCGGCGCTGCTCTGTCGGCCCGCTTCACCCGGACCAGGATCGCCACGCAGTACGGCGGACTGGTGGCTTATGCCAACGATGCGATGAACGGGCTGGACCTCGCCAACCAGATTATCGATCCGGAGCGCCGCGACCAGCTTGCCGCGAAACTGGACGCCGAGACGGCCAGGCTGCTCGACTCGGTCGCGGTCAAGCCCGCCAGCGCGGTTGCCCCGCCGGAAGACCGGCCCGCGGTCCGCCAGGATATCGAGATATCGCACCCGCCGGATCTGCGTCTGCACATTATTAATGATTACGACCTGGACGAGATCTTCGGCTACATCAATCCGGTGATGCTCTACACGCGCCATCTGGGATTGAAGGATGCCGAGAAGTTGATGGCCGCCGGCGATCCCAAGGCGGCGGAAATGCGCGCGGCAGTCAAAGCGGTCGAAGAGGTGATGCTCGCGGCCGAGGACATCCGCGCAGCCGCGGCTTACAAATTTTTTCCGGCCAATTCCGACGGGCGGCGCCTGCTGGTCTATTCGTCCGACGGCAAGCGCGTGCTCGAGAGCTTTACCTTCGGGCGTCAGAGCGATCCACCCGGGCTATGCCTGGCGGATTACGTGGCGCCCTCCTCCGCGGGGCGCGTCGACTATATCTGCATGATGGCGACCACGGTCGGCCCGGGTGTGCGCGCACTCGCCCACCACTGGAAGAATAACGGCGACTACTTGCGCTCCCACATCCTGCAGATACTGGCGCTGGAAGGCGCCGAGGCTTTTGCCGAACTGCTCCATAAAAAGATCCGCGAGATGTGGGGATTCAAAGATCCGGAGCAGACTACCAAAAAGGATCTCTTCCAGGCGCATTACCATGGCAAGCGATTTTCTTTCGGCTACCCGGCCTGCCCGCGCCTGGAAGACCAGGAGCAATTATTCCGGCTGCTCGACCTTGAGAAAAATGTCGGCATTCACCTGACAGATGGCTTCATGATGGAACCGGAGGGCTCGGTGACCGCGATCGTGTTCCACCATCCGGAAGCCAGGTATTTCGCCCTCTCCTCCGCGGACATCGAGCGCCTGGAGCGTGAACTGGACACCGCCGCTCAAGCCGTTATCGGGTGAATTAGGGCGGCCTCGCCGTGCCCGCCGTCGACGCGCGGCCGGGAGCTGCTGTCAAACAGCATGCGCGCCAAGCGCACCAGGAATTATTTTCGTTGAGGTTTAGCCGTTGAGCGCGCCGAGCACGTCTGTCGTTGTGATGATGCCCACCAGCTGCGAGGCTTCAACGACGGGCAGGCTGTGAAGCTTGCTCTCCTTCAAAATCCCGGCGGCCTGCTCCAGCGGCGTATCCGGATTCACGGCCAGCGGCGCGTTGGTCATTGCCTCGCGCGCCTCCGTATCCGCCAGACGTCCGGCGAACAGCTTTAGCTCGCGATCGGTAAGAATACCGACCAGCTTGCCGTCCGAGATTACCGGAATGGAACGGAAATTCCCCGCTTCGAATTTCTCCCGAATCGAAGACAGCTTCTCCAACGGTGCGGCGGTGACCGGATTGTGGGTCATCCAGTCGCCGACTTTCGGGTCGCGTCCCGTTGACTGGGCGCGGATCGCAAGGACCGGACATGGCGCACGGCGCAAAACGTCTTCCACCACGCTGCCCAGGAACAGATGCATCAGACCGCGCCGTCCGTGGGTGGCCATCACGATCAACTCGGCGCGCACCTGGCGTGCGGCTTTCACAATCGTCTGCGCCGGGTCGCCCAACATAACCAAAAGTTGATGCTTTACACCGGCGAGTTCCTTGCGCTCAATCTCCGCCATCCTGGTCCGCGCGTAATCCTCCTGGGCCTTGTTCACCTCGGCGTATAACTTCGTTCCGGCAGGCTCCCGGACAACCTCGGGAAACGCGGTGAGCACGAACAAAGTACCGTCGGTTCCGCGCACCGCGTCCGCCGCCGTGTGGAGCGCCAGCAGGAAGTTGTCGTCATCGAACTCAATCGGGCAAAGGACTTTGCGGTACTCCAAGGCCATTCTTTTTGCTCCTAAAGCACGCTGCGGAAGATCCAGAACAGGAACGCCGCCAGCATGATCGACGCCGGCAATGTGAGCACCCACGCCAACGCGATGTTCCGTACCGTGTCCAACTGCAGCCCCGAGCGATTGGCCGTCATCGTGCCGGCGATTCCGGAAGACAAAACATGCGTGGTGCTGACCGGCAGCCCAAAGTGGTCAGCGGCTGCGATGGTCGCGGCGGCGGTTATTTCCGCCGCGGCGCCCTGCCCGTACGACAGGTGATCCTTGCCGATCTTTTCGCCCACCGTCACGACGATGCGCTTCCATCCCACAATCGTGCCCATCCCCAGCGCGAGCGCCACCGCCACCTTAACCCATCCGGGGATGAACTTGGTTGACTTGTCCACATGGCTTTTGTAGTTCTCGAGTACTTTCTCGTCCGCGGCCCCCATCGCCGGCTGTCCGGTTTTCTTCATCAGCCGCAAGGATTCACTGACCAGGTACATGTCGTTGCGAAAGTTCCGCATCATCGTGGGCGGCACCTTCGACAGTTCTCCATAAACGCTCATCTCATTGGAAATATCATTGATGATCTGCCGCAGGGCCAGGGTGGTATTGGGCGTGAATTTGTGGCTGCGGACGTATTCCTGAATTTCGTCGCGCGGATCCGCGATAGTGGTCGCCTTGCTCACGTATTTGTCCATCACTTTAACGGCCTGCTGAGAGACGGCGACAAAATCCTGGGTTTGGCTGGCCGGAATCGCGCGATTAAGTGCGTAGGCGGTTGGGACGATGCCGATCAGGATCAACATGATCAGTCCCATCCCCTTCTGGCCATCATTGGAACCATGGGCGAAACTGACCGCGGTGCAGGTCAAAATCAACAGGCACCGGATCCAGAATGGGGGCGGCTCGGTGGTTTCCGGGGCTTCGTAAAGACGCTTATCCGAAATAAATGCGCGCGCCAGCAGCAGCAGCACGGCCGCAAGGGCGAAGCCGAACAGAGGCGACGCCAGCAGCGACCGCCCGATGTTCGCGGCCTGACCCCAGTCGACGCCGCTGGTGGCGGTCTTCACCGCTAACAATTGGTTGGCGATTCCCACGCCGATGATCGATCCGATCAATGTATGGGAGCTGGAAGCGGGCAGACCAAAATACCACGTCCCAACATTCCAAATCATGGCGGCTACCAGCAGTGAAAACACCATTGCGAATCCCGCCGAGCTGCCGACTTGCAGAATCAATTCGACCGGCAGGAGCGAAACGATTCCAAAAGCCACCGCGCCGCTGGAAACCAGCACGCCGGTAAAGTTGCAAAACCCCGACCATGCCACCGCGATATGCGGTTCGAGCGAGTGAGTATATATGACGGTCGCAACCGCGTTGGCTGTGTCATGAAAACCGTTTACAAATTCGAAGCCCAGCGCGATGAGCAGCGCGCCGGCGAGAAAAATGAACGGACGAATCGAAGTGGATTGCACGACAGACAGGTCCGAAATCAGGTGGGACAACGCGTAGAACAATCCCACCAGCAAAACTATCGTGAAAATCACCACCGGCGCAGTTCCCGGCTTTCTCGCCATCTTGGCGTCAATGGCTCTATCGACCGCTACCGCCATAATTGCCTCCGTGACATCGTCTCGAGCAGCCGCGGCGGAAGCCTCGGCGCCACGCCGCGCGGCGCGGCGCGCGTCTATTTACACTCGGAAAGTTACGGGAGAATTAACAGAAGTTACGGACTCGTGATGAGTCTACTACGGCCTGCCAAGTTGGGCTGGCAGTGCTGCCGCAGCAGGATGCCGCAGAATCGATCCGTGCCGCTCAATGTCCGAGATGGCAGAGGTAACCCTTCATGAATCTGCGCGGGTCGTCGTGGTCAGGCTGCCAGCCTTTGAACAGATGCTGGCCGTCCAGTGTGTGCACCGGCCGTTTCAGCTCATATAGCAGGGGCAGGCTGTGAGCGATCCGGCTGGTCAGTATCTTCGGATCGCCTGTAACCAGCGCCAGAGCCGCCTCGACGAATGCCTCGATGGGCTCCGTGGCTTTGGCGATGGTGAGCGACAAGGGCGTCGCAACGGCACCGGTGTTCGCCAGGTTGTTGACCGCGATGTTGTCGCGGTAAAGCTCGCGCGCGGCTCCCGTGCATATGCGATCCAAAAACGCCTTGGTGCCGCCGTAAACACAGGCGCTGCCTAGGCGGTCCAGCGGTGCGGGGGCGCCGTCGGGCGTGGGCCGCGGATGGGGCGCTGCCTGCGAGGACGTGATCGCCAATATCCAACCCGCTCCGCGCCGGCGCATGCCGGGAATCACCTGCTTTGCCAGCTCCCAGAACGCCCAGACATTTACCTCCACGCTGCGCATGAAGAACTCCCGCGGTGTCTGCGCGAACGCGATATTTCCAGCCGGACCAAATTCGCGCGGCGCGGCCGCGCTATGCACCAGGATGTCGGGCGCGGCCTTGAACGCAGCTTCCACCTGCCTGATGATTTCCGCCTTGTCGTGAGCCGGGTCGCCGATGTCGCATCGGAGCGCGACCGCCGAGCCGCCGAACTGCCGGATCGCTTCGATGCCCTCCTCCAACGTTCCGGAAAGTTCCCTGTTACGCCGCTCCTCGTCGCGGCCCAGCAAGGCGACCTGTGCCCCTTCGGCGGCCAGCCGAATTGCAATCGCCTGGCCGATTCCGCGGCTGGCGCCGGTGACAACCGCGACTCGACCAATACAGCTCTGTCCCATCGCTAGCCTCAGTTCGTTATGGGCCCAAAGCGCGGCGCAAGATCCAGACCCGCATCCCGGATGATCTTTCCGTTCAGCAGGACGCGTATCTCCGCTTCCGATTTTCCCAACTCGCGCAGAATCGACGCGCTGTTTTGGCCGATGACCGGCACGGGATTCAGATGCACCGCGGTTGCGTTGCCGAAGCGAATCGTGTGCCCCACTTCGATCACGTTGCCGCCTTCAGGATGGTGGGCCGCGACTATCACGTTGAGCGAGCGCAGCATCGGTTCGTTAATGGTCTGTTGCGGCGTAAGCGGCCGCGGTATCGCACAGGGCACGCCTTCGGCCCGCAGGCGCCGGTGCGCATCGCCCGAGTTGATGCTGCCCAGGGTTTCGCTCAAAGTCTGCGCAATTTTGCTGTCGCCCATTTTTTCCTGGCGCGCGCTGTCGTAGCCGGGCCATCGCGATGCCTCGATTCCCAGACCGCGCCGCACGCCATCCCATTCCGCATCGCTGTAGCAGGCGATGACGATCCAGCCGTCGGCGGTGCGATAAAGCGCGTTGGTCGGCGCGTGTCCACGCTGGTCGTAGTCGAGCGCAAACGTTTCGGAAATCCGGTCCTGCCAGCCGTGCGCGTCGCTCATCGCGAGCAGGCCCGCACCGGTCTGCGGCACCTCAATGTACTGGCCTTTGCCGCTGCGCTCGCGTTCTACCAAGGCGGCGATCGTCATCGTAGCGGAGGTCAATCCGCATCCGTAGTCCATGTGCGACAGGTAGATCCTGGGCGCGTTGAGTTCGCCGCCGGTACGGGTGAGCAGACCGCCTATCGCGGAATGCAGCGGCTCGAAGGTGGGCAGTGCTGCCCATGGACCCTCGTTGCCGTATCCCGACGAATGGCAATAAACAATCCGCGGATTGATCGCGCTGAGCGCGTCGTAGCCCATGCCAAGGCGGTCCATTACGCCCGCGCGCATGTTGTGATGCACCACGTCGGCGCGCTTTACCAATTCGTATATGACCTCGCGGCCCTGATCCGACTTCAGGTCAACCGCGATGCTTTCCTTGCCCCGATGGGTGCCGAGCAGCATCGACAGATTCGGACTGCGCATCGGGTCGCCGTGGTATTCCTCAACCTTGATAACGCGTGCACCCAGGTCAGCGAAAATCCGGTTGGCAAACGGCCCCGCCATGTAAAATCCGAAATCCAGCACCGTAATGCCGTCGAGCGGCCCCACGCACCCGAGGTTGGTTGCCCATGCGGCCGCCGTGGTATTTCCTGGTTCGATGGCGGGGAGGGACGCCCGCCCCACCAAGTCGGTATCGCGCAGAAGGAGGGAGTTGTCCTGTCCCGGCGTGGGAACCTCCCGCCCGACATCCATGGGGGTGCGCGCGAATTTCGCCACTTTCCCCAGCCGGCGCTCCCCGTCGGGCAGGACGTCAACCAAACCGTTGACCTCCATCTGCTTGAGCCAAAGCGCCTCGCCCGCGTAAAGCGCCGGCATGCAGCACACGTCAGCCTCGGCCAGCAGGTCGCACCAATATCCGGCGGGCCGGGTCTTGAAGGTCATCTCCAGGTACGCCCACAGCTCGTCGGCCTGCTCCTGCGTCATTGGGTCGCCGCCGAACATGCCCGCGTTGGGAAATTCTATTGCCATGTCGTGGCGTCCGACCGCTTTCATCAAGCGGTTGAATTGGCCGCGCGCGCCGGTGTGGATTTGAATCCAGCGCTCGTCGCCGCACTCAAAGAGACTGACAATCAGCCTGAAAGTAGAGTGCTTGCCCTTGGGAGGCGGCGCCATCGGACGGATCCGGTCGCCGCCCACGTAGCTGGCGTTACGCATTATCGCGATTCCGTCGAGCAGGGAGGTGGTCAGTACCTGCCCCTTGCCGGTGCGCTCCCGTTCGAGCAACGCGCCCGTAATTCCGAGTTGGAGCAACCAGCCCGCGCCGAAGGTCGCCATCGGCCAGCCCAGAAAAACCGGCCCCGGCCGCCATCCCTCCTGCTCGTCCATGCATCCGTACTCGGCCTCGACGATTTCCCCGCAAACCGGCGCGTCAAGCCGGTTGTGCGGATACTTCACGCCGCCGGCGGGACGTGGATACGCTGTCAGCACGGCGAGGATCTGGCGCGGATTGCCGGGATAGCCGTCCAGCAGTCCGTCCGGCTTGGCGTTCCACGGTTGCGCCGTCGTCAGAATGACGTCGGCGGAATCGCGCAGCGCACGCCATTGGCCATTTGCCACCTCGGCGGGGCCGATGATTACGCTCTTCTGTCCCCGCAGCCACACGCGCGAGCCGGCCAGAACTCGTATCGGATCGCTGTCCGCCGGTTCCACCCGAATGACCTCGGCGCCAAGGTCGGCGAGCACCATTCCCGCCACCGCAGCCGCGGGAGACCGTTCGGAAAGGTCGAGAATCCTGTAGCTATCAGCAAGGGGTCCCGCCATCACATGGTCTCCGTGCGGCAGGCTTTGCAGCCTGTCAGATGCGGCCATAGCATCGCGCTGCCGGAAAGTCGAGCAAGCTCCGAATTGCTAATTTGACCGTCCGATGGGGGCTGGGCTATAGCTCTCACGCGGAGAAGGCACGATGGCGAACGACCCCCAGCGGCTGAAGGCGTTGTCCAATGCGATTGCGGTGGTGGGCGTAGGAGAGACCGACTACGCATCCGATTATCCCGCCAGCCGTGCCGGCAAGCCGACCACCGATCATATCGGATTCGGAATCAGGGCTTTCAAGGCGGCGTTGAATGACGCCGGGTTGCGCCGCGAAGACATCGACGGAGTTATCGCCTGCTCGGTTCCGCTGGGCCGCCTGGTGGAACTGCTGGGAATCGAACCGCGCTTCAGCGCCTCCAGCTTCGATCCCGCTACTGCGTATATGGTGGCGATCGACGCAATCCGCAACGGTCTGGCCGAATCGATCGCGCTGATCAAGTCGCTCAATTACCGCACCGCGGGCACCCAATTCGGGGGACCGCAGGCAATGGGCGCCGACAATCTATACTACGTCTATTACCGCCCATGGGGATTCACCTCCCAGGGGGCTTTCGACTCCGTGGTGGTGCAGCGCTACATAGAGTTGTATGGCCTGACTCATCGTCAGCTCGGCATGGTGGCGGTCGCCGAGCGGGCCTGGGCGCGAATGAACCCGCTGGCGATCATGCAGCGCCCAATGACTCTGGATGATTACCTGCGCTACCCCTTCGTTGCGGAGCCGCTGCGCGTGCCCGACTACTGCCTGATCAACGACGGCGGCACGTGCCTTATCGTTACGAGCGTTGAGCGTGCCAGGACCATGGCGCGCCACCCGACGGTCACGGTCAAGGGACTGGGCTGGGGGGAAGAAAACGCGGCGATTAATCAGTTACGTCCCAAGTTGCACTTCAGCCGTATCCAGATGAGGCAGGCCGGTGAGCAATGCTACGAGGTGGCGGGGATCGGCCCCAAAGATATCGACGGATTTTACTATTACGATAATTTTACGGGTGAGCTGTTCTATATTTTGGAGAATTATGGCTATTGCAGGGAGGGCGAGGCGGCCAATTTTATCGAGACGATGGGTATCGGACCGGGAGGTAAATTTCCGGTCAATACATCGGGCGGGATGATCTCCGAATCATACATGCAGGGATGGAATGCTCAGGCCGAGATGGTCCGCCAGTTGCGCGGAGATGCCGGACCGCGCCAGATTCCGAATTGCCGCCATACTCATTACATTTCCAACACCGTCGCCCGCGCCACTTCAATGATTCTGGAGCGGGATTCCGACTGAATATGCGCCGGCCTCGCCTTGCACTGATTCCCCAACTGTCTATTTTATAATGGAGCCATGGCTGTGAGCGAAACGCAGGTCCGTCCCGACCCGGTAATGGGATTGTACGACGCCCCGCTGTGGGAATACGTGAAGCAAAAAGAGTTACGCCTTCAACGCTGCGCCGATTGCGGCGAGTTTCGCTACCCGCCCGGATCGCATTGCCCCAACTGCCTGTCGGAGAACTTCGAATGGGCTCGGCTGTCGGGGCGCGGCCGCGTTTATGCCTGGTGCGTGTTTCATCGCCAGTACTTTCCCGAGATTGCGGTCCCTAATCCGATCGTGATGGTCCAAACCGAGGAAGGACCGATCGTCGCGGCCAATTTGGTTGGATCCGATCCCAGCGTTCTCCGCCTGGACCTGCCGATGGAAGTAACCTTTGAGCCGGTACGCTGGGCCAACGGAAAGGAGGGCATGATCTTTCAATGGCGCCTGGCCAAATAGTCATTGGTCAAGCCGATACGCATTCGCGCGGAGAAAGATATGGCTGACACGACACTTGCGGACTTCACCGCATTGGTGCGGCGCGCGGGCCTGCGCCTTACTGACGCCCAAATAGCCGAACTCCACGGCGCGTGGGGTTATGTCGAAGATATGCTCGCACGCAATCGCACTCCG
>Ga0126381_100000693_pt1 | contig 37275 bp, 25 predicted proteins | sample PanSoiMetPlot_28_FD_96465 | JGI IMG/M metagenome (GOLD analysis project Ga0126381, IMG submission 96465) | Tropical forest soil microbial communities from Panama - MetaG Plot_28 | ecosystem: Environmental > Terrestrial > Soil > Tropical forest > Bulk soil | place: Panama | collected 2016-02-17 | reverse complement strand
TCGAAATCGAATTCCTCCTGCCCGCTCTTCTCCACGCAGCAGGCGGTGGTGTAGTGGTGCGCCGCGGCATCTCGCAGGATCGCGGAGCCGAACTGCTCGTCGGTCAGGATGCCGGCCTTCCGCTCCGGCACGCCGTCCTGGACCGCGGCCTTGAACCCGTCATAGATGACCTGCTTGGCCGCCGCGATTTCGGCCGTTTGCCCGACCGTCAGGGCTCCCTTCCAACCGAACATCTTCGTCTGGAACGAGCCACGGTGGTCGAAGGGCAGGATGTAGAGCGGGTTGTCGAAACCGGTGGCCCTCATGCGTTCTCCTTAAGCTGCCGGTAGCGGCGAATCAGGTTATTGGTGGAGCTGTCATGCGCCAGTTTCGGCTCGTCCTTGCTCTCCAGTTCAGGAATGATGCGCTTGGCGAGGACCTTGCCCAGTTCGACGCCCCACTGATCGAACGAGTCGATGTTCCAGACCGTACCCTGAGTGAAGACGGTGTGCTCGTAGAGGGCCACGAGTTTCCCTAATGTCTCGGGCGTCAACCGCACGGCGAGGATGGTATTCGAAGGACGATTGCCCTCGAAGACGCGGTGGGGCACTAGCCAGTCGGGTGTGCCTTCGGCTTTCACTTGTTTCGGAGTTTTTCCAAACGCCAGCGCTTCGGTCTGCGCGAATACGTTCGCCATCAGCATGTCGTGATGCTCGCCCAGGGGATTGACCGTCTGGGCGAAGGCAATGAAGTCGCAGGGAATGAGCCGCGTCCCCTGATGGATCAGTTGATAGAAGGAGTGCTGGCCGTTCGTTCCCGGCTCTCCCCAGTAGATCGGTCCGGTATCGGACTTGACCGCTGCGCCATCCAGCATCACGTGCTTGCCGTTGCTTTCCATCGTCAGCTGCTGCAGATAAGCCGGGAAGCGCTTGAGGTATTGGTCGTATGGAAGGACGGCCACTGTCTGGGCGCCGAAGAAGTTGTTGTACCAGATGCCCAGCAGGCCCATGATCACGGGAAGATTCTTTTCGAATGGCGTGGTCCGAAAGTGCTCGTCCATCTGGTGGAAGCCGTCGAGCATGGCGCGGAAATTGTCGGGGCCGATGGCAAGCATGGTCGAGAGGCCGATGGCGGAATCCATCGAGTAACGCCCGCCGACCCAGTCCCAAAATTCGAACATGTTGGCCGTGTCGATGCCGAATTTCGTCACTTCCTTCGCATTCGTCGAGACTGCGACGAAATGGCGCGCCACCGATTTCTCATCGCCTCCCAGTCCTGCTACTGACCAGGCGCGGGCGGATTGCGCGTTGGTCATGGTCTCGAGAGTCGTGAAAGTCTTGGACGAGACGATGAACAGCGTCTCCGCGGGATCCAGATCGCGAACAGCCTCCGCGAAGTCTGTGCCGTCGACGTTGGAGACAAACCGGAAAGTCATGTCGCGCTGGCTGTAGTGGCGGAGCGCTTCGTAGGCCATGACGGGACCGAGATCGGATCCGCCGATCCCGATGTTGACAACATTGCGGATGCGTTTCCCGGTATGTCCCTTCCATGCGCCGCTTCGAACCTTGCCGGAAAAGTCGGCCATGCGTTGGAGGACGGCGTGGACTTCCGGCACCACGTTGTTTCCGTCAACCATTACGGATGCACCGGCGGGAGCGCGCAGCGCAGTGTGAAGGACCGCGCGGTTCTCTGTGATGTTGATTTTCTTGCCCGAGAACATCGCCTCGATTCGTTCCTTCAGACCCGCGGCATTTGCGAGTTGGAAGAGCAGATCGAGCGTTTCATCGGTGATGCGATTTTTGGAATAATCGAGCTCGATACCGACGGCGGAGGCGGTGAGGCGTTCTCCGCGTGTGGGGTCGTCGGCGAACAGCTTGCGCAGGTGCAGCTTTCGCACCTTTTTGTAGTGAGCTTCGAGAGCCTTCCACCCAGGACTCCCGACAGCCGATCGCGTTTCGGCTTTCTCTTGGGTTGCTTCCATTCTCTTTGCTCCTCGATTTAATAGAGCGCGCCGTCGATTACTCTGTTGGCGGGCGCGCTCACATTTGAATCTACGCTACTTTGGCGCTCTTCTGAATCGCACTGCTCTTGGAATTGATCACGTCCATCAGGTCATTCCACGATTTTACAAACGACTTTGCGCCTTCATCCTGTAGCTGAGCGGCCAATGCGTCGATATCGATCCCGGCTTTAGCGAACTGCGCGAGCCCCTCTTCGCAGTCCCCGCCATCGGCGGGCAGGATTGAGCCGAGTTCCGTGTGTTCCGCAAGCGCCTTGAGAGTCGCTTCCGGCATCGTGTTCACCGTGAAGGGTGCGGCAAGAGATTTGATGTACAGGATGTCGGAGGCTTTTGGATCCTTTGTCCCCGTGCTGGCCCAAAGCAGTCTTTGGGGCCGTGCTCCGGCATTGTAGACCCGCTGCCAGCGGGGAGAGCCGAGCAGGCCACGATAGGCCTTGTAGGTACGCATCGCAATATTGATGCCGAGCCTGTTGCGCAGAGCTTCAGGCACCTTGCTCGCGATCGCCGCGTCCCACCGGCTGACGAAGACAGATGCGACTGAGGCGACGTTTGGATTGAGACCCGCCTCGATGCGCCGCTCGACGCCGCGCATGAACGCCTCGGCGGCGGCAAGGTACTGCTCGCGCGAGAATAGGAGCGTGACATTCACCGGTATCCCCGCAAAAATCGCCTCCTCGATCGCAGGTAGGCCTTCCTTCGTACCGGGTATCTTAATGAAGAGGTTCTGTCGTCCGGCGCGGGCGTACAAATCTTTGACTTCGCGCAGCGTGCTCGCGGTATCGTAGGCCAGAAGCGGAGATACTTCCAGCGAGACCCATCCGTCGACTCCATTGGTCTTGTCGTAAGTCGGCCGGAATTGCTCGGCGGCGCGCGTGATGTCGTCTATCGCCAACTCGAAAAAGAGCTCTTCGCCGGCTTTACCCCGCCGCAGTTGATCGCCGATCGCCTTGTCGTAGGCCTCACTATTCTTGATCGCATGATCGAAGATCGTCGGGTTCGAGGTGAGCCCCGTGACCGAAAGATCGTCAATGTAGCGCTTCAACGTGCCGGTGTTCAGCAGGTCGCGCGTAATATTGTCGAGCCAGATGCTCTGGCCCAGGTTGTGGAGTAACTGTGTGGCTTTCATCTTGTCACCTCGATTTCTTGGAGCGCGGCGGATGCCGCCCGAACAATATCGGCCGGGTCGCGCTTGGTTTCTGTCGTCAAGTCTCTCAGCCGGTCGAATGCAGCCGGCGAAAGCGCATCATCGGTGAGTCGCCATCGCCAGTTGCCTGATGCCTGGCCAGGCGTGTTCATTCGCGCGTCGCCGCCCAAGTTAAGTAAGTCCTGTACAGGTGCGATTGCCAGGGCAGCGGACGACGACCATGCCAGCCGCATCAGCACGGGCGCTGCATCCCGGCTGTCCCCAGGAGCCTGCCGCAGGGATGACCATAGTGCCCGTTTCTGCTCTTCGGGCAGCGCTTCGAACCAACCTCGCGTCGTATTGTTGTCGTGCGTGCCCGTGTAGGCGACGGTGTTGGAAACGTAGTTGCGCGGCAGATGCGGGTTCTGCGGACTGCCGTCAAACGCGAACTGAAGGACACGCATGCCGGGCAGACGCTGAGAGTCGCGCAATTGAATCACATCCGGCGTAATCAATCCGAGATCTTCGGCGATCAGCGGCAAGCGGCCCAACGCAGTCTGCGCCGCCAGGAAGAAATCGGAGCCCGGTCCGGGCACCCATCGCCCCAGCCGCGCGCTCGGCGCGCCCATCGGCACGTGCCAGGCAGCGGCAAAGCCGCGAAAGTGATCCAGCCGCACCGCATCAACATGAGACAACAAGGCGCGCAGCCGGTCGATGCACCATCGATAGCCGGTGCGCCGGAGCGCTTCCCAGTCGTAAACGGGGTTGCCCCATAATTGTCCGTCCGCGCTGAAGTAATCGGGCGGGACACCCGCTATGAATCGCGGCCGGCGCCGTTCGGTCAAGAGGAAGAATTCCGGGTTCGACCACACATCGCTGGAATCGGCCGATACAAAGAAGGGCAAATCGCCGATCAGCCGCACCCCGTTGGCGCGGGCATATGCCTTCAGCCGCCCGCTTTGCCGAAATATGACCCACTGGGCGAAGCACACTTCATCGATGATTTCCGAGAGCTCTTTGCGTGCCTCCGCGATTTGCGAGGGAACCCGCTCTACAAGTTCACGGGGCCAATGAAGAAAGTATGCCCCGTTGAATTTGGCCTTCAAGGCGCGGAAGAGCGCGTAATCCTCCAGCCAGTGCGACTGATCCTGGCGGAATCGCTCGTACTCATCACGCAGATCGCCGCGCACCCCCCCGGCAAGTTTTGCCCAGGCTGTCTTTAGCAGATTCTGCTTATAGGGGATTACTGCCTCGTAGTCGACCTCGTTCGCCGCGAAATCACCTGCGCCCGACTCGCCTCCTAATAAGCCATCCTCGACCAGCCAATCCGGACTGATGAGGAGTTCATTGCCGGCGAAAGAAGACAACGGCTGATAAGGCGAGTTTCCGTAGCCGGTGGGCCCGAGCGGCAATGCTTGCCACCAGGTCTGCCCGGTATCCCGAAGGCGATCGATCCACGCCAAGGCCGCAGGTCCCACGTCGCCGATGCCGTGCCGGGTGGGAAGCGAGGTGACGTGCAGCAGCAGACCTGACGCGCGGTATTCCGGCGGGAACGGCAGAGGGTCGGTATTCCCGCTGCTCATGCTCGCTTCTCTTTCGAAACCACAGCTTCCGGCTCTGCAACTTCCCGGCGCCGGCGGCCGCTTAGCAGATATATAGCGGCTCGTAACTCCAGCAAGGGATCGCCGGATGGTTCGATACCGTCCACTCGAGGAATCGGGTCGAAGATGATCCGGCGGTGCGCTTCGTCATCGGGAGCTTTCGCCGTGAGCTCGATGACGCCCAAGTGCACAACTGGCCGATCCGCAGGCCAGTGGTGCGTGGCGTCATCCACGGTGTCGCTCTCATTGGCGAGCTGTACTTGAATGTCGAATCGAATCGGGCCCGCCGCAATGCGGCGCGTTAATTCATCAAAAAGATAGTTCTCGCCCTTAGCCTTGACAGTGGCATCGTCGAGATGCTCGATACCCGCTTGCGGCACAATCCGATACCTTCCGTAACGGGCCAGGCCCTCCCGGTTGGTGAACCGGAAGGCTATCACGCCGAAGTATGCTTCGGTTGCGAAGCTTGCGGGACTAGGCTTGGGCATTTGCACGAAGGCAAGCGTGGCCGGGTGTGATGCGAGAAACGCCGAGGGGTCGCCGCCTGCCACAGCTCGAAGGAACTCGAGAAACTCCTGGCCGGTTCGAGTAGGAAAGCCGTCTGCCGAATGGCTCACGATGTCGGTGTGGACGTGATCCCCGAGATGGAAACGTATCGCGAGTCCCCGAGGATTCGAGTCAGGAGCGTTGTCTGGAATCAGAGGCAAGCCTGTCCCGTTGGAGAACCTCACGGTGACCGGAGTAGAGTTGCGCGTAGCGTGCGGTGTGCGAGTGAGAGAAGTGGCTTCGCGAGACGGCGTGAACGTCCCGCTCAGCATCGTGCCTTTGGCGTGTGCGGGGCGGAAGCCTGGATGCAGGCCGAAAATAGCATCCATTTGGGCAAGCAAATCATTCGCAAGGCGGACAACCTTTTCGTCAGATGGTAGCGGCATATTCCTCCTGGATGGTAGCTGTGCTCTCTTCGGTGCCAAAGCGGCGGAAAAACTGTCTCTCGGATTACACTTTCTTTCTTTGTCTCTGGTGGAACCGACAATTTTGCCGGTCCAGCCGCCAAAGGCGTCCTTGAGCCGCCCGGACAGGCGACATCGCCTCTCCTGCCAAAACCAGCGCTCGGTTAAATCCGTTCATGCCGCAAATTCCAGAGCGTGGTCCACAAGCTCCTGCGCTTCGCTGACGATCGCATTTACATGCGCTGCGCCCTGAAAACTCTCGGCATAGATTTTGTAGATATCCTCCGTGCCGGAAGGACGCGCTGCGAACCATCCGCTGGCTGTCACTACTTTCAAACCGCCGATGGGCGCGTTGTTTCCGGGGGCGAGGGTCAGCTTCGCAGTGATCGGCTCGCCGGCGAGGCGCGACTCCTGGATGCTGTCGGGCGAAAGCTTTTCGAGCCTTGCCTTCTGTTGGATGGTTGCCGGGGCGTCGATGCGCGTGTAGTATGGCGTTCCGAACTCCGCGGTCATCTGGCGGTAGTGCTCGCCGGGATCCTTCCCAGTCCGCGCCGTGATTTCCGCGGCGAGCAGGTCCATAATCGGCCCGTCTTTGTCGGTGGTCCAGGCTGTGCCGTCGACGCGGAGAAAACTTGCGCCGGCGCTCTCTTCACCGCCGAAGCCGCACGATCCATCCAGAAGGCCGTCGACGAACCATTTGAATCCGACCGGAACTTCGATGAGCCGCCGCCCGAGTTTCCGCACGACTTTGTCGATGATGCTGCTGCTGACCACGGTCTTCCCTATAGCGGCATCCGTGCGCCACTCGGGCCGGTTCGCGAACAGGTATTGGATTGCGATCGCCAGGTAATGATTGGGATTCATCAAACCGGCGGACGGTGTGACAATCCCGTGGCGGTCCGAATCCGGATCGTTGCCAAAGGCGACCTGATACTGGTCTTTCAATCCGACCAACCGGGCCATGGCGTAAGGGCTCGAGCAATCCATGCGGATCTGGCCGTCGTGATCGACGGTCATGAACGAAAATGTGGGATCGATCACTGGATTCACAACGTGGACATCGAGTTTGTAAATGGAGTTGATGGGCTCCCAGTATGGTCGGGCCGCGCCGCCCAGGGGATCGACGGCGAGTTTGAGGCCGGCGGCGCGGATCGCGTCTATGTCCACCACATTCTTGAGGTCCTCGACATAGGGAAGAACGAAGTCTTGCTGGTGAGTGGTCGCGGCGTGCAACCCGGATGCGAACGGGATTCGCCTCACGCCGGCAAGTTTGTTTCGGAGCAGTTCATTCGCGCGGTCCTCAATCCATTTCGTCGTATTGGTGTCGGCCGGGCCACCGTTCACCGGGTTGTATTTGAAGCCTCCGTCCTGGGGAGGATTGTGCGAAGGCGTGATCACGATGCCGTCGGCGAAGTGATCTTTGCGCCCGCGATTGTACACCAGGATGGCACGCGAGATGACTGGAGTTGGAGTCACAGCATCGTTCTGCTGGATGATGGTCTCCACTTCATTGGCCGCCAGAACTTCGAGCGCCGTCCGCTGGGCCGGCGCGGAAAGCGCATGAGTATCCTTACCCATGTAGAGCGGCCCGTCCGTGGCATGGGCCGCACGGTAGTCGCAGATGGCCTGCGTGATGGCGAGAATGTGAGCTTCGTTGAAGCTGCCCCGCAGCGAAGTACCTCGGTGTCCGCTGGTTCCAAACCTGACCATCTGCTCCGGATCGCGGGGGTCAGGACGGCGCTCGCAATACTCTCGCTCGAGCCGGGCCGGGTCGATCAACATCTCTTGCGGCGCGGGCTTGCCTGCGAGCGGCGAGATGCTCGCGGCCGCTCGTGTTTTTAGCGCACCGGGCACGGCTTCACCCCCCAGATTTCCGACGCATATTCCGCAATCGTGCGGTCGCTCGAAAACTTGCCGGAGCCGGACACGTTCAAGACGGCTTTTCGCGCCCATGCACGCGGGTCCCGGTAGAGTTCGCCCAATCGCTCCTGGGCATGAGTGTAAGAGGTCAGGTCCGCGAGGTGCATGTAGTAGTCTCCGTGCGTCAGCAGGGCGGCACGCAAGGGCTCGAAGGCGCCGGGCTCATTGCGGCTGAAGTGGTCGGAGAAGATCAGGTCCAGCGCAGCACGAGTCTCGGGCTCGTTCTCGTAGTGCCAGTGCGGGTTGTACCAGCCGCGGCTGTTCGCGACCTGGTCCGCGGTCAGTCCAAAGAGAAAGAAATTCTCTTCGCCCGCCTCTTGCGCCATCTCGATGGTGGCGCCATCGTGCGTTCCGACGGTGAGCGCGCCGTTCATCATAAATTTCATGTTGCTGGTGCCGCTGGCTTCAAAGCCTGCTGTCGAGATCTGGTTTGAGACATCGCTAGCGGGGATGAGCCTCTCCGCGAGCGTGACATCGTACTCCGGCAGGAACAGCACCTTGATGCGATTTCGCATCGCGGGGTCGCCGTCGATCGTGCCGGCCAGATTGTTGATGAACTTGATAATCAGCTTGGCCAGTTGATAGGCGGGCGCCGCCTTTCCGGCGAAGAAATACGTCCGCGGATGCATATCGAGTCCGGGATTCTCCCGCAGCCGGTTGTAGACCACCACGATACGCAGCGCGTTCAACAGTTGGCGTTTGTACTCGTGAATGCGCTTGATCTGGCAATCGAAGATGCTGTCGGGATCGACCACCTCGCCGGAGGTGGATCGCAGCCAATCGGCAAACTGGCGTTTAGCGCTTCTCTTCGCTTCGAGGAACGAATCGGAGAAGGCCGAATCGGCGGCGAGAGGCTCGAGCTTGCGCAACTGGCTCAGGTCCTTGATCCAGCCAGTTCCGATGGCATCGGTAATGGTGCGCGAGAGCGCCGGGTTGGACAAATGGAGCCATCGGCGCGGCGTGACCCCGTTGGTCTTGTTGTTGAATCGCTCGGGGAACATCTCCGCCAGGTCCTTGACCGTCATGCTGCGGAGCAGTTGCGAATGTATGGCAGCGACGCCGTTCGTGCTGTGGGAGCCGACAATCGCCAGGTTCGCCATCCGGATCTTGCGTTGCGGCGTTTCGTCCACCAGGCTGACGCGCTCGACGCGTCCCTCGTCTCCCGGAAACCGGCTCCGCACCGAATCGAGCAGGCGGCGGTTAATCTCGAAGACGATTTCGAGATGGCGCGGCAGTAACGCTTCGAACCAGTCGAGAGGCCATTTCTCAAGCGCCTCCGGAAGGAGTGTATGGTTCGTGTATGCCAACGACTTCCGCGTCAAATCCCAGGCCTCGTCCCAACTTAGATGCACGTCGTCGAGCAAAATGCGCATTAATTCCGGGACAGCCATGCTCGGGTGCGTATCGTTGAGTTGGATGGCAATGTGGTCCGGCAGCGTCCTCCAATCGGAGTTGCTACGGCGGAAACGGCGGACGATGTCGGCGAGGGAGCACGCTACAAGGAAGTACTCCTGTATGAACCGTAACCCTTGGCCCATACTCGTCGAATCATCCGGATACAACACGCGTGTGAGAGACTCGGCTTCCAGCGTCTCCGCCACTGCGCCTACGAAATCGCCGTGGCTGAACGTATGAAAATTGAAATAGTCCGACGCAGCCGCTTCCCAAAGGCGCAGGGTATTGATTGTCTTTCCGCCATAGCCTACAACGGGCCGGTCGTACGGAATGCCGATCAGGCTCGACGGGACGCCGGGGATGACCCGCAGCCCACCGGCGCGCGATTCGAACGAACAGTTTAGCTTCACTTCGACCTGGCCCTGGGGCCGCGGCACCTCCCAAGGATCCTGGCGCCGGAGCCAGTTATCGGGCTGCTCCTGCTGCCAGCCATCCTTGAAAGACTGCTTGAACAGTCCGTAGTGATATCGAAGGCCGTAGCCGACGGCTGGAAGCTGCAGGGTCGCCATGGAATCGAGGAAGCAAGCCGCCAAGCGGCCCAGCCCCCCATTCCCGAGCGCGGCGTCCGGCTCCTCTTCGAGCAAGGCGGTCCAGTCGAGACGATGATGCTCTACCGCTTTTCGAACGGCCGGATCGAGCAATAGATTCGTAACATTGTTGGCCAGTGAACGGCCGATGAGGAACTCCATCGAAAGGTAGTAAATGCGCTTCGGATTCAAGCGATTGTACGTGCTCTCGGTGGAGACCCAGCGTTGCGAAAGGATGTCCCTTACCGCGCGGGCAAATGCCTCAAACCGATCGCGCGCGTCGGCGGCGGTGCAGTCGATGACGTTGTCGTAAAGGAGGTGGCGTTCGAACAGTCCGGCGTTCGTCCCGAACAGATGTGCAGGACCGTACTCATATGGATCCAGAACCGCCTCGCCTTGGCTTGGTGTCATAGTTGCAGTGATGATCTCGCTGCTCACTTGGTTTCTTCTGAACATTGCGCGCCTAGGTGGTGTGTGTCGTTCCACAAACCGATCGCCGGCTGCGATGGGTTGTGCTCATACGTCAGGGTGCTGAGGCTTGCGGTGCTCAATAGAAAATGTCGGGCGCCTTGCGGCTCCAGTCCGAGCCACCGCGCAGCCACCACTCGAAGGAAGTGCCCGCTGGAAAATAGCAGCACGTCACCGTCAATAGATCGGAGCCGCTGGACGACGCGGTCCGCGCGCGCCGCGATTTGATCGAACGATTCTCCTCCCGGGAATCCATCGCGGAACATTTCCCAGCCAGGACGCTTCGCGCGAATGTCCGCGGTGCGGAGACCTTCATACTCACCGTAATTCCATTCGACCAGGTCGCGATCCACCTCCGCTCTCGATCCAAAGCCGGCGAGTTCACAAGTCCGCCTGGCGCGCTGTAACGGACTGGTAAACACCTGGGCGAATTCCAATCCTTTGAGCCGTGCGCCCAGTCGGCGAGCGCTACGTTCGCCGCGGCTAGTGAGCGGCAGATCGGTAAGTCCAGTGTGTTGGCCGCTTAATGACCACGCCGTTTCACCGTGCCGGGCAAGATAGACCAGAGGTTCTTTCAACGGCGTTTCCTTCTTATTTGAAGCGCTCACCTCTGAGGAGCATCAGGGCCCGTGGATTTGTTGGGCCAAAGGACCCCCTCAAGTGAGTGAAACAGGCTGGTCCACGTTCAGCGTCCATTTTCTTCGGAAGGGACCGGGGCATGGTTTTTTTCCTGAGCTTCCTGGTGCTGACCACTATCGTTCTGCCGGTGGTTACCCTCTCACTGGTTGGGCGGCTTGCGTTGTCCCTGGCATTCGCCCTGACGCTGATTTTCGGCGCATCCGCGACCAGCCGTCATTGGGCCGCCATCTATCTTGTCATCGGCTTGAGCATCGCAACCTTTGCGATGGATCTGATCATCGAAATTGGCCGAGCGCACGGTCTTGCAGGGGTCGATACAGCATTCAGAGTGGCCAGCCGGCGTAGCTCGGACGCGACGCGCTTATTGACCGTCAGACGCCAGTACGGTGCGATCCGCAAGCGATACTAACGTAGTGAGCAGTTCCGGCGATTCAGCTCCAGCCAGCCTCTGGCATCCGCTACGGTTGCCTATCTTCCGTAGCCTGCTCATCGCCAACGTTGTTTCCGACATCGGCACCTTCATGCAGAACGTGGGCGCGGCCTGGCTAATGGTCTCGCTGAACGCCGGCCCGATGTACGTAGCTCTTACGCAAACGGCGTCCGCGTTGCCTTTTTTTGTGCTTGCCTTGCCGGCTGGGGCGATCGGCGACATCGTGGACCGCCGAAAGCTCATTCTGTGCACTGAAATCTGGATGGTAACCGTTGCGGCCGTGCTCGCGGTGCTTACCATCGCCGGCGTCATGTCCCCGCTGCTGCTTCTTATCCTGACGTTCGCCCTGGCTGCCGGCGACGCATTCGAGTCGCCAACGTGGCGCGCGGTCCTACCCGAATTAGTGGAGAAGGAGGACCTGGCAGCCGCGTCGGCCTTGAATGGCATCGAGTTCAATCTCGCACGAGCCGTCGGGCCCGCACTGGCGGGCGCGGTAGTCGCGCTCGCCGGTGTCGGGTCGGCATTTTTGATCAATACCGTCTCGTTCGCTGGCGTAATCATTGTCATAGCGCGATGGAAGCGCTCCCCCGCCAGGCGCGCAACACCGCGTGAGACGGTTGCCGGGGCAACTCGAGCGGCAGTCCGGTACGTTCGCTATTCGCCCGAGATTCGCATTCTGCTTGCACGCTCCGGTATGGTGATGTTCTTTGCCAGCGGACTGTTGGCTCTGCTGCCGTCGGTCGCGCGGCGAATCAGCGGCAGTTCCCTATGCTACGGACTACTGCTGGGCGCTTTCGGCTCGGGCGCAGTCCTCGGCGCGCTGGTGTTGCAGAAAGCTCGGTCCCGCTTTTCCAGCGATGCGGTGACTTCGTTTGGAATCGCGCTTTTCGGCATTGCGACGATTGCCGTGGGAATGCTGCGAGCGACATGGTCGCTCGCTCCCGTCATGCTCACCGCGGGTGCGGCATGGGTCTCGTTCATGTCGTTATTCAATGTTCAACTGTTGAACAGGGCGCCGGACTGGGTCCGCGCGCGCGTGCTTGCCGTTTCCTTATTGGTGTTCCAGGGCGGTGTTGCCGGTGGAAGCGCCGTCTGGGGCGCGGTCGCAACGCATGCCGGCATCAGCCAGGCGCTGCTTTGGGCCGGGGTAGGCGCCCTCATAAGTGCGGCCTCAGCCTTATTCCTGCGTGTCTCCGATATTGGTCCCGATTTGACCCCCTGGAATCATTGGCGCCTCCCGCCCTTTAAGACCGAAGTCGAGGGTCCGGTGCTGGTTACTGTCGAGTACGAGGTGTCTCCTGACCGCGAATCGGAGTTCCTCGAAGCGATGCGCGAATATGAGCGCGTCCGCCGCCGCGACGGAGCGTCGCGTTGGGGGATTTCGAGGGATATCGAGACTTCCGGTCGCTACCTGGAAACATTCACTGTGCCGTCGTGGGGAGAACACGTCCGGCAGCACGATCGCCTGACGCGTGCCGACAGTGGGATGGAACGTCGTCTGCGCAGCTTCACGCGACGCGATCCCATTGTGCGGCATCTTCTCTATCTGTAGTGCCTGTGGGGCAGGTTTCAGCCTGCGCGGGACTTTAGTCCCGCTGGTCTGGTAGCGGACTGAAGTCCGCCGCAGACGGAAGTCTGCCCAACAGCTAAATCTATTCGCTCGCAGGGGTCGCCGGGTCAGTGGCGATCACACCTACGCGCGCGAGACTATCCTGACTATCTTCTTCGGAATGGCCCTCCAGATCGAGCTGCAATCCGTGGTCGCTCAGGTCGAGCGGGCGTGAATTCTTCCAATCGTCGTGCACAATGTCCGATAGGCGCTCCACGATCTCGCCATCCTTCACCCGGATCGATAGCTCTCGCCTTTTATCGAAGCTGCCGGGCGTCAGGTTGATCGAACCGACGATGGCACGTGACCGGTCCGCCAGCAACATCTTCGCGTGCAACCGCAGGTGGCGGATCTTGCGAATTCCGACACCGACGTCCTTCATGATTCTGAGATCCCCTACGCCCTCCACCAGCTTATCGGCCCGGAGCGAATGCGACGGCCGCGTCATCACGCGAACCTTGACTCCGCGGAGTTTCGCCCGGACCAGGCGCTCCACAATGATGGCGTCCTGGTAGCGCTCGTTCTGGATATACAGGGAATGCTTGGCGCCATCGATGAACTCGGCAATCTGCACACGCCCCTTACCGGGAGACCAGATCAGGTTGGAGGACTTTGGCGGCTCGAACGGCCGGCGGCTCCAATCGGCTTCGAAGCATTCGATGATCTCGCTAACCTCCGCGGCGTCGCTGGTAACAATAGCGTAATCGCGAGTCTTCTCGAAATTATCCGGTTCCCAGTTCGCCGAGCCAATCAGTGCAGCCGCATCGTCGCAGACCATCGATTTCTCATGCGTGACTTCGAAGGCCGGGTTGCTGTCCAGCACGTCGATTCCGGCATGGCGCAGCACGTGGCGCGATCCGGTGTTTTGAATCTCTCCGCTGCGGCGCGCCGGATTGAGCATGATGCGAATTCTCACACCACGGCCGTGCGCGCCGATCAGGGCTCTGAGGATTCGCGGGTCTGACAGCGCGAACATTTTGATCCGCAGGGATTGTTTGGCCCTGCGGATCAGCTCCAACAGGGGTTCAGCCGAATCATCGGGTAAGACGATGAGGGATCGCGTCAGAAATGCCTCCTTGTTAACCCAGGGCCTCGGCGCTTCGGGCCTGCTGTTCCAGCAGCAGGTGGGCATACACGCCGCCGATCTCCAGCAGATGCTCCGGGCTCCCCTCTTCGGCGACCAGACCATCTTTGAGCACGATCACTTTATCCGCGCGGCGAAGCGTGTTGAGCCGGTGAGCGATCATGATCACCGTTCGCCCTTCCATCAGCCGCTCCAACGCTTCCATCACATGCTCTTCGGCCTCCTGGTCCAAGGCAGCCGTAGGCTCGTCGAGAATAAGCACCGGGCTGTTCCGGATGAGAGCCCGCGCAATCCCCAGGCGCTGCCGCTGGCCGCCCGACAACGTGAGCCCTCGTTCCCCAACCATCGTGTTGTATCCATTCGGCATCCGTTCGATGAACTCGTGAGCATTCGCGATTCGTGCGGCCCTCACAATTTCCTCGATCGTGGCGTACGGTCGGCCGTAGGCGATGTTCTCCTGCACGGTGCCGGCAAATAACAGCGTGTCCTGCAGGACGAACCCGAGTTCCTCCCGGAGCCCATGCAGTTGGTAATCGCGGACATCCACCCCGTCGATCAGCACACGCCCGTCAGTCACGTCGTAAAACCGTGGAATCAGGCTGGCGATCGTCGATTTGCCGCTGCCGGTCGGACCGACGATACCAATAAACTCTCCCGGCTTGACCTGGAAGCTCACGTCGCGTAGCACGGGAACGTCAGCCTCATAGGCGAAGGCAACGCGATCGAACAGGATCTCTCCGCGGAGATCATTCGGCACCCGGGCATTGGGCTTTTCCCGAATGATGTCGTCGGTTTCGAGGATCGCCCGAATCCGCTCCGTGGCCACGGAGGTCTGCGCAATCGAGTTGGTCATCTTGGCAAGGTCCTGCACCGGCTTGAAGAAGCGGTTCAAATATGTAAGAAAGACGACCAGCCCTCCGGCAGTCATAGCCCCCGCCGTCACCAGGCCGGCCCCGCGCCACAATACGAACGCAGTGCAGAAGGCGACCGGAAGCGCCACTGCCGGCGCGACTGAAGACTTGATTCTGCGCGCCGCGAGCGCCGATTGAACGGCCGCACGGCTTGCCTTGCCCAGGCGCGCCTCCTCCATCTCTTGCGTGCCGAACGCTTCGATCACACGCTGTGACTGCAGGCCGTACATCTCGACTGCTACGATCTCCGCCTGGTTGCGCCTGACTTCCTTGGTCGCCGCTTTCACCGCCCTCTTGAAGCGAGAGATGAGTAACAACAGCAGCGGCGCAACTGCAGCCGCCATCAGGGTGAAGCCCCAGTTCAGCCAAGCCATCAGCACAAACATACCCGCCACTGAAAGCACGTCGATCAGAATCGCGAGAATCCCCGATGAGGCAAAGTCCTGAACGGTTCCGATGTCGGTAGTCAGAGTACTCAAAGAGGTGCTGACCTGATGCTTGTCGTAATACGAAAGCGACAGCCGCTGCAGGTGGTGATAGGTTCGCATGCGCAGATCGTGCGCGACGCTCTGCGCCACACTTTCGCTCCAGTACGCGTCGAGATAAGACGCCGCGGCGCCAATCGCGGCGATCACTACGGTGACAATGCCAGCCCACAGGGCGAGCCCGCCCAGCGCGGTGGCCGGCACAAACTTTGCCACCCAAAGCGGGAGCCGCCGCGAGTCCACTACGTTATCCAGCACGACTTTGACCGGCCACGGCGCGGCGAGGCTCATCGCCGTCTCCACCACCATCGCGAAGAACACCGCGGCTAGTTCGAGGCGGTACGGCCGGACAAGAGCGCGGATCAGGCGGATCACTTCAGTCGCGCCTTTGCTCGGCAGTTACGGCGGTGGGGGCGGTCGAATCGGTCAGGTGCCGCAGCTGCGCGATTCTCTCCTGAATGGCGCGGGTGTAGGTGCCGATCTGCGCTTCCGTGGCGCCGCTTGCCCGCAGCCCCGCCCGCAATTCCTCGTCAGTGACGTGAGAGAGGTGGGTCATCAGCCACCGAACGTCGGCCACCGAGATACCCGACGTAATGTCCTCACCATGCTTGCCCCGATAGCCCCACTCGATCCGGCCCCCGGATGCAAGTCGTGCGAAAGTCTTCGTCTGCGCCTCATAACCGTCCGGGTCCCATTTGTCGCGGCCAAAGAAGCCGCCCCACTTCCCCATGGTCGCCCCCCAGTCGTCGAATGCGTAGAAGCGTTGGCCGGCATTCGATTTCGAACCCGCGTAGACGGAAGTGTTGCTGCCTTTGCCGTCCCGCGAATCCTTGGCGTCCCAGTTCGAGGTCAACATCATCAGAATCTTGAGCCCGTTCAACTGCGGCGTTCCGACGAAGGGATTGGCGTTCCAGGACCACTCCTCACCGTCTGCCGGAGCCAGCATTCTGTGATCGTGAAGTTTGAACCGCGCGAAACGGAAAGAGCCGTCCCGCACGACGAATGCCTTTGCGCGCTTCAGGTTATGGACACCGCTGATCGTGCCGCCCGCCACGTAATAACTGGGTGTCGTCAGGTAACCCAGAGCGTAGAGCAGGCGGGAAGCGAATACGTCGCCGTGATTTTCGCCGCCGAACTTCACGATCCACCGGTCGCCCTTGGCATCGCGCACCCGGATCTTGGGGTTCGTCCCGTTGAAGTCCTCGTCGACAAATTCGTATGGCGGCTTTGGAGCCCTGGCTTCGCCGCCGGCTCCCCAAATCCAGTCGCGCACCGTGATCGTTCCCGGCGCCTGCCAGAGAATGGTCCTGTCAGCACCGCTGCAAGCCAGGACTGTCAGCAGAGCGGCAAGGCTCGCCAGCGGCCACGGGCGCATCAAAGGCGCCTCCCCAGTTTCTTCGGGCAGAACTCCCGGAAGACATTCCACCCGACGTCCACCCCCATGGTGAAGCCGAAGTTGGTTGCTGCGTCGCCCGATTTATTTTGGCTGGGTGGCTGCCAGATTCGCGAAATGAAAGACGCTCCCACCGCCGACCCCAACCGCGAGTACGCAAGGTGTTCTTGCCCGGCATCATTGCGCGCCACGAACGTCGAGAAGACGGCGTGCTTCAGGCGCCGCCCAAAGCCCGTGTCGGTCGACGGGAAGTAGCGATTATCCTCATGCAGAACCGCCGCGGCGCCCGATTCCATCGTCTTGCGGATCACATGTTCGGCGAGGTCGCTTCCAAAGCGCTCGCCGTAAGCTTCGCTGCCCTGTCTCCACTCTTTCGGAGTGTTATTCAGTTGACTGATGCCGGCGCCGGCGCCCGCGCGTAGAATCGCTTCCGGCCCTAAGGCGCCGATGAAAAAACGCCGCCAGCGTTCGCTCGCGGTAAGAGGCTCATAAGTGGACTCGTTCGTTGCGTTGTCGGCGCCCACAACTCCGGTCTTCACGGACCCGTTCGTCCGTGTATCGTTCGGCACGGCGCCCTCATTGATCGTCTGGGCCTGCGCGGCAATTTGCCAGGACAGCAGCCCGGATATAAGAAAGGTTAAGGTTCGCATCGATCTGTCTGCTCCCGCTGCTGCCGGCGCAATCTGGCGGCCATGTCGAGTACGATCGGGCGCCGTACGAACCTCTTCCGCGCCAACGAAATGCCATACGGCCGCAATGCCTTCAGGTGTCGTGACGTCTCAGGCTCGTCGTCGCACTGTCCATGGGCCGACACAGGCGCGCTTGAACTGCCGGCTCAGGAGTTCGATACGCTATGCGATTACAACGCCTTCCGGATACGCGGAAATCGCCAGCCGAGTGGTTTCTTTCATGCCGTGAAGGGCCCCGGGGGACTACGATGATCAAATGCTGTTGCGCCTTCCTGCTTGCCGCCTCCTTACTGGCGGCTGCCGATGAACCGAAGACTTATCGCGTGGACGACCACGTATATCGCGGCAGACAGCCGCGGAGAGAGGATTTCCCGGAGTTGGCAAAGATGGGCATCCGGACGGTGCTCGATCTTCGCGGAGGACCGATCCACAAACCGAGAGAGCGGAAAGAAGTCGAGTCCGCCGGCATGCAGTACATCAGCATCCGGCTCTCCGGGATCTTTGCTCCCAAGTACGGGCAGATCGGTCAGATTCTGGCCGTACTCCAGGATGCGAACCGCGCTCCTATTTTCGTGCACTGCCGCCGCGGTGACGATCGCGCCGGCCTGGTCATCGCCTGTTACCGGATCGTGCACGACCACTGGACGAACGAGCAGGCGCTTGCCGAGGCACGCGAGCACGGCATTAGCCGGTTTGAAGTGCTGATGAGAAGGTACGTGGAACACTTCGACCCGTCGCGGATTCAGACTAACGGGGCCAACTAAAAGTTACGCCAAGTCACGCGGGATGCCGCGCTGCGTTGTGGGGCAGGTTGGCATGGCAACCTGCGGGCCGACTGGGGGTACCCTTTGGGCCGAGCCCGGGCCGGCGTTGCCAGCGACGCGCAGCTTACCAATACCAAGCTGCCCCACGAGTTCGGGCTAAGCGCAACAGGCGTCATTTGCCTTGATAATGAATACGGTCTTATCGTCGATCACATCGTCCTCACCGTTGGCGCGCAGCGCTTCGTCCTGCTTCGTGGCACGATCTAATACGGCGTTGCAGATCTCCTTGGCGGGAAGCCGGCAGACATCGCGCATCAATTCTTCGAGTGCGCGGCGCTCCTTCTTATCGCTGCCGTCGTAAATGCCATCCGTGTATAAGAAGAGGAGATCGCCCGGACGAATGAGCGCGATTTCCGCGACATCCGAATCATCCGCCGGGCGTTGCCGGAAGTGCACCGAGAAATACCGCTTGCGATCGGGGTGGCCCTCGGGAACCTCCAGCCCGAGCGGCAGGAACTGAACCATCCGGTCCGGATCGACATCCGTGAACCGGCCGGTCTGCGCGGAGAATAAGAGCGGCGGCGGATGCCCGAAGTTCACAAATCGGAAATGGCCTGAGGGGCGCACCTCACCGTACAGCATCGTGGCGAGTTCGCGCGCGTTGCCGTCGGTCTCGCTGCCGAGCGCATTGCGGGCCGTCACCGAACGGGCCAACCGCAGGTTGATCAGCTCAAACAGCTCAGGCGTGGTTTTGCCGAACCGGTCGAGTTCCGACAACATGAACGCGTGAAACGTGTCGTGCACGGTGGACGCGATCTTCGCCGAAATCAAACCGTGTCCCTGGGCATCCACCAGTAACACGCCGGCCGTGCTGTACAGATCATGGAGGTTCTCGGCCACGCGCACCTGCTCTAAGCTGCGGGCCTGTCGGTATGCCGTCTCCATGCTGGGTAGGAAGTCCGGCCGCGCCTTCAGCCATTCCACCTGGTCGTCGACCCAGTTATGATCGGGCGCGCCATCCGCGTGGGGCAGGAGATACTCCTTCGAGAGCTGGACCGCGCGCCGGATACGCGCGTCGATATCGTAGCGCTGATCGAAATTGATGTACTCGAACAGGTCACCGCCCGCTGTGCCTGCCGGAATCGAATTGCCGTACATCTCGATTCCCACCAAGTGCGGGATCACGCCCTCCACCGGCATCAGCCGCTCGCGTAGATATTCGCCGATGCCGGACTCCATAAACGTGCTTGCCATGAACTCACAGGCTGGCACGCCGCATGCCACTCTCGGAAGGCTTTCCTACCCTGGGTCTCTCGCGCGGCGGAGTGCTGATCAGCGGGCAGAGAGAGTCGCCGGACCGACACCACGTCTGCGCGAACACCGCGTAGATCAAGCACTTGCGGCGTTGGTCGCATGGCACCGCGCTTGCTACCGCCGTTTGGAGGAATACCGATGCAGCCGAATTTGGTAACTGCCAAGCAAGTCCTGGAATCGAAACTCAAGGAGATCACGAACCCTGCCGAGTGGCGGGAGTCCATTGCCGTCGGCGCCAGTGCCGATTCTACGGACGTGACCATTCAGATCGTCGAACGCGAGATGGCCAGCCGCGGCCTTAGCCGCAATGCGTCGCTGGTGCGCGATCTGCGCGCCGCGATGAATCGCCTGTCCGACGGAACCTATGGGGTATGCATGGATTGCGCAGAGCCGATCGCGCCCAGGCGACTGGCTGCCGTTCCGTGGGCCGCCCGCTGCCTCGCCTGCCAGGAAGATCGAAAACGGTGTAGGGCAATTTGAGCAGCTGGCCGCCTGAACCGCGTTCGCCGCGCAGACTCAGCCTAAAGCGACCGCTCCCTGCGGTCGCAGCTCCGTTTGAGGCGCCTGTCGGAGCCGCGACCACAAGGGAGCAGTCGTCGCAATAAGGTATGACACAAGCGGCCTGCGGTCTTCAACTGCCCGCTCAGGCGTAAACGCTAGCGAAGGCTTCATCCGCCGGCAACGGCACTGCGACCGGGGCATCGTCCGCCACCAGGCTGTCGATCTCGTTCGCGGCAAATGCAAATGTTTCTTCGCCGGGCCGCAGCGCCGCGCTGGCTTCCCGCGACGCTCGAGAGATTCCCAACTTCTGCATCTTGGCGATCAGAGTGGTCCGGGGCAGCCCCAACCGGGCGGCAGCGCCATTTCGACCGCCCACCAACCACCGCGTTCCTTCGAGCGCCGCCAGAATGTGCGTTCGCTCGGCATCCATCAGGGTGCCGCGCGAAGTTGCCTGGGCTGTCGGGCAATTGAGTTCCCGCGCGAACGAGCGCAGCACCCGGCTGGACGACACAATGACGCTGCGCTCCATCAGATTCTGTAACTCGCGAATGTTCCCGGGCCAATCGTAGTTCATCAGAGCTTGCATGAGTTCGTAGGGAATCTGATCGATCGGCTTGCGGTGCCGCTCGGCGAATTTCTGGACAAAGTGCTCGGCCAGCACGGGAATGTCCTCGCGGCGATCCCGGAGCGGCGGAAGCTCGATCGGAAAAACGTTGAGCCGGTAATAGAGGTCCGCGCGAAATTTGCCCTCCTGCACCATGCGCCGCAAGTCCTGATTGGTCGCGGCAATTACACGCACATCCACCTGCTGAGTCCGCCCGCTGCCGAGGCGCTCGAACTCCCGCTCCTGCAAGACGCGCAGCAGCTTCGGCTGAATTTCCAGCGGCAGGTCGCCAATTTCGTCCAGGAAGAGCGTGCCGCGATCGGCCGCCTGAAAGCGCCCGGCGGTCTGCGTAACTGCCCCGGTGAACGCTCCCCGCTCATGGCCGAACAGTTCGCTTTCCAGTAGGGCCGCGGGAACCGCGGCGCAGTTCACGGCTACAAAACGGTTGTGACGTCGCGCGCTTGCTTCGTGAATCGCCCGCGCCACCACCTCCTTGCCCGTGCCGGTTTCGCCGCGCAGCAACACCGTGCAGTCCACAGGCGCGACAGTATCGATACCCTCCAGGACGTCCTGAAACCGCGGACTGGATCCAATCAGTTCATGCGTGGTCATAATTTTGCTCCATCAAAGGACGCGATGACGCGTCGCCGTGCCGACCGCCAGTGCGTTTGGTTTTTCGAAGAACTGCTTCCTCAAGCAACAATCACACTATGCGGCATCTTCGTTCCCACCACATCACGCAATCGGAGCGTTTTGATTTAACACGGTGGGCGGGGGTTGATATAACCCAATCGTGGTAGCCGGCCAGACTCAGCCGGACCATTTGCAGCCTGGCTGCTAATGTGCGCCACCGGATGGTATTGCGGCGGTGGTTATGCTAAGCGGTTTCTGCCAATTGACGCGCGGCCGCACCCGAGGGCGGAGCCTCGCCGCAATGAAAAGAATGTACCGGAAGACCCTTTTCTGGAGAGGTGAATCCCGTCGTCTGTCGCGAAAACCAGGGTTGCAGATGCGGTCGGTTTAGAATGGAGGTTATCACACTCAGAGTTTGAACGCGTCTGTGCCCCATCGCTTCTCAAAACGGCCGATGAACGGCTGCGCATTGGCAATTGCTTGCCTGGCGCTCGGTTGCACTTCCCCGCGGCCCCAGGCGGCGCCGTCAATCGAATTTACGCACCTTCCTCCTGCCGAAGAGGGCAGCCCGGAGATCCTCCTCGCCATCGCTGGAAAGGTAAAAAACGCGCGCCCCAAACAAAAAGTGGTACTGTATGCCCACAGCGGAGTCTGGTGGGTCCAGCCGCTTGCCGCTCAGCCTTTCACGCGCATCCAACGCGACTCCACCTGGAAGACATCCACGCATCCCGGCTTGGAATATGCCGCGCTGCTCGTGGATGCGAACTACCGAGCGCCGGCAACCTTGAAGGTGCTTCCGGCAAGGAGCGGCGCTGTGGCGGCGGTGGTCATGGCAGGAGGAGCGGTTCTCGATCGGTCATTGTTGAAAAAGCTGGATTTCAGTGGGTATCAATGGGAGGTACGGCAGACCCCCGGGGATCCGGGGGGCACGCGCAATTTATACGACGCCGGAAACGCCTGGGTTGACCGCGACGGATTTCTTCACCTCCGCATCTTAAAGACACGGGATGGATGGACGAGCGCGCAAGTGGGGCTCACGCGAAGCCTGGGTTACGGGTTGTACCGATTTGTTCTACGAGACGTCTCAGGGCTGGAGCCCTCGGTCGTCCTGGCCATCTCCAGTTGGGATGGGTCGGGACCGAATCGGCAAATGGACATCGAGATCAGCAGATGGGGTGAATCCACCGGCAAGAACAGCCAGTTTGTCGTACAGCCATATTATGTGCCGGCCAACGTCGTGCGCTTTCTCTCCCCGGCCGGCCGGCTCACTTATTCGCTCGACTGGTCGCCTGGCAGGGCCGAATTCCGCACGGCACGGGGCGCCGAGACGGTTGCATCCCACGTCTTCACTTCCGGAGTTCCATCGCCCGGCGCCGAAGCCGTCCTGATGAGCCTCTACAACTTTGACGACAGACGGTATCGCTTGCAAAACGGGGCCGAGGTGATCATTGAGAAATTTGAATACCTCCCCTGACCGCCGTCTGCTGCGGGCGCTTGTGGTCGCTATGGCGTTGGCCGCTCCGGCCAACGCCATCGATCCCGGCAGAGCGATGTCGCAGTACGTGCGCGTGCGGTGGGGACCCGAGCAGGGATTTCCGCGCGGCGCCGTCTATGCCATCGGCCAGTCTGAAGACGGCTATCTCTGGATTGGCACAGAGGCAGGCCTGGTTCGCTTCGACGGCCTCGAGTTTCGCACCATCCACGATGTGCCGGGGCTCGAAAATGACAGGGGCGTCCTCGGTTTAATATCGGACGGCCACGGCAATCTATGGATTCGGCTGGAAACGTCCCTGCTCCGCTATCATAATGGCGCGTTCGATAGTCCCATTCCGGCAGTCCCATCCCAATTTAGCGCCATGAGCCGGTCCACGGAAGGCGACTTCCTCGTTGCTTTCATGGACCACGGCGTCGAAATGTATCGCGACGGCAAATTGCAGCCTCTCGTTGACCCTGTAAAACTGCCTCGCTCTCCGGTGCTCGCCATCGCTCAGGCGGCCGACGGAAGCCTGTGGATGGGCACCCGCGGCTCCGGTCTGTTCCGCAGCTACGGAGGGCAGGTCGAGCCGGTGACGGAAGGCCTTCCCGACCTGAAAGTCAACTGTCTGCAAGCTGCCCCCGACGGCGGCCTGTGGGTTGGCACAGACGGCGGCCTCGCGCATTGGGATGGCCGCCGGCTGGCGCCGGTGGGACCGGCGTCGCTGCACCAGTCCCAAATCCTGGCGATCCAGCCAGACGGTGATGGCAATATCTGGGCCGGCACGGACTCTCATGGTCTGCTGCGCATCAACCGGCAGGGAGTCGGCTTCCTGGATGCGACCCGCACAGCGCCACCCGACGCTGTCACCGCGGTGTTCGAAGATCGCGAAGGCAACCTGTGGACCGGCAGCGCCAATGGCATCGAGCGGCTCCGTGACAGCGCATTCGTGACCTACTCTCAGTCCGAAGGACTGCCGGCCAGCACCGCAAGTCCCATATTCGTCGATGAACAGAATCGTGTCTGGTTTGCGCCCGCGAGCGGCGGTCTCTATTGGATGAAGGATGGGCAGCGCGGTCGGATCTCCAACGATGGCTTGGATCGTGACGTGATCTATTCGATTGCGGGCGGCAGTGGCGAGCTATGGCTCGGCAGGCAGCATGGCGGCTTGACCCGGCTCCGCACGGAGGGCAGCTCTTTCGCTTCTCAAACGTTTACCAAGGCTGCCGGACTTGCCCAGAACAGCGTCTTTTCGGTATCTTTGTCGCCCGATGGAACCGTCTGGGCGGGAACGCTCAGCGGCGGTGTGAGCCGCTTCAGCGAAGGACGATTCACAACCTACACCATGGCAAACGGGCTGCTCGACAACACCGTGTCCTCTATTGCGCGAGACGCGAAGGGAGACTTATGGTTCGCCACTCCGGGCGGCTTGAATTCGCTTTCCAATACGCGCTGGCGAAGCTATACCCAGCAGGAAGGCCTGCCCTCCGATAACGTATATTGCCTGCTCGAGGATTCCTCCGGCGTGCTGTGGGTCGGTACCGCCGCCGGTCTCGCGTTCTGGAGCGACAGCCGACTTCAGACGCCGGCCGATGCGCCCGGCGTCTTGCGCGAGCCGATCCTAGGCATCGCGGAAGACAAGCTCGGCGCCCTCTGGATCGCCACCTCGAACTATGTGCTTCGAGTGAACCGTGAACCGCTCCTGAAAGGCGCTCTGCGCCTGAACGACGTGCGCCAATATGGCACCTCCGACGGTTTGCGCGGCACCGGAGGCGTGCGCCGCGAGCGCTCCGTCGTCCAAGACGTGGCTGGCCGCATCTGGTTCTCGCTCACCGGCGGGATCTCCGTGGTAGATCCAGCCCGCCTCACGCGCGCTCTGGCGCCCGCTCTGGCGCAAGTCCAATCCGTCTCCGCCGATGACAAGGTCATTCCGCTTACCAGATCGGTTCACATTCCCGGAGGCCATGGCCGTCTCAGATTCGCCTATACAGGCTTGGGCCTCTCTGCCCCTGAGCTGGTTCGCTTTCGCTACCGACTCGATGGATACGATACCGGCTGGAGCGAGCCGACTGCGCAGCGCGAGGCCGTCTACACCAACCTCGCTCCGGGCCCGTACCGTTTTCACCTCATGGCGAGCAATCCCGATGGCGGTTGGAACGGCCCCGAAACCACGTTCGCCTTTGAAGTCGATCCGCTCTTTTGGCAAACGTTGTGGTTTCGCAGCGCCGTGGCGCTGGCTCTGATCGGCGCTATCGCGGCGTTGTTCCGGCTGCGCATGCGGCGCCTCGCCCTCCGGCTCAATCTGCGATTCGAAGAGCGCCTCGCCGAACGGACACGCATCGCCCAGGAACTCCACGACACGCTCCTGCAGGGTTTTATGAGCGCATCCATGCAGGTGCACGTGGCCAACGACAGCCTTCCAGCGGACGCGCCAGCCCGCGCGATCCTTAGCAGGGCGCTGCAATTGATGCGGCAGGTGATCGACGAAGGCCGCAACACGGTGCGCGGGCTTCGCTCCGGCAGCACCAGTTTGCTCGATCTCGAAACCGCCCTCGCCCAGATTGAGCAGGAGAGTGCGCAGAACGGCAGGACTGGCGACCATCCCGGATTCCGCGTGGTCGTGCAGGGCCAGCGCAAAGCCATTCACCCACTGATCCGCGACGAAATTTACCGCATCGGAAGAGAAGCTCTCCTGAACGCACTCCGGCACGCCCGTGCGAAGAACATCGAGGTGGCAGTGCACTATTCTTCGAACCAGTTCCGGCTCGTGGTGCACGACGACGGCTGCGGCATTGAGCCCCATATTCTCGAAACCGGGCGTGAAGGCCATTGGGGCCTCGTCGGCATGCGCGAGCGGGCCGAACAGATCGGCGGTCGCCTGCATGTCTACAGCCGGCCGGCGGGAGGCACCGAAGTGGACCTCGCGGTCCCCGGCCAGGTTGCATTTCACAACGATTCCGCAAACGGCTTCCGCTGGTTCGGCAAACGCCTGTCGCCTACCGGGAGCCGCCATGAGTCTACCCAGGCCAAGAGGAACGGTAAATGAACGAAAAGCCAAAAATCCGCGTACTCAGCGTCGACGATCATCCCCTGCTCAGCGAGGGCATCGCCACCATCATCAACAGCCAGCCCGATATGACGCTGGTTTCCCAGGCATCCAGCGGCACCGAGGCTATTCAGAAATATCGCGATCACCGGCCCGACGTCACCCTCATGGACCTCCGTCTGCCCGATCTCAGCGGCATCGATGCGATGATCGCTATCCGCAACGAATTCGGCGATGCCCGGGTGGTTATGCTGACCACCTTCGAAGGCGATGTGGAGATTCAACGCGCGCTGCAGGCCGGAGCGCGGGGGTATCTTCTCAAGAATATGCCTCCCAGCGAAATTCTCGATGTGATCAGGCAGGTGCACGGCGGCAAGAAACGCGTGCCGCCCGAGATTGCCGCGCAGTTGGCCGAGCACATGAGCGACGAAGGATTGACCGCGCGCGAGGTTGAGGTTCTGCGCAAGGTCGCCGACGGCAACCGCAACAAGGACATCGCGGACATGCTCTTCATCTCCGAAGAAACCGTCAAAGTCCACGTCAAACACATCATGGACAAACTCGGCGCGAAAGACCGGACACAAGCCATCGCCATCGCCGTGCGCCGCGGCATTATTGAGTTGTAACCAAACGATATTACCCAATAGTGGTATCCGCCGATTCCAAAAGCCGGGGATTCACTTGCACTGAGGCTCGAGTATGCTGGCAGCAGGTAGTACAGAAGGAGATCCTGCTGCAACGTTTATTTTCGGCGTTTCCCGCCGGGGCCCCGGGAGTCGCCTTGCTTCTTCTGCGTGCGGTGTTGGCCGCTGCGCTATTTGTCCAGGGGTGGTGTTATCTTGGCGAGCCGGTTCTCACATCGGAAGCGCTGGCGATTGGTCTGATCTCCGGGGCCGCTAGCGTGCTGCTCCTCATCGGCCTGCTCACGCCGATTGTAGGTGTGGTTGTGGCGGTGTCCAGCGCCGGAATCGCGTCCTCTCTATTTCCTTCCTGCGGGCGTCCCGTGTTCGATTCGGGCATCCCGCTCCTGTTCGCAATTTCGATCCTGGTGGGGATTATCATCCTGGGGCCCGGGGCTTACTCGGTGGACGCACGGCTCTTCGGGCGGCGCGAGATCATCATTCCGCGAAGACCGGATTCGCCAGGGCGTTGAAGCTGCCGATATTTCGACCGATGCCCAAATGTCGTCAGATTTCCGGCCCGCGCCGTGCGTGAACAGGCCCACGACAGCAGGGTTTTTCAGCGAGATTGCCGCCATTTAGGTCTGGCTGGAAGCGTGCTGAACTGCTAACGACCGGCAGCCCTCGCCGGTCAATAAGCCTTAGCGGAGAGTCACCGAATGTTGCCAACGAGCCGTATATCGCTGCCGAAGATCAGCCTGCGATCGCGCCTTCTGTGGATGCTGCCGCTGTCGGCAATCCTCGCCATCGCCGCCGGCTGCGCCCACACGAGCGGAGCAGCCGCCGCTCCGCCGCTCCAGGTCGGGGTCGCCGACGTCGAACAGCGCAATGTCCCGCTCTATAAAGAGTGGATCGGCACTCTCGACGGCCTTGTAAACGCCGATATCAAAGCTCAGGTGTCCGGCTATCTTACCCAGCAGGCGTACATCGAAGGGACCTTCGTTAAAAAGGGGCAGCTTCTGTTTCAGATCGATCCGCGGCCTTTTCAGGCTGCGCTCGACCAGGCGCAGGGCCATCTCGCTCAGTCCGAAGGCCAGTTGGAGCAGGCTCGAGCGCAACTGGCTCAAGCCGAAGCGGGTGTAGCGGTCGCGGCGGCCAACCAGCGTCGCGTCCAGCTTGACGTCGACCGCTACACCCCTTTGGCACAGGCCGAGGCCATCACCCAGCAGGATCTCGACAACGCCACGCAGAACAACATGGCCGCGAAGGCGCAGTTGCAGGCCGCCATGGCCCAGGTAGCCACCAGCAAGGCCCAAATCGTGGCCGCCCTGGCCGCTGTCGAAGCTGATAAGGCCGCTGTCGAGACCGCACGCATCAATCTGGGATTCACGCGCCTGACCGCACCCATCGACGGCATTCCCGGCATCGCGCAGCTGCAGGTCGGCGCGCTGGTGAGTCCGGCGAGCGGCGCGATCACTACCGTCTCGACGGTCGATCCCATTAAGGTCTACTTCACGGTCAGCGAGCAGGAATACATCGAATATACCCGCCGCTTCCCCACTGCGGAGGCGCGCCAGGCAAACAATACGCGTCTCGACCTCGAGTTAATCCTTGCCGACGGAACTATCTATCCGCACAAAGGAAAGATCTACTTCGCCGACCGCGCGGTGGACGTCCGCACCGGCGCCATCCGGATCGCCGGCCTGTTCCCCAATCCCGGCAACAGCCTGCGCCCCGGACAGTATGGCCGAGTCCGGACCGCCACCCAGTTGCAGGAAGGCGCTCTGCTCGTTCCGCAGCAAGCAATCTTCGATCTCCAGGGAACTCACCAGATCGCCGTGCTGGACGGCTCCAACCGTGTCACGATTCGAGCCGCCACCGTCGGCGACACGGTCGGACACCAGTGGATCGTTCGCGACGGCGTGAAGCCGGGCGAACGCGTCATCGTCGAGGGCTTGCAAAAGATTCGGACCGGCATGATCGTCGAGCCAAAGCCGTTCCAGGCGAGGTAATCCTCATGTCTAAATTCTTCATCAAGCGTCCCATCGTAGCGATGGTCATCGCGATTCTCACGGTGATCGTCGGCACCGTCTCGCTCTCCGGTCTCCCGGTGGCGCAGTTTCCTCAGATCGCTCCGCCCGACATCCAGGTCACCGCGACTTACGTGGGCGCCGACGCTCAGACCATCGAGCAATCCGTGGCCACGCCCATCGAACAGCAGATGAGCGGTGTCGACAACATGAACTACATGTACTCGCTGAATGCCACGGCCAATGGGTTGATGCGGATGTATGTCGATTTCGACGTGGCGACGGATCCCAATACCGACCTGATCCTGGCCCAGAGCCGCGAGACCCAGGCCGCATCGCAATTGCCCGCGGACGTCACCAACTACGGCGTCCAGGTTCAGAAATCGGTGCTGGCTCCGCTGATGCTGGTGGCGCTCTATTCGCCCAAGGGCACGCACGATGCGAAGTTTCTGGCGAACTACGGCTACATCAATTTGAACGATCCCCTGACGCGCGTCAAGGGCGTCGGCACGGTTCAGATTTTCGGCTCCGGCCAGTATGCCATGCGCCTCTGGGTGAGGCCCGATCGACTGGCGAAGCTGAACATCACGGTTCCGGAAATCGTGTCCGCCATCCAGACCCAGAACACGGTCAATCCCGCCGGGCAGGTGGGCAGCGAGCCCATTCCTGCGGGACAGCCGTTCACGTACGCCGTGCGCGCGCAGGGACGCCTCACGTCGCCTGAAGAGTTTGCCAACATCGTCATCCGCGAGACTCCCGAAACCGGCATTGTCCGTGTCGGCGATGTCGCCAGAGTTGAGTTGGGAACGCAGGATTACAGCATCACCGGACACCTCAATGGAAAGCCGAGCGCGGTTATGGCCGTATACCAGTTGCCCGGTTCCAACGCCGTAGCCACCGCCGAAGGCGTGAGGAAACTGTTTGCCGAGGCCAAAAAGAGTTTCCCTGACGATATCGACTACACCATCCCCATCGACACAACCCTCGCGGTGACGGAAGGCATGAAGGAGATCGTCGAAACACTATTGATCGCCATCGCGCTCGTGGTCGCGGTGGTCTATGTGTTTCTGCAAGGCTGGCGCGCTACCTTGATTCCGCTGCTGGCAGTCCCAGTGTCGCTGATCGGCACGTTCGTATTCTTCCCGATGTTCGGCTTCAGCATCAATACGCTGTCTCTATTTGGCTTGGTGCTGGCGATCGGTTTGGTGGTGGACGACGCGATTGTCGTGGTGGAAGCCGTGGAACGCCACATTGAAGACGGCCTGGCACCGAAGCAGGCGGCGCTGAAAGCTATGGAGGAAATCTCGGGGCCGGTGATCGGGATCGCGCTCGTGCTCTCCGCGGTATTTGTGCCCACGGCATTCATCCCTGGCATCACCGGCCGCCTCTATCAGCAGTTCGCCGTGACCATCGCCATCTCGGTGATCCTGTCGGCATTCAATGCGCTGTCGCTCAGCCCAGCGCTGGCATCCGTTCTTCTGAAACCCAGAGAGAAGAGCCGAGGGCTGCTCGCGCGCTTTTTCGGCTGGTTCAACCGAACGTTCGACAACGCCACCAACAGCTACGTCCGCATCTCCGGCGGGCTCCTGCGCAAGACCGGATTCGCCTTTGTGCTTCTGGCCGGCTTTGCCGCCGTTGGCATCTGGATCGGCGGGAAGGTCCCCAGCAGCTTTGTTCCCGACGAGGACCAGGGTTACTTCTATTTGAATGTTCAGCTCCCCAACGCCAGTTCCCTCGAACGCACCGAAGAGGTGATGGCCAAAGTCCAGAAGATTGCCTCCGGCATACCCGGGGTCGAAAGCGTCACCTACGTTACCGGCTTCAGCCTGCTAAGCCTGGTGCGAACCAGCTACAACGCCTTTGCGTTCATCCGCATGAAGGACTGGGGCGATCGCAAGACGCGGGCCCAGCAGTTCCAGTCAATCAAGGCCAAGCTGAATCAGGAGCTGAGCAGACTCCCCGAAACCGTGGCGTTCGGCTTCTCGCCGCCGGCTATCCCGGGCGTCGGCACCTCCGGCGGATTCACCTTCATTCTGGAAGACCGCTCCGGCGGCGAAGTCCGATTCCTCGCCGATAACGTGAACAAATTCATGGCCGCGGCGCGCAAGCGGCCGGAAATCGGCAGCCTGACGACCACGTTCCTGCCTAGCGTGCCGCAGCAGTTCGTGATGGTGGACCGCGATAAGGTGATCAAACAGGGCGTCGCCATCAACGACGTCTACCGCACCATCCAGACCTTCATGGGCGGCCTGTTCGTCAATTACTTCAACCGCTTCGGACGCCAGTGGCAGGTGTATGTGGAAGCCGAAGGCGATTACCGCACGCGGCCGGAGAACGTCGGCCAGTTCTATGTACGCAACTCTAACGGTGAGAGCGTGCCGCTGTCCGCTCTCACCCGCTTCGAACCGGGATACGGTCCCGAGTTCACGATGCGCTTCAACGAATACCGCTCGGCGCAATTGAACGGCAGCGCGGCGCCCGGCTTTAGCAGTGGCCAGGCGATGAAGGCGCTGGAAGAGACCTTCGCACAAACCATGCCGGTGCAGATGGGCTACGATTATTCCGGCATCTCCTTCCAGGAGAAGAAGGCGCAGCAGGGCGTTTCTTCCGGCGCCATCTTCGGATTCTCCCTGCTGTTCGTCTTTCTTATTCTGGCGGCGCTCTATGAAAGCTGGACCCTGCCGTTCAGCGTGCTTCTCAGCACGCCGGTGGCGGTGTTCGGCGCCTTCGGGGTTCTCTGGCTGCGCCGGATCTTCCTGACGTACACCGCGCCCGCTTACCTGGTGCAGATCGAAAGCGACGTTTACTCCCAGATCGGCCTCGTAATGCTAATCGGGCTGGCCGCCAAGAACGCGATTCTGATCGTGGAGTTCGCCAGGGATGAATTCGAGAAGGGCAGGCCGCTCGCGGAGGCCGCGCTTGACGGCGCGCGCCTGCGCCTCCGGCCCATTCTCATGACCTCTTTCGCGTTCATTCTGGGATGCGTGCCGCTGTGGACCGCCAGCGGCGCTGGAGCCGTCGCCAGACAAATTATGGGCACCACCGTGATCGGCGGGATGGCCGCTGCAAGCGGCATTGGAATCTTCCTGGTGCCCGCCATCTTCTACGCGGTCGAAAAATTCTCGGGCGCGGCGCGGCAACCCCTGCCGATCGTGCCTCCGGAACCACTACCAGGGGAGGGAGACTGATGATGCACGCCCTTGGACGAGTGCCAAACCAGGTGGGGCAGGCTTCAGCCTGGCGGACTCAAGTCTGCCGCAGATTAAAATCTGCCCCGCTCGTATTTCTGACTTTGCTCTCTGCAGGCTGTGTGGTCGGACCCAACTACAGACGTCCTGCTGTAGTCCCCCCGGCCGCATTTCGTGCGCCCGAGCCGCTGCCGCCCGGCGAGGCCGAATCTTTCGCCGACCTCAAGTGGTTCCAGGTATTCAAAGATCCACAATTGCAGGAACTGATCCGCACCGCCCTGGTCCGCAACTATGACCTGCGGGACGCCGTCACACGAGTGGAAGCAGCCCGCGCCAATCTGGGCATCACGCGCTCCGATCAGTTCCCTAACGTCGCCGCCGGCGGCAGCGTGGATTTCAATCGCCTCTCGCGCGACGGCCAAACGCCCCTACCGGCGGCCTTCCTCCCCAATCAGCAACGCACGTTCGGCACAGCCACGATGCAGCTTCTCTCCTTCGAGATAGACATTTGGGGTAGGCTGCGCCGGGCTACCGAGGCCGCCCGCGCCAATCTGCTGAGCGCCGAGGAGAACCGCAAGGCAGTGGTGACTACGCTCGTCAGCGACGTGGCGACGTCCTACCTGACGATGCGGGAGCTCGACTACGAACTGGAAATCTCGCAGCGGACCTTGAAGACCCGCGAGGAATCGCTGGTCCTGACAAAGCAGCGGCAGACCGGCGGCGTCTCCACGCGGCTCGATCTGCGGCAGGCCGAGCAACTGGTGTACACGGCCGCGGAAAACATTCCCGCCACCCAGGAGCAGATCGAGCAGCGTGAAAATCAAATCAGCCTCCTGCTGGGGGAGAACCCGGGGAGCATCGCGCGCGGCCGAAGCTTTACGGACCAGGGTTTCAGCAATGAAACGGTCACGGTGGGGGGCCACGAGCCTACGGGAGGTCTGGCGAACGGCGATGCGGTGATTCATCTTCCAGAGGTTCCGCCAGGACTGCCATCCGCCCTGCTGGAGCGCCGGCCCGACATCCGCGCCGCCGAGCAGGACCTGATCGCCGCCAACGCCGAAATCGGCGTCGCGCGCGCCGCCTACTTCCCCCAAGTCAGCCTGAGCGGATTGCTGGGAGGCACCAGCACGCAGCTTTCGAGCCTGTTCAGTGGTCCGGCCCGAACCTGGAGCGTGGTTCCGCAAGTGACTCAGCCCATTTTCACTGCGGGCCGGATCAAATCGAGTGTTCGATTGGCACAGGCCGAGCGCGACCACGCGCTTGTGCAGTACGAAAAGGTCATCCAGACCGCGTTCAGCGAGGTCTCCGACGCGCTGATCGCGCATCAGCGCACGCGCGAAAGCCGTGAGAAGCAGGAACTGCTAGTGGCCGCTTTGGATGACCGGCTGCGCCTCGCTTACATGCGGTATCGCGGCGGAGTGGATACACAGCTCAACGCCCTGGATGCGGACCGTGATCTGTACTCCGGGCAACTCACCCTCGCGCAGCTTCGCCTGCAAGAGATCCTCTCGATAGTTCAACTCTACAAGGCATTAGGCGGAGGCTGGCAGTGAACTTTTCTGGCATGTCGGGCGAGACCTTTGCAGCCCTGTTGACTCCCTGCCTGCCTTCCGTGCGGAGACTGGTGCAATCGCGCCTTCGCGGCTGGGACTATGCGGAAGACGTCGTACAGCAGACGCTGCTCCAGGCATTCAAACACAGGGACCAACTGCAGTCGCACTCCAAATTCAAGAGCTGGCTGTGGTCAATCGCGATGAACGAAATCTGCATGTTCCACCGCCGCTCTCGCGTCCACGCTCCCCTGCCGGAATCGCCCGCGATGGAATGGCGGGATTGGTCTCCTTCCCCGTTGGAGCAGTTCGAGCAGCTCGAGCGAGTGAACCGTGTTCAGAACGCCCTGTCCACGCTCTGCGAACGCGACCGTACAGCCATTCGCCTGCGGGACCTCGAAGGGTTTTCTTTGGCCGAGACAGCGGAGACGCTGCGCAGTTCCGAACCGGCCACGAAGTCAGTCCATTTTCGCGCGCGCCGGCGCTTGAAGCTGGCGTTGAGCAGAGCATAGGTGGGGCAGGCTTTCAGCCTGCGCGAGACTTGGAGTCCCACCTGCAACAATGGCGGACTGAAGTCCTCCGCAGACTGAAGTTTGCCCTACGAGTATTTAACTGCATCTCCATAGCCAGTTGGATTTAGCGTGGGCCGCCGGTCTGGTAGAGCGGGTTGAAGCCGCCATCTGGCCTCCCGTTCCGAGGGCGTTCGCCAGCATCTGGGTCGAGCGGCCGAAGAACGCGCCCGTCGGCAGGTCAAGGCTCTGCCGGAGCAGAACCCGTCCGCTAGAAGCGGCCGCCGTGCCGGCGGACTTCGATTCCGCCATGCAGCGATTCCGGGCGGCATCGGAAACCCAGCGCTCGTTCGAAGACGAACTGGATCGCGGCCGCGCCCGCGTAGTGGCGAAGAAATTGGTGAAGCTGCTTTCGGCGGCGGCGGGCAGGGGCGTGGAGATCCGCATCGAGTAAGGTGGCGCACCTGCGAGATAATTTCTGAATACCGTGAATAGGACGCACGCACACTTCCGGACACTTGCCGTACTCCTGCTTTGCTGTGCGCGCTCTCTCGCCCTCAACCCGGCGCTCGCTATCGGCCAGGACGCGCACTACGCCTGGAAGAACAGCGACGGCTTCTCGAAGGGCGCCATCCAATGCATCGCCCAAACCCCCGACGGTTATCTCTGGCTGGGGACTCCATTCGGCCTACTGCGCTTCGATGGCATCCACGCCGTCCCATGGTCGCCGCCGGCGGGCCAGCAACTGCCAAGCGACGATATCCAGGGCCTGCTCGTCAGCCGTGATGGCACGCTCTGGATTGCGACGTTGAAAGGGCTCGCAAGTTGGAAGGACGGCAAGCTCACCCCATACGCAGAGTTGGAAGGGGGGGCCGCCGGCCCCCTGTTGGAGGATCGGGAGGGCACGGTGTGGTCCAGCGGCAGGACCCAACCCGGCGGGAACGTCTGCGCCATGCGGCCAGGCGCCGTAAAGTGCTATGGACTGGACGGCCGTTTCGGGTCCGGAGCCTTCGCATTGCGCGAGTACCGGGGCGATCTCTGGATCGGAACGAGCACGGGGCTCTGGCGTTGGAATCCCGGCTCGGCCCGACCGTTTCCGCTGCCGGACACCGTCAACGATCTGATCGAGGGCGACAATGGCGCGCTTTGGATTGCGACGACCGGCGGAATCCGGCAGTTCGTCAGTGGGACGATCCAAGGGAGTCCGCTGCCACTCGGGGGGCAATATGACACTTATCGTTTTCGTCGGGATAGGGAAGGCGGTTTGTGGATCGCAACGCTGAAACGGGGGCTCTTTCACGCGCACCGCGGCAGAACCGATCAGTTCGCGGCAGTTGACGGGCTATCCAGCGACCATGTGAGCAGTCTCTTTGAGGATCGGGAAGGCAACATCTGGGCTGGCACCAATGACGGGCTTGACCGCTTCCGCGACTTCGCGGTTTCCACCATCACGACGAAGCAGGGCCTATCCGCCCCCGGGGTCGCAGGGATTCTGGCGGACCGCGACGGCGATCTCTGGATTGCGGCCGGCGAGGGTCTGAATCGATGGAACAACGGCCAAATGACGGTTTACCGTAGCCCTGGATACAGGCCTCCTCCGGCGAGTTCCGCAAAGCCGGGTGTACGTGAAATCGTCGACGGTGGTTTGCCCGCCGGTGGTTTTCAGTCCCTTTTCCAAGACCATCGCGGGCGCGTTTGGGTAACGACCCTCCGCGGGGTCGCCTATGTTGAGGATGGACGTTTCGTCTCCGTGCTCTCGATGCCAAAGCTGATCGTTCACTCGATCGCGGAAGACCGTACCGGAGACTTGTGGATCAGCGACCAGGAACTGGGCCTGCTAAACGGGATCGCCTCGAAATCGATCGAAGCCATCCCCTGGACAAGGCTTGGGTCCGGGGATGTCGCTACTACAGTTGTTGCGGATACCCGGCGGAGCGGCCTATGGCTCGGATTCTATCGCGGCGGCGTGTCGTATTTCCAGGATGGCGCCATCCGCTCTTCCTACCCGTCCGCTGCCGGATTGGCGGCGGGCCGCGTCTTTGATCTTCGCCTCGACGGCAGCGGCAGCTTGTGGGTAGCCGCCGAGGGCGGACTCAGCCGCATTCAAAACGGACGCATCACTACCCTCAGCCGTGCCAATGGACTGCCCTGCGACACGGCTCAGTGGACAGTGGAAGACAACTCCGGAGCGCTGTGGCTCGACATGCCGTGCGGTCTGGTGAGCATCCCTCGCCTGGAATTGGATGCCTGGAGCGCGGATCCAAAACGGGCGATCCGCGTCAGAGTCTTCGATCGTTCCGATGGGGTCCAGCACTACGGTATCGGCGGCTTCGCCCCGCACGTCGCCAAGCTCCCCGACGGGACGCTGTGGTTTGCCAACCCCGGCGGGGTCGGCATGATCGATCCGCGCCACATTCCCACCAACACGCTCCCGCCGCCGGTGAGCATCGAGCAGATCACGGCCGACGGCAAGCCGTACATGATCGCGCCCGGGTCTGTGCGCCTTCCCAAGCTGATCCGGGATCTAGAGATCGACTACACGGCTCTCAGCTTCGTGGCTCCGGAGAAGAACCGGTTCCGCTACAAGCTGGAAGGTCACGACACCGAATGGACCGACGCCGGCACTCGCCGCCAGGCCTTCTACAACGACCTCGCCCCGAAGCGCTACCGCTTCCGCGCGCAGGCCTCGGACAACAACGGGGTGTGGAACGAAGCCGGCGCATACGCCGATTTCTCCGTCGACCCGGCATACTACCAGACCAAGTGGTTCCGCGCAGCGTGTGCCCTTGTTTTTCTCGCCTTACTCGCCGGGATCTGGCTGCGGCTGCTGTACCTGACGCGGCAATTCGACATGCGGCTGGAAGAGCGCGTCGGCGAGCGCACGCGCATCGCGCGCGACCTGCACGATACGCTGCTGCAGAGCTTCCAGGGAGTCCTGCTGAAGTTCCACGCGGTTACTTACATGATTCAGGACCATCCGGAAGCGCGGAAGATGCAGGAAGCCGCCATTGAGGAGGCGCGCCGGGCGATCGCCGAGGGGCGGGACGCGGTGCAGGGCTTGCGCTCCTCCACCGTGATCACCGAAGATATCGCGCGCGCCATCACGACCCTCGGCGAAGGCCTGGCCGCCGGCACCAACGGAAACTTCGGTCCACAATTTCTTGTGCATCTGGAGGGGACGCCTCGTAGTCTGCCGCCTGTGGTGCGCGATGAAATCTACCGTATTGCGGCTGAAGGGCTGCGCAATGCCTTCCAGCACTCCGGCGCTCGGCGGATTGAAGTGGACATCCACTACGATAAGCGCCGGTTTCAGTTGCGCGTACGCGACAACGGCAAAGGCATCGACCGGCATATTCTGAACGCGGGCGGCCTCGACGGACACCACGGCCTGCCCGGCATGCAGCAACGCGCCGGGCTGGTGGGCGGTAAACTGGCAATCTGGAGCGAACGCGACTCGGGCACCGAGGTCGAGCTGAACATCGCCGCGGCCATCGCATACGCCAAATCGCCGGCCGCGCGCCAGACCGCACAGGGAACTGGATCGAAATGAGCGAATCGCGGGATTCCATCAGGATTCTATCGGTTGACGATCATCCACTTTTCCGCGGCGGGATAGCCGCGCTTCTGGCGACGCAGCCCGACATGAAGCTGGTGGCGGAAGCGTCCAACGGGCGCGAGGCGATCGACCAATTTCGCAAGCACCGGCCGGACGTCACCCTGATGGACCTGCAGATGCCCGAAATGAACGGCCTGGATGCG
>Ga0126381_100000692_pt1 | contig 37391 bp, 28 predicted proteins | sample PanSoiMetPlot_28_FD_96465 | JGI IMG/M metagenome (GOLD analysis project Ga0126381, IMG submission 96465) | Tropical forest soil microbial communities from Panama - MetaG Plot_28 | ecosystem: Environmental > Terrestrial > Soil > Tropical forest > Bulk soil | place: Panama | collected 2016-02-17 | reverse complement strand
ATACATGGACCGGCTCGACCAGAACCTCGGGGTCAATGTCGGCAATCTGATCGGCCACTCGACCGTGCGCTACTACGTGATGGGCGACGAGAGCCAAAAGCGCGCCGCGACTGACGACGAAATCGAGAAAATGCAGGACGTCGTGCGCGACGGCATCAAAGGCGGCGCGCTGGGGCTCTCGGTGTCGCGCAACAAGGGCCACTACGACCCGCAGGGCGTTCACATCCCGGCGCTCTGGGCCGACGAGAAGGAAATTTTCGCGCTCGGCGACGTATTGCGCGAGATGGGCACCGGTATCATCCAGTCGGGCGGCGGCCGCGCCGCCGAGCTCAAGGACGGGTTGATGGCCCGCTTGTCCGACGCCACCGGCCGCACCGTCATCTACAACAATCTCGGCCAGACGGTGCGCGAGCCGGATGCGTGGAAGAGGCACATGGCGCGCGTCGAAGAGACGTCGAAGGCGGGGATTCGGGCCTATCCGCTGTGCAGCCCGAACCGCGTTACGCAAAGCTTTACGATGCGCAATTGCCAAGTGTTCCGCGGCTCGCCGACGTGGCACCCGATCCTGTTGTCGTCCGACGAAGAGAAGCTACGCGCCTATGCCGATCCGGCGATCCGGCAGAAACTGCATGAAGAGGTCGTCGAGCACAAAGTGAATGTGCCGGCTGCCGGGTATTCACGCGAGTGGTACAACTACATGTGGGTCGAGAGCCCGGTCCTCGAAAAGAACCAGGGACTCAAGGGCAAGACGATCGGCCAGATCGCGAAAGAGCAGAACAAGCGAGTCCTCGACGCCTTCCTCGACCTCGTCGTCGAAGAGAACCTCGACACCGGCTTCATGCAGTCGGAGAACAATGTCGACGACGAGGCGATGGCGAAGATCCTGACCTATCCCAACGCCATTGTCGGGCTGTCGGACGGCGGCGCGCATGTGCAGTTCCACGGCGGCTACGGCTACAGCACGCGGCTGCTCTCCGAGTGGGTGCGCGAAAAGCACGTGCTGACACTGGAACACGCGGTGCGGCGGCTGACCTTCGACTCCGCCTCGGCGCTGGGGCTCTACGACCGCGGCCTGATCCGGCCCGGCATGGCCGCCGATATCGTCATATTCGATCCCGACACGGTGCGGCCATTGCGTGAAAGCGTCGTCCACGACTTCCCGGCTGGCGGCTGGCGCATGAAGGAGCCGGCGGCCGGCATCATGGCGACGATCGTCAACGGCGAAGTCTTGATGGAGGACGGCAAGCACACCGGGGCCCTCCCCGGCCGCGTGCTCCGCAACACCTACTATCACGCCCACGCGTAGCCGTTTGCCCCGAACGCAGAGCCGCCCGCAACGGGAGCGTTGCGGGCGGTTTCCATGTCAGGAGCTAACGAGGCAAGGGCCAGGCTTGGATGGTTGTCCCGGATCTCTGGTTTCGCGAGTAATACCCGATGAGATCGCACGCAGCATCTTGAGCCGGACGCATCGAGCACAGCGAAGGAGCTGAATTATGGTTAAGGCACGCTTGCATTTGCGCTCCCCTCGCGATGGTTTTAATCGTTGCGGGGGGCCACCGGGCCGGCTGTCGTCCAGCAGAAATTCGTCACGATCGGCACGGGCGGGGTTACCGGGGTTTATTACGCGGTCGGCGGCGCGGTGTGGGGCGGGCGGCTCCGGCCACCCGGCCCGAGAGAAGTTCGGAAGCCATGACCGAGATTGCCGAATCCGCGGCCTCGCGCGGCGCGCTCGAGACCATGGTCGCCGAGGCGGACACGGGCGGCCGCAAACCCGGCGGCGTCGCGCGGCGCATCGTCTTCGTGATCGCGCTTGGCTGGTCGTTGTTCTAGGTCGCGCCGCAGCGTAATGCAAGGGCTGCTCTGCCCGCGGGTCTGGACTAGCCGGCGAGCGCGACGGTCCTGCCTTCCTGGAGCCGGCACATATGAGCGAACGAGCCCTGGCGGCGGCGCAGTTCGGCCGGCGCCCCGTCCTCGACGATGCGGCCGTCTTCGAGCACCACGACGCGATCGAACTTCGACACCGTCGATAGGCGATGGGCGATCGCCAGCACAGTGCGGCCGCTCATCAACACTTCGAGCGCCCGTTGGATTTCGATTTCCGAGGCGCTGTCGAGCGCCGAGGTCGCCTCGTCGAGCACGACGATCGGGGCATTCTTCAACAGCGCTCGGGCGATCCCGAGACGTTGCCGTTGCCCGCCCGACAGCTTCGCCCCTCGCTCCCCGACGATCGTGCCGTAGCCCTGCGGCAGTGCCCGAATGAACTCGTCGCACCGTGCTGCTTTTGCAGCGGCCAATACTTCCTCGTTCGCCGCCTCGGGCCTGGCGTAGCGAATGTTTTCCAGCACCGAACGATGAAACAGCAAGATGTCCTGCGGCACGACGGCAATGGCACCCCGCAGACTGTCTTGGGTCATTTCGCGAATGTCCTGATTGTCGATCAGAACCCGGCCACTATCGACGTCGGCCAGCCGCTGTACCAAGCCGATCAACGTGGATTTGCCAGCTCCCGAGGGGCCGACAAGGCCAACCCGTTGCCCCGGCTCGATACGCAGGTTGAAGCTATCAAAAACCTGGTGTCCGGCGGGATAAGCGAAGTCGACGTTGTCGAACTCGATGCTGCCCCCAAGATGGATCAGAGGCCTTGCTCCCGGCACGTCGACCACTCTGTGATTCTCGCCGATGACATGGATCGAATCGGCAATGCGGGCGATGAATTGGCTCGTATTAACCAGGGCAAAGGCAAGATCGCGTGACCCGTGCAGAATGCGAAAGGCCATCGCCAGCGTCAGGATCACGTCGCCAGGACTGACCCTCCCCACGCTCCACAAATGCAGTGTCCAGGCGAGCATGCCACCGGCCATCAGCCAGAGGCCAAGATCGTGCAGCACGCGCATGCGCTCGACGTACATCAGGCTATCGCGATGCGCGTTTTGCTCGACTTTCAGAAGCCGCTCGAAGCGGCTGCGCTCCCGGCTGCGTGCCGAAAAGGCCTTGACCACCCATATGTTGGAGAGCACATCGACAAGCTCACCGCCGACTTCGGCGGCGCGATCGGCGTGAAAGCGGTGCCGCGGCATGCCGCTTCGGCTGAGCCGGATGAGCGTGCCCGCCGCCACCAAAACGAAGGCGAATAAGGCCACCACCAACTGCCACCCTACGGTGGCGAGCATCACCAAGGCCGCGAAGAAGTCGGCGCAAACCGGGGCAATGTTGAACAACGCGGCCGAAAACACCTGCTGAACCGAATCCCCGGTCGCGGAGATTCGGTTGGCAAGCGAGCCACCCATACGATCGGAAAAATACCGGCTGCTATGACCGATGAGATGATTGAAGAGGTCGAGCTTTGCCTCGGCCTTATCGACGAGGATGGCACGGTAGCCGAACCAGCTGCCGGTACGCCACAGCACACTTTCGCCGGCGAGCAGCGCGCCAAACAAGGCGAGCGCCCACCACACCCGACTGATTTGCTGTGGCCCGGCTGCCATCGCATCGACAATCAGCTTGAGGCCGAATTGCGCGACGCAGGCACTCGCCGCCGCTCCCAACACGGAGACCAGAGCAGCGGCATGCAGCAGCGGCCGCCGCTTTATGTAATGCCACACAAATGCTAGCGGCTTGTGTGGAAATTCCGCCGCGCCGGGTGTTCCTCCTTGACCAGGATTCGCGGTCAACTTGAAATCCACCAGCCTCAGCGGAGCAGTCGAAAAACCGTCCGTGCTATGCCACCTCGATGCAATCGCCTGCATCGTTCTAACGAATACCATCAGCTGCTGTCCTCAATTTCGCGAAATCCACCCGCAGCATCTTTCCGTTATCGGGTTGCGTGCATTGGGTCTCTGACTGGAGCGTGGTGGTTTCGATCACCACCGGCGATCACGATTGGCGGAGCTTTTCCCTCAACGCTGATGCCTGCACAACTATTCCCGGGCAGATACCTCTTCCCTGCAAGTCAGCTACCTCCAGACTCGGAGGCCGAGTGAAACTCGACCACTCATCTAAGCTGTATGTATTGGAAATTGTTCTGGTGCTGCGACACAGCGCCGCGCACCGGCAACGCATTTTTCCCTCTGGTGTCAACGTTATGTTGCTGGTCCCGGCTTGTGGGCGAACGGAGCGAGTATGCGGATTGCGCAAATTGCGCCGCTAATGGAGGCGGTCCCTCCTAAGCTGTATGGCGGCACAGAACGGATTGTCGCCTATTTAACTGATGAGCTTGTGGCAATGGGGCACGAGGTGAGCTTGTTCGCGAGTGGCGATAGCGCCACGGCGGCACGCCTCGAAGCTGCCTACCCCCAGGCGCTTCGGCTCGACCCCAAGATCCGCGATCACGTCGCTCCGCTTATCGCGATGCTGGAGACGGTCGCACAGCGAGCGCTGGAATTCGACGTCATACACTTGCACTGCGACTATTTGGCTTATCCGGTATTTGCGAGAGCCGGCGCGCCGTTCCTCGCGACGCTGCACGGCCGGTTGGATCTGCCTGAACTTAAGCTGGTCTACAAGGCGTTCGGCCGCGTGCCGGTGGTGTCGATATCCAACTCACAGCGCCAGCCGCTGCCGGAGGCGCGCTATATCGCTACGGTGTACCATGGATTGCCGGAGCAACTGTTGCTTCCAGGCGACGGGGGCGGCGGATATTTGGCATTTCTCGGCCGCATTTCACCGGAAAAGGCACCGGATCGCGCCATCCGCATCGCGGCTCGGGCGGGGATGAAGCTGAAGATCGCGGCTAAGATCGACCGCGTCGACCGGGAATATTTCGCCGCCGAGATCGAGCCACTTCTTGCGCAGCCGCATGTCGAGTTTATCGGCGAGATAGCCGAACATCAGAAATCCGAATTTCTCGGCCAGGCGGCAGGCCTGCTATTCCCGATCGCGTGGCAGGAGCCGTTTGGCTTGGCGATGATCGAGGCGATGGCTTGCGGGACGCCGGTGATCGCGCTACGTAACGGGTCGGTGCCCGAAGTGGTTGACGATGGGGTCACCGGGTTCATCGTCGACGACGAGGAGAGTGCTGCGAAAGCTGCCGGGAAGCTTCGCCTGCTGGACCGGCGACTCATCCGCGACGTCTTCGAGCAGCGGTTCACGTCGCGTCGGATGGCGGAAGACTATACCAGGATTTACCGGGAACTCATCTCCGCTCAAGCGTAACAGCCATTCACATTCCCGGGTGGTCTGAGTGCAATGCCCCCGATCCGCAACTCTTTGTTTAAACCTCTGCGACTATCCCTTGTCGGTGGCGGCACAATCATAGCGGTTGCGGCATTCTTGGGCTTAGCGGCGGCGCAAGCACCATCCGGTGCTCCGACCAATCAGGAGACGGGAAATAGCGCCAGTCTCGACTACTTTCCGCGAGACCACCTCTTCCGGATTTTGGGCAAGGAGGTGCTGAGCGCGAAAGGGGAGGATATGGGGCGCATCGTCGACGTGCTGTTCGACGAGAAGGGCGAGCCCCATGCCGCGGTGATCGACTTCGGCGGGTTTCTTGGAGTGGGAACCAGAAAAATTGCGATTAGCTGGAGCGCGCTACGCTTTGACCTGGGGGAGAAGAAGAACGTAATCGCGCTCGATGTCGGTCGCGAGCAATTGAAGGGCGCTCCCGAATATAAATACAGCGAGTCGGACAAACCAATCCCTGTGGTAGCACAGCCGCAGTCGCCACCGCGCGAAGCCGTCCCCGATCCCGGTCGGTGAAACAGTTCAGGATGATCACACGATCGCTGCCGCGGATCGGGGTGTGGGTGCGACCCGCTGCCGACCCGATGACCCGCAGCTTGCGCGGGCTCGATTGGTTGAACTTCTTTGTCGCGAACTTTCAGACCGGTTTTGGACCGTTCATTTCGGTCTACCTTACCGGCGTCGGCTGGACTCAGGGCGCGATCGGTGCTGCGCTGAGCGCCGGTACTGTCGCGGGGATGGTCAGTCAGGTCCCGGGCGGAATATTGGTCGATGCCGTGCGCAGCAAGCGAGCGGCCGCGGCCGCGGCGATCCTGGCGATCATGGCAAGCGCACTCTTGATAGCCCTGTGGCCTGCCTTGTTGCCGATCGCTTTGGCGGAAGTGCTGCATGCTTTTGCCAGCTCGATCCTCGGCCCGGCGATCGCGGCATTGAGCCTCGCGCTAGTCGGCCACGGCGCCTTTGGCGAAAGACTCGGTCGAAATGCCCGCTATTTGGCCATCGGCAACGCATTCGCCGCCGGGCTCATGGGCACCTTCGGCTACTACGTCGGCGAGCGTGCCGTTTTTTTGTTGACCGCGGCACTCGGCATCCCCGCGTTAGCCGCGATCGAGATGATCCGAAACGCGGATCTTTCTTCCTCAAAAATCCAACCGAGACCCGCAGCGGCGCCAAAGCCCGAAACCACCGGCTGGTCATGGCGGTTTCTCAAAGACCGCAGGCTGCTTGCCTATGCTGCATGCGCCAGCCTGTTTCAACTTGCCAATGCGGCGATGCTGCCGATTGCTGCCGGAATGGTGACAAAGCGGGCCGGCAGCGAAGCGTCATTGGTAATCGCCGCCTGCATCGTCGCGCCACAGGCGGTCACAGCCGTCATTTCCCCTTGGGTCGGCCGCGTCGCCGAAGGTTGGGGCCGCAAACCGATCCTGCTCCTCGGCTTTGGCGTATTGCCTATCCGCGGCATGTTGTTCGCCGGCATCGCCGACCCGTATTTGATGGTCCTGATCCAATTGCTCGACGGATTGAGCGCGGCAGCCCTTGGCGTCCTGACCCCGCTGATCGTCGCAGACATCACGCGCGATGCCGGCGGCTACACGACCGCTCTCGGGGTGGTCGGGCTCGCGATCGGCGGCGGCGCGACCCTGAGCACGACGGCAGCCGGCTTGATTGCTGACCATCTGGGGAGCGGGGCGGCGTTCCTCGGCCTCGCCGCTGTCGGGCTCTGCGCGACCCTCCTCGTCGGTACCCTAATGCCAGAGACGCGTCCCCGGGAGGTCACTCCGCGGCTATAAGAGGCGCCAGCGGACTTCCCGGTTTTTCCAGTTCGGCCGGAGCCCCCTGATCGATTAACCGGCCGTGCTGCATGACCAGGACGCGGTCGAAGACCGCAGCGAGACGGGGGCGGTGCAAGCTCCAGACGAGGCTGCGCCCGGCAAACTCGGCCTTCAGCCGGTCGAGGAGGGCGATCTCTGTCGTCCCGTCGAATACCGCTGTCGCATCGTTGAGCGCCATCAGATCGGGGCGTTTGAGGACCGCGCTGGCGATCGCGAGCTTCTGACGTTGCGCCTCCGAAAGCCGAGAACCACCGGTGCCGACCGGGTAATCGAGCCCGACCTCGATCAGGGTGCGGCGTAGGCCGAGTTCCTCCAACACCTCGGTGATCGCGCCGTGAACCCGCTCGCGACCGCCCGATTCGCCACGTACAATCGTGCCGAACAATACATTTTCCTGGACCGACGCTGCCGCGTTGTAGCGTTCTGGGTCGAAGAACTCGACTGAACCCTGCAGCTCCTGAGGCAGCCCTGACGCAAAGGCCCGCCGGGCCTCCAAAATCCGCTGCTGCATTTGTTCGTCGATCAGATCGAGGGGGTCACGCGCCGCAACCAATTTGAGCGCCAGCGACAGAAGCCGTTCCCGCGGGGGTTGGAGCAGGTTCTCCACCCCGGCAATCTCCATCCGCTTGAGAATGCCCTCGAAGACCGGCAGGTCGTCGGCGCTGACAACGGAGAACTCCTCGACCAACCCGTGCTCGGGGTGCATGCCGGAGAACAACTCGATCATCATCCGTGCGACCCCGGCGCCAACTTCAAGCAGATCGTGAGTGAGCCCGACCTGGTCGAGGACGTCCTGGACATAGGCGTTGCGGGCGAGCCCGTCGCCTTCAAACGCCGTTCCGATGGGCGTGCCGAACAGCAGATTGACGGAAACTGAGGAATTCGTGTTGTAGCAATCTGGGTCGAAGCGCTCCACAAGATGGGCAAGACCGCTGCTTTCCAGGCGCTCCGCAAGCACCCGGCGCGCTTCGAGCACGCGCTGCGCCGCGTCTGGTTGGCGCTCCGGGTCGAGCCGGCCGCGCAACCCGAAGAGGTGGACGTCTTCTTCCAGGTCGACGAGACGCAGGACTTCGACAATGCGCAGGTCGAGCTCGGCTGCATCGGCCACTCCGGCCTGCTGGTAGTCGACCCAGTCGCCGGCAATGTCGTAATCGATGTTGCCCGATTTTCGAGCCTCCTCGAGTGCGCGGGTGCTCTGATCGTCGGCTGAAGCATCGCCCAGCCGGTTCGGGCGATGACGCAAACCGAGCAATAGATTGTCCCTCACACTCCCCGAAAAAAGATAGGTGATCGGGCCGACATAACCGATCCGGCGGCCGGAAACCGCCAGCGACACGGTGTTGAGATCGATGTCGCCGATGGCCAGCCGGCCGCTGGTCGGAGTGACAAGGTGGGCAAAAAGCTGCGGGACGAGATTTCTGCCGCTGTTGCTTTGGCCGACGATCGCCACGTCTGTGCCGAGTGGGAAATCAAAACTCACTTCTTCGAGCAGATGAATGCCGTCGCTGTCTGTAACTCCGAGATTTGCCGCGGTGACCGCACCGCGCAATGGCTCTACGCGTTCCGGCTCCTCGAGCAGCAGGCGCCTGTCGAGCATCTCGGGGACCTGGAACTGCTCGACGACCTGTTCATACTTGATCGCTACATCTTGCTGATTCTGGTAGAAGTCCAGCAGTTCCTTCCACGGCGACGACAACTCCTTATAGGCGGCAAGCACGGCGACCAGTGCGCCCCAGGAGAGTTCGCCCTTGATGACAAAGTATCCGCCAATCAGAAAAAACAGGAAAGGCGTCAAGTTCCCGATCAGGTTGTTGAGAAATTTTACGAAGAATTTTCGATTGTAGATCTCGAACCTGATATCGTAAATCTCCCCCAGCCGATGAGAGGTGTCGGCCAGCTGATAGGCGGCGGCGTCATTGGCGCGGATTTCGTTGCGTGCCGCGATCGTCTCGGCGATGCGGTCCGAAAGTCCCCGCACTTTGCGCACGCGTTCGCGCCCGAGGCGGCGAATAATGCGCTGCATCTTTGGTATCAGATATCCTTGCAGCGGATAAAACGCGACAGCCGCTGCGCCGAGCATCGGATCCTGCACGAACATAAAGACGAAAATCGTCAGTAAGGTGCCGCCCTGCGAAATCGGCAACGCGAAGGCCTCGCCGATGAACCCGCCCACCGGCTCCAGCTCTCCGGTCATCATCGCGATGACCTGACCGGTGGCGGTGCGGTCGAAGTGATGCAGCGGGAACCGTAGCACCCGCTCATAGAGCTGATAGCGCAAACGGCGCAGCATGCGCTCGCCGACCTGCCCCTTCTTTACGTTCAGGTGTAGTTTGAACCACCCGTTAATCAAAACCAGAACAAGGAATATACAACATAGGAGAACAAGATATGGTATTTGATCGAATTCCACCCCCAGGAATTTCTGCGGAAAGTCCTTTCCCGAAATGGCACGATTAACGATAAGCTTAGGAAGATCGAGAGAATAATAGAGAAACGGAAAAGATAGCAGGGTCACTACCACCAGGTAAATCTGCTCCCGCAAACTATAATGCAGGATATAGCCATAGATCGTTGGATCGAGCCCATCCGTCCCGCTTTGCGGCAGCAGGCGACGCAGCGTGGACGGAAACGGCGGCCATTGCGACCGCAAGGACGCGGCGAGAGTACGCAGGAATCGCATGGGCTGCTCTTTAGTCCTTGTCCCGACGAGGCTGTCCGGCGTGGCGCACTAACACCGGCTAAATCGGGCTATTCCTTGGCAGATAGTCGCACGACAGCAGGCGTGGGAGAGGTGGCAAAGCCGACTCGCCAGGAATTGATCGCGCCTGGAGCTCCATCATCGGCTACGGCTGGAACTTTTGCCGCCGTGACGCGTCCACTTTCGCGCGTAGATGATTGCTTTCAGGTTGGCCGAGATGACCCTCAGTCGTACCCGATGGAACTGGGCCCGATGGAGCCTCGCAGGTGTGGTCTCTACCACTCTGATCCTGGCGCCTGCTTTCTCAAGCGCCCAATCGCCGGGTGCTACAGGCGAAAAGGGCGGCTCGAACCTCACTCGACAAACTCAGAGCCAGAGCGACATCGCATTGCCGAGCCTTGCTCCGCTCGTCGAGCAAGTCATGCCGGCCGTCGTGAACATCTCGGTCGAATTAAAGGAACAGGCGGCGAGCCAAAATCAAGGTAATCGGGGGCGGGATAGCGCTTCGCCCTTCGGGCCCGGCGGCACTCCCTTCGATCAATTCTTAAAGCGGTTCTTCGAACAGCCGTTCCAATTTCGCAATCCCGCGGAAAAAGTGATGGCTCTAGGCTCTGGGTTCATCATCGATTCCACCGGCTACATCGTAACGAATAACCATGTCGTTACCAACGCGGACAAGGTGACGGTAATCCTGCAGGACAACAGCCGGCATAGCGTCAAGGTGGTCGGCCGAGACGAAAAGACCGACATTGCGCTGCTCAAGATCGACACGAACCAAAACCTGCCCTTTGTGACCTGGGGAAACAGCGATGACGCGAAGGTCGGCGACTGGGTGGTCGCGGTCGGCAATCCCTTCGGGCTCGGCGGCTCGGTGACCGCCGGTATCATCTCCGCCATCGGCCGCAGCATCAATGAGGGTCCCTACGACGATTTTCTACAGATCGACGCACCGATAAACCGCGGCAACTCAGGTGGACCGACCTTCAATCTTCACGCCCAGGTGCTGGGTATCAACACCGCGATTTACTCACCCTCGGGCGGCTCGGTCGGGATCGGGTTCGCTGTTCCTTCGAACATCACCAAACAGGTGGTCGCCCAGCTCAAGGAGCACGGTCACGTGACCTGGGGGTGGCTCGGCGTCAGCATTCAAGGCGTGACGCCGGCGATCGCCAAAAGCCTGGGACTCAACACCGAATACCCGATGGGTGCTCTGGTAGCTTCGGTTATTCCGGACAGTCCGGCTGCGAAGGCCGGAATCAAGCCGGGCGATGTCATCACCGCCGCAGACGGTCGCGAGATAAAGACCGTGAATGATCTCCCGCGGCTCGTCGCGGCTGCGCCGGTCGGCACCAAACTCCAGCTGACGATCGTTCGCAGCGGCAAGCGTGAAACCGTTGAGGCCACGATCGGCGAGATGCCCCAGAAAATCGCTTCGGCGGAAAGCGGGGCGAGACAGCCTGGCGGTGAAAGTCGCGCCAACGCGCTCGGAATGGAGCTTCTCCAACTCGATCCACAGCGGCGCAAGGAACTGAATGTACCGAAGGACGTGAACGGAGTGACGGTCGGCCAAGTCGCGAGCGATAGTCCGGCGGGCGAGTTGGGCATCCAGCCGGGCGACATCATCGTGTCGGTCGATCAGAATCCCGTGACGACACCCCAGAATGCCGCCGCTCAGTTAAAGGAGGCGGCTGCCCGCGGCAACATACTGTTGCTGCTCAATCGCCATGGAATCAACCAATTTGTCGGCCTGTCGGTCGAAAACAACGGGACAGCCGGCAGCAGCCGCTGAGCCGGCGACAATCAACCTTAAGGCGACGCCGCGGCGTTCAAACGCACATCGTCATCCGGCAGGAAGACGATGCCGACGTCCTCGAAGGCGCGCTGGATGGCTCCGACAGTCGCGGCGTCTGGGGGCTGACGTTCCAGCTCGAAACTATCGATCACGCTTTCGGGAACCGAAGCGGCGATTGCCAGCTTGCTGAGAGACCAACTGAGCAAGGTGCGAGCGGAGCGGCATTGGGGGGCGGTTATCATGATTTTCTGATTTCCTGGCCTTGCGCATGTCGGACCTGATTTCGCCATATTTACCCAACCTACGCCATAGAAGATTTTTGGGCTCGCCGGGCCGAAAAGAGCGATCGCTCTCGCGAGCCAAATTCGTGTTGGAGGACGTGGCGGCTGTAGTATAGTTGCTCAAGGAAAAGCACAGGTTACGCGGGAGGCGACGACAATGGATGGCGCGACGTTCAGCCGGCGACAGCTGTTTCGCTACACCGGCGCCACGCTGGGAGCCTCGACCCTGACGGCACTTGGCTTTTCGCCAAGACCGGCGCTCGCGGAGGTCAGAGCCTTCAAGCTGACCCGCACGACCGAAACGAGAAACACTTGCCCTTATTGCGCGGTCGCCTGCGGGATCATAATGTACAGCCTGGGCGACAAGGCGAAGAACGCCAAATCGTCGATCATGCACATTGAGGGAGACCCGGATAATCCGATCAACCGCGGGACCCTGTGCCCGAAGGGTGCGGCGCTGCTCGATTTCATCAAGGCGCCGACCCGGCTGTCGTACCCCGAATTTCGGGCACCGGGCTCGACCGGGTGGAAACGGGTCTCCTGGGACTGGGCGATGGAGCGCATCGCAAAGCTCGTCAAGGAAGATCGAGACAAAAACTTTATCGATAAAAACAAGGACGGCGTGACCGTCAACCGCTGGGTGTCAACGGGTTTTCTCGCCGCCTCGGCGACAACCAACGAGACCGCGTTCGTCACTTACAAGGTCGTCAGGAGCTTGGGCATCGTCGGCTTCGACAATCAAGCAAGAGTTTGACACGGCCCAACGGTGGCCAGTTTGGCCCCAACTTTCGGCCGTGGCGCGATGACCAATACCTGGGCGGACATCAAGAACGCCAACCTCGTCGTTATCATGGGCGGCAATGCCGCCGAAGCGCATCCCTGCGGCTTCAAATGGGTCACTGAAGCCAAAGCCCACAACAAGGCCAAGCTTATCGTCGTCGACCCGCGCTTTACACGCTCGGCGGCGGTCGCCGATCTCTACGTGCCGATCCGCAGCGGCACAGACATCGCCTGGCTCGGAGGCCTGATCAATTTCCTGCTGAACAACGACAAGGTCCAGCACGAGTACGTAAGGGCCTATACCAACGCGTCGTTCATCGTTACGCCGGGATTTGGCTTCTCGGATGGGCTATTCACCGGTTACGACGCGCAAAAGCGCGACTACGACCGGTCGAGTTGGGCGTATGAGATCGGCGACGACGGCTATGCCAAGGTCGACGAGACCTTGCAGGACCCGCGCTGCGTCTTCCAGCTGATGAAGGCGCATTACGCGCGCTATACCCCGGAGATGGTCGAGCGCATTTGCGGCTCGCCGCAAGACAAGCTCGTCCAGGCCTGGCAATGGATCGCCGAGACCTCGGCTCCCGATAAGGCCATGACGAGCATGTACGCGCTCGGCTGGACGCAGCACTCGAAGGGCTCGCAGAACATCCGCACAATGGCGATGGTCCAGCTGCTGCTCGGCAATATCGGCGTTGCCGGCGGCGGAATGAACGCGCTGCGTGGCCATTCCAATATTCAAGGCCTGACCGACCTCGGGCTGATGAGCAATCTGATCCCCGGCTATATGACCTTGCCAGTCGAAAAGGAGGTCAGCAAGGCGACATATCTCCAGAGCCGGGGCTTCAAGCCGCTGCGCCCCGGACAACTCAGCTATTGGCAGAACTATCCCAAATTCTTCGTCAGCTTCCTGAAGTCGATGTACGGCAAGGAAGCGACTGCAGACAATGATTACTGCTATGACTGGTTGCCGAAGCTGGATGTCGTCTACGACGTGCTGCGCGTCTTCGAGCTGATGCATCAGGGGAAGATCAATGGCTATTTCTGCCAGGGGTTCAACCCGCTGATGTCGTTCCCCAACAAGAAGAAACTGATCAGCGGCTTGAGCCAGCTGAAATACCTGGTGGTGATGGATCCGCTCGCCACCGAGACCGCCAGTTTCTGGGAGAACCACGGCCAGTACAACGATGTCGATCCGACCGAGATCAAGACAGAGGTGTTCCGCCTACCGACGACCTGTTTTGCCGAGGAGGACGGCTCGCTGACCAATTCCGGCCGGTGGCTGCAGTGGCACTGGAAGGGTGCCGACGGCCCGGGCGAAAGCCGCAGCGACATCCTGATCATGTCCGATCTGTTCCTGCGCTTGCGGGAACTCTATCGAAAGGAGGGCGGCGCCTTCCCCGACCCGATCCTCGGCTTGCACTGGCCGTACAAGCTCGCCGACGCGCCGAGCCCGGAAGAGATCGCACGTGAAGTCAACGGTTACGTCGTCGAAGACATAACCGACCCCAAGGACGCCTCTGCCGTGTTGCTGCGGGCGGGGCAGCAGGTTGACGGCTTCGCGCAACTGCGCGAAGACGGCAAGACCGCGTGTGGTTGCTGGATCTACTCGGGTTGCTTCACCGAAAAGGGCAATCAGATGGCGCGGCGCGACAATACCGACCCGTACGAGTCGGGGCTCGCGCCCAACTGGGCCTGGGCCTGGCCGGTCAATCGCCGCATCCTTTACAACCGTGCCTCATGTGATCTCGACGGCAAGCCCTGGAACCCGCGACGCAAGGTCATCGAGTGGAACGGCAAATCCTGGGTCGGCGCCGACGTCCCGGATTACCCGCCGGCGATGAAACCCGACGCGGGTATGAATCCGTTCATTATGAATCCAGAAGGCGTCGCCCGGCTGTTCACGCTCGGCATGATGCGCGACGGCCCGTTTCCCGAGCATTACGAGCCCTTCGAAGCGCCGGTCGCCAATGCATTGCATCCGAAGGTCAATGCCAACCCGGTCGCCCGCGTCTTCAAGGGTGACCTCGAAGTCTTCGGCACGGCCGAGGATTACCCCTATGTGGCAACAACGTATCGTCTGACCGAGCTGTTCCATTTCTGGTCCAAGCACTGCCGGATCAATGCGACCTTGCAGCCGCAACAATTCGTCGAAATCGGCGAGACGCTCGCCAAGGAGAAGGGCATCAATAACGGTGACCCGATAAAGGTCAGGAGCAATCGAGGGCAAATCGTTGCAGTGGCGGTGGTGACCAAGCGCATCCAGCCGCTCAAAGTCGATGGTAAGGTCATCCACACCGTCGGCATTCCGATCCATTGGGGCTTTACGGGCCAAACCAAGAAGGGATACGCCGCCAATATGCGGACGCCCTATGTCGGCGATGCCAACATCGAGACGCCGGAATACAAGGCGTTTCTGGTCGACATCGAAAAAGTGGCGCCCTCGGTCTAGGGAGTCCGCCAATGTCAACCCTGCAATCCCTCGACATTACCCGCCGCTCCGCTACGACGAGCCCGTCGCCGAGCGTCCGCGAGACCGAAGAGGTTGCCAAACTCATCGACATCTCGAAGTGCATCGGCTGCAAGGCCTGTCAAGCCGCCTGTTACGAATGGAACGATCTTCGCGACGAAATCGGGGTCAATGTCGGGAGCTATCAGAACCCACCCGACCTGACGGAGAATACCTGGACGCTGATGCGCTTCAGCGAGGTCGAACCGCAGGACGGGAAACTCGAATGGCTGATTCGCAAAGACGGCTGCATGCATTGCGCCGACCCCGGGTGCCTCAAGGCCTGCCCCGCGCCGGGCGCTATCGTCCAATACGCGAACGGCATCGTCGACTTCATTTCTGAGAACTGCATCGGCTGCGGCTATTGTGTGAAAGGCTGCCCGTTCAACATCCCGCGCATCTCACAGAAAGATCAGAAGGCCTACAAGTGCACCTTGTGCTCCGACCGCGTCTCGGTCGGCCTGGAGCCGGCCTGCGCCAAAGCCTGCCCGACCCAGGCGATCTCGTTCGGCACCAAGGCCGACATGGTCGATCTGGCCCAGACGCGCCTCGTTGATCTCAACGAGCGAGGCTACGACAAAGCGGGGCTCTACGACCCGCCAGGGGTTGGCGGCACCCATGTCATGTATGTCCTGCAACATGCCGACCGGCCGGAGCTCTACTCGGGCCTGCCAAAGGATCCGAAGATCAGCCCGCTGGTCGAGGCATGGAAGGGCGCCGCCAAGCCGATCGCCCTGATCGGGCTTGGGCTCACTGCGTTGTTCGGCTTCTTCCACTATGTCACGGCCGGCCCGAACGAGGTCGATGAAACTGACGAAGAGCAGGCCAAGAAGACGATCGATGGGCCGGATCAGAAGCGGGACGTCCGATGATCGAGCGCAAGCACGGCACCGTCGGGCGGTATACGCCTGGCGCCCGCGTCAATCATTGGCTGAATGCGATAATACTGATCCTCCTCGCGCTGAGCGGAATGTCGCTGTTTCATCCGGCGCTGTTTTTTCTCAGCGACCTGTTCGGCGGCGGCACCTGGACCCGCATCTTGCATCCCTGGCTGGGGCTGGCGCTATTGGTGACCTTCGCCGGGCTGTTCCTGCGTTTCTGGCGGTACAATTTGTGGGAACGCGGCGACAGTCTGTGGATGCAGCATATCGGCGACGTAGTCACCCAGCGTGAGGAAAACCTCCCGGAGGTAGGCCGCTACAACGCTGGGCAAAAGATCCTCTTCTGGGGCATGACGATATTGATCCTGGTCCTGGCAGCGAGCGGCATCGTCATGTGGGATACGCGGTTCGGCCAATATTTCACAATTGAGCAGAAGCGCGTCGCGGCCGTCGTCCACGCGACGGCTGCGGTCCTGACGATCGGGCTATGGATCATCCATGTTTACGCGGCTATCTGGGTCAAGGGTACGGTCCGCGCAATGACGCAGGGTTCGGTAACCGGCGGATGGGCGTGGAAGCACCACCGCAAATGGCTTCGCGAAGAGGTGGCCAAAGAACCGAGATGAGGGCTGGAGGCCGGATCACACACCCCGCCGAAATCGGCAACGTCGCCAAGCCGCCACCGATCCGTTTGCCCGATCCAACCGTTGTATTCCTTCGGCGGGCTGCCCGTTTCGCCGAGTTGGCTTCAGGAAACCCCATCGGCGACTTTCTCTCCTTCATGGGAGAGGTCGCGGGCGCACAATCGGCGGCACTCGACAAACTCCCCACGCAACATCCATCGTTGCGCAGAGTGCTCCTCGACCGCGGGAGATGGCGGCCGGATCGATCTTGGCAGCGAGTCTTGGCGGTCATTCTCGATCGGCTCGGGCACGCGGCTGCTACCGGCGAAATACATTCAGTGATCGACTGCATCGCCCGAAGGGATGCAGATGCTCTGGACGCCCTTGCAGTGAATGCAGTGCACTTCGAATCCGCTCGATTGGAACCCGGCGAGGCCTGTCTCGCCTTTGCCGCGCTGCAAGTTTACTGGACCGGGATGGCTGGACTGATCCAGCTCAAGGACATCGAGGGCTCGCAGTCGATCGGCGCCTGCCCGGTATGCGGCTCTCCGCCGATTGCCAGCATAGTGTATTCATCGGGGTCGCTTGCCGGTTCACGGTTCCTGCTCTGCCCGTTATGCGCGACCGAATGGCATCTAGTGCGCATCAAATGCGCCAACTGCGATTCTACAAAGGGCATCGCCTATTTCGAGATCGATGGCGCGGGCGGGCTTATAAAGGCCGAGACCTGCGACGAATGCGGGACTTATACCAAGATCATCTACACCGAAAAGGAACCGGGAGCCGACGCCTTCGCGGACGACCTGGGGAGTCTGGGGCTCGATGTGCTGGTTGGCGAGGCCGGCTGGCACCGCGCCACCCCCAATCCTTTCCTGCTTCCCGGCGCGGGCTAAGCGTCGGCCGGACCGATGATCGTCGGCACTGCCGGCCATATCGATCACGGCAAGACCGCGCTGGTTCGCGCGCTGACCGGCATCGACACCGATCGGTTGCCGGCCGAGAAGGCGCGGGGCATATCGATCGATCTCGGCTTCGCCTATCGCCGGGTGACCGAGGCGGAAACACTGGGCTTTGTCGATGTGCCGGGTCATGAGGGGTTCATCCACAACATGCTGGCGGGCGCTGCCGGTATTGATTTTCTGCTGCTGGTCGTCGCCGCCGATGACGGGCCGATGCCTCAGACCCGCGAACACCTGCAGATCGTGGATCTGCTCGGCATCGGACACGGTATCGTCGCCCTGAGCAAGTGCGATCTTGTTGACGCCGAACGGATTGCCGAGGTCCGCAGCAATCTGCGCGACCTGCTCGCGCGAACCAGTCTCGCAGGAGTGGAGATCGTGCCGGTCTCTGTCGTGACCGGGGAGGGGCTCGCGGTCCTCGAAGCGCGTCTCCTCGATGCCCTGAGGCTCCCGCCGCGACCGCGCGGCGGCCGTTTTCGTCTGGCGGTCGACCGGAGTTTCTCGTTGCCTGGTGCCGGCGCCATCGTCACCGGGACGGTATTCGCGGGCGCCATTCGGGTAGGCGAAAGGCTCACGATCTCGCCTTCGGGACTGGATGCCCGCGTGCGCGCCATCCACGCTCAGAACACGCCGGCCGAACGCGGCAATGCCGGGCAGCGTTGCGCGCTCAATCTGGTCGGAAGCGGGGTCGACAGGGATCACATCCACCGTGGCGATTGGGTGGTCGATCAGGCGCTTCACGCCCCGACCGAACGTTTCGACGCGAGGGTTCGGCTGCTGCCTAGCGAGGACCGGCCGCTCCGGCAAGGAACGCCGGTACACCTGCACTTGGGTGCAGACCGCGCCTTGGCCCGCATTGCGCCGCTGGATCGCGATCAACTGATGCCTGGCGACGATGGGCTGGCCCGGATCGCGCTGGATCATCCCATCGGTGCTCTGCACGGCGACCGCTTCGTGTTCCGCGACCATTCGGCGCGGCGGACCATGGGCGGCGGAATAGTGATCGATCCATGGCCCCCGCAACGAGGGCGCAAGCATCCGCAGCGCCTTTCGATCCTCGCCTCGCTGGGCGAGCCGGATCCGCGGCAGGCGCTCTCGAGGCTCGTTGCCGGTAATCCGGGATGGGTCGATCTAACACGCTTCGCGCTGGCTCGGAATTTGACGAGCGCCGCGGCAGCGGAGCTGTGGGAAACCTGCGAACTTGTGCGCGTCGGCGCGGGAGACGCCTCCTTCGGTTTTGGGCCTAGGAAATGGCCGTCGCTGGTCCGCAGGGTCCAGAGGGCATTGGGCGCCCACCACCAGGCGGCGCCGAACACACCGGGCCTCGAGCCGAACCGCCTCCGCGTCGCGCTTGGCCCTCTGTTGCCGGCGGATGTGTTCGTTTCGGCAATCGGGGTGATGGTGCGGGAGGGCCTCATTCAGCGGGACGGGCCCTGGCTCAAGCTGGCCGGTCATTCCGTACGATTGACGCCGGGCGACGAGCGGTTGTGGGGCCGGATCTGCCCGGTCATGGAGCGCGCGAAGTTTCAGCCGCCCCGAGTCCGCGATTTCGCCCAGCTGCTCACGACACGCGAAGACGAGGTGCGTCAGCTCATGCGGCGGCTGGCACGCATGGGCAGGCTCGTCGAAATCGCTCATGACCACTTTTATGACCGAGCGGCAGTCGCCGAACTTACGCAGGTCGCGCAGCTCCTCACTCGCGAAGCCCGGGACGGCAAATTTACGGCGGCGGCCTTTCGCGACCGTATTGGCACCGGACGCAAGCTTGCGATCCAGATCCTCGAATTTTTAGATCGAACCGGAATAACCCTGCGCGAGGGTGACCTTCGGAGCGCCCGAAAGGACAGTCCGAAGACCGGAGATTCTCTGGGTGGTGGCGATTGAGCGGCCGATATCTCGATGAGCTCGCCGCCGCTGCGGCGGCCAGCGCGCGCGCCGAGGAGGATTTTCGGCGGCACACCGAGCACAGGCTAAAGGAAATGGCGTCCGCGCGCGTGCGCGCGTATCGCCGTTATCATCTGGTCGACGACATGGTCGAGAGGGCGCGCGCGATACCCGACAAATCGGCCTCCATCGCTGCGCAGACTAGTTGTGCGCTAATCCAGGCTGGTTGGTTGGAAAACGATTCGGCCTTCGAAGAGCTGCGTAAGCGGCTCACTCCGGTCGCGGAGCTGGTCTACGACGATCTTCACGGGGAACCCACACCGATGTGTCTGCCTCTTCGATCCTGACCGCTCTGGCCGCCTTCGAGGCGTGGTATCGCGAGCGCTTCGGCACCGAATTCCCCTTTGCTGAAGTCCGGGATCAAAACACCTTTCAGTCTCTGGTCGACTTTTAAATACGTTAAAAAACTGTAATCGTGGGTGCGATCACGGGACTAGACCGCGAGATATTGTACCGTTTGCTGCTTTTTTCCATTATTTATGGTTAAGATGAAGGAATCGTTGCCATCACTTCTCGGCTGCAAGCCAACCCCGTGTCTCTACTGGACGGCAATGCAATTTTCTGGTATTGTTCTGCTCTAACGCGAAGCCACGAGAGGGCGGGTTAGTGGCGCTTGAGCGTTAATACTTTTCCAGATCACGATGCAGTTGAGATTGTTCCGACATTTTGTCCCGGTTTCGGTCGTGCTCCTCGCATCGTCTGACGCCTTGCTGATTACCTGCGCCTTTTATACGCTTCTGTCCCGTTCACAAATTGGTACTCCCATCATTCTGGGGGCCTCCAGCTTCAGCGCTCAATTCTCCGCTGGATTATCCATTGCCGCCGTGACCGCGATGGTTTCCGTCGGGTTGTACGGTCAGCAGAGCTTTGTCGACTTCCGGCTTCTCTTTAGTAAGATTGTTGTCACCTCGGTAATAGTACTGACGCTCGTGTCGTTTTCTGCCACATATTGGCGAGATGGCCTGGATCAACTCACCGACTTCGCCAATTTTCCGTTGAAGGCAACGCTGATCTGGTTGGTCTGGGTATCGGTAACGCGCGGCACGTTCTCGGTGACCCTCGGCCGCGGTTTGCTCAAACGGCGCGTGCTCGTATTGGGTAATGGCGTCCAGGCTGCCCGAATCGCCGCGCTCGTCAAAACCGGGCAAAACCATAATTTTATTCCGGTCTCGTTCATCGACCTGCCCATTCCGGCCACGGGTACCCGGTCGGAAAATCGCGATTGGTCTGCGGCCGAGCCGGATCATTTGCTGGAAATGGGTTACCGGCTTGGCGCGCGCGAAATCGTGGTGGCGGCCGATGACCGCCGCGGCCTTCCGGTGCACCAGTTGCTGCACTGCAAACTGACCGGCATGAAAGTCACCGATTTTCTCGATTTTTGGGAGCGCGAGACCAGGACTGTCGACCTCGATGCGCTCAAACCCAGCTGGCTGTTTTATTCGGACGGTTTCAGGTCTGGTCCGATTGACGAGTTCCTGAAGCGGGCCTTCGACATTACGGTGAGCTTCGGTTTGCTGATCTTGACGCTGCCGCTGCTTGTTGTGACGGCGTGCTTGATCAAACTCGAGAGCCCTGGACCGGTCCTTTACCGGCAGGACCGGGTAGGATTGCATGGTCGGGTTTTTACCATTCTCAAATTCCGTAGCATGCAAACCGATGCCGAGACCGACGGCCGTCCGCGCTGGGCTGCCAAGAGCGACCCCCGCATTACCAGAGTGGGCGCAATCATCCGTAAACTTCGCATTGATGAACTCCCGCAAATTCTGAATGTCCTGCGCGGTGACATGAGTTTTGTCGGACCTCGCCCGGAACGGCCTTTTTTCGTAGCCGAGCTTACCAAGACGCTCCCCTATTATGCCGAGCGCCACTGGGTCAGACCAGGGATCACCGGGTGGGCTCAGATCAATTTCCCTTATGGCGCCTCGACCGAGGACTCCCGACGTAAGCTAACCTACGATCTTTACTACGTAAAGAATAGAAGTTTCTTCCTGGATGTAATAATATTGGTCCAGACGGTCCGTGTGATCTTCTGGAATCAGGGAGCAAGATAAGGATTGACTAACGACGTTTTCGTGAGGGAGACGGTATACTCGGGAAGTGTGCTGGCCTTTGTCGCCCTGATCGTGTTGATCGGCTTGCATGGCCGCACGAGCAGGGCCGGATCAGCCATTCTGATTTGTTGCTTCGTCTCACTGATCTGGGCGAGTGCGACGGCCGCTGCGGCACCGGTCGCAGCTCTGAGCCTTTTGGATGACATCAGGTTGTCGGCGTGGCTGCTGTTTGCGGTTGCGCTCGTCACGATCCGGGCGGCCGACGGCTGTGGCATCGGGCGAGGCTATTTTCTCGGGGCGGTCGGTTTTTGCCTTGCGGCAACTGCCAATGACATGTGGGCACAGGCCGTCCCCGAAACTGCGACTTTCATTCCGCAGATTTTGGTTCGGATCGGGTTTGGCGTTGCCGGACTGCTCACGATAGAGAATTTGTGGCGCAATACCGAAGCGGAACGGCGCTGGCACGTCTGGCCGCTATGCCTTGCGATCGGCGGGTTGTTTGTCTACGAGCTGTTCCTGTTCTCCGACGCCTTTATTACCCGCAACCGCGTCGATCCCGGTCTCGCCCTCGGTCGGCCGGTCGTGTCGGCATTCACGGCGCCTCTCCTTGCGTTGGCGATGGCCCGCAATCGCCAATGGCGCGTCGATATCCACGTGTCCCGGCAAGTCGTTCTGCACACGGCGACGCTGGTCGCCAGCGGCTGTTTCCTGGTTGCCGTGGCCGTCGTCGCTATGCTGCTGCGCGAGTTCGGCGGCGAGTGGGGATTGGTCCTCCAACTCGCGATGTTGTTCAGCAGCATTGTCGTGCTCGCGATCGTGTTGGCGTCCGGAAGTGTGCGCCGTCGCCTCAAATTTCTGATCTCGCGCAATTTCTTTACGCATCGTTACGACTATCGTGTCGAATGGCTAAAGTTCATCGAACTGGTTTCGGAACCTAAGGGCGGCGAAGAGCTCTCGGTCAGGATTATCCGCGCCCTGGCCGAGTTCGTTGACAGCCCTGCCGGGGTGCTGTGGTCGTTGAGCCGCGGGATCGCCTATTATCCGACGGCGGTTTGGAGGCAGCCCTTCCCCGATAACGTCAAGGTGCCAGTAGATGACCCGTTCGTGCTCGGGTTTCGCGATGGCGGCTGGATCCAGGAGCGTCCCCACGCAACGGCGGCGGATCGTTGGCCGTTTGTCTGCGCCGACGCATGGCTGGCCGTGCCCTTGTTGCATCGCAAGGAGGTGGTCGGTTTCGTCGTTCTCGATCGTGCCGCCCATATGGTCAGTCCTGACTGGGAGGCCTTTGACTTGTTGCGGGCGGCGGGGCGGCGAGCGGCCAGTTATCTCGCCGAAGAACAATCGACAAAGGTTCTCCGCGATTCCGAACTTTTGACCGAATACAGCAAGCGCTTCGCCTTTGTTGTTCACGATATCAAAAAACCTGGCAAGCCAACTGAATTTAATTGTATCGAATGCGGCCAAACATATCGGCGACCCCGCGTTTCAGCGCGACATGCTGCAAACGGTCGAGGGATCGGTCGAGCGAATGAACAGTCTTCTCAGCCAATTGAGGGCCGACGCGGCGCCACGGCCGCCGCGCCTACTCAACCCGAACCTCGTCGTCGGCGCGGTTGCTGCCGGGTTCTCCAATGCTCCAGTGGCCGTTGAAACGGGGAATGAGACCGGACCCTGCGCCGTCGCAATCGACGCCGAACGCCTCAGATCCGCACTCACCCACCTCGTCCAAAACGCAGTGGACGTCTCCTGCCCTGGCGATCGCGTGACCATTTCATCGCACCGTTTCGGAAGCCAGCTCTTGATCGACATTACCGATAACGGTCCCGGCATGGACGATGCGTTTATTCGTGACGAGCTGTTCCTGCCGTTCCGCTCGACGAAGTCCGGCGGTCACGGGATCGGGGCTTTTCAAACACGCGAACTGATGCGCATGGCGGGCGGTGACCTCGAAGTAATCTCCGAAAAAGGTTTTGGCACTACCATGCGGATCAGCCTACCGCTGGTGGCCGACAGAGAGCCCGCAAGATCCACGGCCGTGACCTGAACGAGATGCCGTCCAATCCAAAACCGCTGCTGATAATCGACGATGACGCGGGGCTACTGCGCCAGTTGCGCTGGGCCTTTTCCGAACACAGGGTGTTTCCCGCCGGAACCCGCCAGGAAGCGGTCGAGATTGTCAAACGTGAAGCGATCTCGGTAGCGATTCTCGACCTTGGGCTACCGCCGGACCCGGACGGGGCGTCGGAAGGCCTGGCGACGCTGACCGAGATTTTGTCGGTTGCCCCCGCCGCGAAAGTCATCATCGCGACCGGAAACGAGACCCGAGAGCACGCATTGCGGGCGATTGCGCTTGGTGCTTATGATTTCTATCAAAAGCCCATCGATATCGACGTGCTCCAGCTTATTGTGAGCCGGGCCGAACGAATATTCGAGCTCGAAGAAGAGAACCTCCGGCTGGCGGAAAGCACTCAAGCCTCGCCCATCTCCGGCATTATCGCGAATAGCCCCGAGATGCTGCGGGTGCTGCAAACCATCGAGAAAGTCGCGCCAACCGATGTGGCGGTGTTATTGCTGGGAGAGAGCGGCACCGGCAAGGAATTGCTGGCCAGGGCGCTCCATAAAATGGGCCGCCGGGCAGCTGGTCCCTTTGTGCCGATCAACTGTGCGGCCATTCCCGAGACCCTGCTCGAAAGCGAGCTCTTCGGCTACGAGAAAGGGGCGTTCACTGGGGCACTACGTCAAACTATTGGGCGCATCGAGAGTGCCGATCGCGGCACCTTGTTCCTTGATGAAATTGGCGATCTCCCCTTGCCGACGCAAGTCAAGCTCCTTCGATTCCTGCAAGACCAGATCATCGAGCGAATTGGCGGTCGCAAGCCTGTACAGGTCGACGTTCGGATCGTCTGCGCAACAAACCAGGACCTCGACCGCATGATGACCGAAGGCCGTTTTCGCGAGGATCTTTATTACCGCTTGAACGAGATGACGGTCTCGGTGCCGCCGCTTCGCGAGCGGCTTGGAGATGCGGTGGTTTTGGCAAGTTACTTCATGCGGCGGTTCGCTTCGGAATACGGCCGCCCGGTGCGCGGCTTCGCCTCGGGAGCGCTGGCGGCGATCAAGGAGTATTCCTGGCCAGGCAATGTCCGAGAGCTGGAAAATCGCCTTAAGCGCGCCCTGGTAATGGCCGATGGTCCGTCACTTTCGGCGGCTGATCTCGGACTTTTGACGCAGGAAGAGGAGCCACAGTCCCTCGGCATTCGAGCCGCTCGAGCCCGCGCCGAGCGTGAGGTGCTTCAATTGGCGCTCGCGCAAGCGGGCTCCAATTTGTCGAAAGCTGCAAAGCTGCTCGAGATCAGTCGGCCCACGCTTTACGATCTGATGCAGCAGCACCGGCTCGGCCTTGACGCATGACGGGCACTCGCGGGATGGAAAAGTGATGCCCGGTCGTCATGGCCGTTTTCAATGGCGCTGTACCGTTTTCGCTGTGGGCGTCGCCGTACTCGCTAGTCCGGCGGTTTACGCCAAGGATGCCGCCACCTCTGCCAAAGAGGCCGAACAATACGTCGCAAAGGGGAACCTAAAGGCTGCCGAAATCGAGTTGCGCAACGCCGTTCGGGAGTCGCCGCAAGATCCGGTACTGCACGCCCGGCTGGCCGATGTGTATCTGCAACTCGGCGATGCCGCGGCGGCGGAGCGCGAGGCGCGATCCGCACGCGAGCGCAATGGAGACGAGGCGGACTACCTCCCGGTGCTGATGGACGCATTGCTGCGCCAGGAGAAATTCGCGAATTTGCTGGACTTGGTTAAGCCCGGCGAGCGTCCTCCGACGCTGGAGAGCAAGGTCAGAACGGCGCTCGGCACCGCAGAAGCAGGGCTGCGCAACCGCGACAAGGCGGAAGAGCTGCTGCGCGAGGCGGTCGAGCTCGATTCGGGCGCAATCAGGCCCAAGATACAGCTGGCTCGCCTCTTGCTCGGCACCAAACCCGAGGAGGCCGACAAGTTCATCGATCAAGCGATCGCAGCCGATCCCCTGTCGGCCGAAGCTCTCCAGGTGAAGGGAGAGATGCTGCGCAGCCGCGGCGATCAGGCGGGTGCCCTTCGGCTGTTCAACGAGGCGCTGAAGATCGATCCGAAAAACGTTCTCGCCCGCCTGAGCCGGGCCGGCGTCAACATCATGCTCGGAAAATACAGTGCCGCAGACGAGGATCTCGATCCAATCCTCAAATCCGCTTCCAACAATTTTATGGCGAACTATCTGCGGGGCTTGGAACTCGCCAAGAAGCAAGATTACGCCGGGGCCGATCGCATTTTCGATCGCATCAGCTCCGGGTTCTCGGTCTTCTGGGCAGGGTATTATCTGCAGGGCGCCACGAAATACGCCCTCGGACAATATGCGCAGGCGCAAGCCATATTGGCGAAGTATCTCGACCGCGTCCCGGATGATTTGAAGGCGGGCCGGCTGATCGCTGCCGCCGCGCTACAACAGCATTCCCCGTCTCAAGCGATCGAGTATTTGAAGCCCATAGTCGACAGGGTTGCTGCGGACACGGCGACTTTGACCGTTTTGGGCAATGCCTACATGGCGGACGGCAAGCCGGATCTCGCCTTGCAACAATTCGAAAAAGCCGCCGCTCTCGATCCCGACAACCCGGCAATCAAGGCGCGGGTCGGCATTTCGGAAATCGACATCGGCCAAGGACAACAGGGATTAGCGACGCTCGAGCACGTATTTGCGACCGAGGGCGGGGCGCCCGTTGCCGGTCCGACCCTCGTATTGAGCGAGCTGCGTGCGAAACACACCGACAAAGCTGCCGAGGTGGCGAGCTCTTTGCTGAAGAGAGACGCAAAGAAACCCCTTTATCACACCCTGCTCGGAGCCGTCCGCGTCGCGCAGCGGGACTATCCCGCAGCAGAGAATTCGTTCCGTGCGGCGCTCGCCATCAATCCGGAGTTCCCCCCCGCCGCCCGCGGTCTGGCACAGCTATATGTGGCTACCGGCCGCATCGGCGATGCAAAGAAGGTGTATGCCGACCTGCTCGCAAGGAAAGCCGACGATGTTGGCGCCCTTCTGGGGCTAGCGGATATTTACATTTCCGAGAAGAAATGGCCGGAAGCCATTGATGCGGTCAATCGCGCCCGCTCGGCAGCCAAGAACGATCCTGCACCCGGGCTCAAACTGGTTGGCCTTTATGAATCGCGCAAGGATTGGACAAGCGCCAGGAGCGTGGCTGCGGAACTGGCCACGCAATTTCCCGGGGACGTCAACGTCCTCGAAGCACAAGGTCGAGCCCAGTTTGCAGCCGGCGATGTGAACGGCGCGGCTTCCAGCTACAAGCGGGCTCACGAGCTGGCGCCGAACTCGAAGCCGATCTTGTCACGTTATCTTTCCGTGCTCAATACGAACAAATATTTTGCCGAGGCACGCGGCGTATTGCAGGACGCCATTGCTCGCGATCCGAGCAATGCTTCGTTGAAGGCCGATCTCATCCGGGTCGAAAGCGAAATGAACGGAGTGGATGCGGCTGTGGCGAAGGCTCAGGCTTTAGCCGAGGACGATCCGGACAATGACATTTACTATCGGATATCGACCGAGCTCTATGAAAAGTCGGGACGCATAAGCGACGCGATAGCGATGCTTGTTAAGGCCGTCGCGGCAAGGCCGGCAGACGATGCTCTGATCATGTCCCTGGCCGAGCTCTACCTCCGCACCGCGGATTTGGGCAAGGCCGAAGACGTTCTCTTGAACCGCCTAAAGGGCGATCCGAAGGATGCCGCCGTTAAGGCGGCGCTGGCGTCCTTTTACCTGAGTACCGGGCGGCTGGCAGATGCTAAGAGAGCCTACGGTGAGCTGAATTCACAGAGACCAACGATTTCGCACCGCTTCTGGGCCTAGCCGAAGTCTCAGCGAAGGAGAAGAACTGGGCGCAGGCGATGGACTTCGTCAGGCGGGCGCGCGCAGCAGGACCAAATCATCCGGCTCCCGGAGTTGCGTTGGTCAATCTGTACGGCTCACAGCAGGATTGGAAGGATGCGACGGCGGCGGCTGCCGAACTCGCCGAGCAATTTCCCACCAGTCCCGAGGCTCTCGATGCCAAAGGGCGCGTGCAGCTCGCATCGGGAGACAAGGAAGGTGCGGTCGCGACGTACAAGCGTCTGCATGAGATCGCCCCTAATTCAACGCCGGTCTTGGCGCGCTACCTGGCGTTGCTCAACTCGGCAAAGGACTTTTCCGAGACACGGTCCGTCCTTGAGGCGGCCCTCGTCCGCGACCCCAAGAATGGCGAGCTAAAGAGCGACCTGATCCGCGTCGAGGCGGAAATCAGCGGTTTGGAGGCGGGCCTAGCAAAGGCGCATTCGCTCGCCCAGGAGGATCCAGATAGCTCTGTTTACGACATGGTTTCAGCGGAACTATTGGAGAAGGGCCGGACGCAACCGCGACGCTGTCGTGTTGCTCGAGAACGCTGTTGCCGCGCGGCCGTCCGAGGACAACCTCGTCGCGGCGCTGTCCCGGCTCTATGCTCGCACGGGCGAACCCGGCAAGGCCGAGACGGTCTTGAATACGCGGTTGAAGACCGAACCAAAAGATTTTCTGATCCGCTCGACACTGGCCTCGCTCTATTTGGCGCAAAATAAATATGATGACGCAATAACCGAGTATACAAGCATCACCGCCGACCGGCCGGGCGATGCCCCAGCGTTGAATAATCTAGCTTGGCTTTATCAGCAGAAGGGCGATCTGGCGAAAGCGCGCGGATTGGCCGAGCGGGCGATGGTTGCCTCTCCGCGCGTGCCGCAGATCGACGATACACTCGGCTGGATCCTGCTGGCTCAAGGCGAGGCGGACAAGGCGCTTACTTATCTGAGCGCCGCCAGCCTGTCGGCTCCCACCAATCCCAATATCCAATATCACTTGGCGGTCGCCCTTCATCGGGTCGGCCGGCAAGCTGATGCTCAGGCGACTCTTGAGAATCTGCTCCGCTCTGGCGTGTCGTTCTCGGACAAGACTGAAGCGGAAAAGCTGTTGCAGGAACTGAAGCGGGGCTGACCTAGCTTCGCTTTGCTAGCGGGCGGCATCGATCTCCTGCAGCAGCCTCCGCAGCTCTCGTGCGAGCCCCGGGGCAGGAGGTTTGCCGCCAGAGGGAACGGCGTCGCCGGGGAAGGTGGTTTCCTCCGCATATTCCGGCCCCGCGCTCAACCGACGTAGTACGGCAGTCAGCTCCTCGACCGCGGCCTGCAGCTCCGGAATTGCCGCTGTAATCGCGTCCCTGTCGTCGTCGACGGGCCGTTGCTGTGCAGCGGTCGAACGCATTGTCGTCCCAATGGCCTCGACCGAGCTTCGCATGGCCGTTTCGAGAGCTTGGTTACTCGCCGACAAGCGACTTACCGCATCGAGCAAGGCGCGATGGCCTCGCTCAAAAGTCGAGGCTAGCTGCTCGGCAAACTGAACGGGGTATTCAGAGATCCTGTCATCCGCTGCTACTCGGTCGCGAGCTGCCTCGAGCAGCGCCACAATGCGGCGTAGAAGTCCGAGTTCAATTTGCTCGGCGGGTGGCTGAGCAATGGTCTCCAGCAATGGCTCCGCCGTGACATCAATCGCAATGCGGCCAAGCAGCGCGAGGAGCAGCAGACCCGCTACGATCAGAATGGCGGCAACCGTTGGGATTACGCCCGTCTGAAATGGCAGCGCGCCGCGGTCTTGCGCGATCCCTAGCCCGACTATGCCGATTAAGACGATCAGCACACTGAAAAAATGGCTGCGGGCCAAGGAAATGTAGTGACGTCGCGTAATCTCGCTCCTCACCTCATCTACAGCAAGAGTGACCGGATAGGTGGCGTCGTCGGTTGCGGTTTCGGCACCCGTCTGCCCCGCTCCCGCCACAAGCTGTCGCCTAAACCAGTTCGGGCCAAGCATTGCGATCCAATCTTGACGAGCGCGCGCCGGCGCAAGCAGGGCGCGCGCGAGATGGTTGCGGATCCGAAGCATGCCGGCTACTAACCCTGTCGTCGTCAACGACATCGCTACGAGGCCATATACGCCAAGGGCGGCTACTGCGAGTGCCGGCAAATGTGGTAGCAGCGCCGTTCCGATTTCGGAGCGCGAAGCGTTTACCACCTCAGGGATCGCCAAGGCTGCCGTTACGACGATTGCGGCGATGGCGCTCGACAAAACTATAGTCCATGGTGGCATCGACGGTCCTTCCCCCGCTGGCCATCGGGCTCTTCCGCTTTCCCCATCGCCGCAGGCGTTTCGTAAGATTTTTTGCTCGAGCTCATTGCCGGTTGGGAGACAAGCGTCCGCGGCCCCGGCCGGACGGCAGCAGCGCCGTGCTCGCTGAGTGACGGCGAAGTGTATCAAACCGGTAGTAAAAATACCGTATCGGCCGTGCTAGATGCGAGCGAAGTTAATATCCGCATCACTCACCGCGGGCCCGAGCCTTCGCCCAGCTGTCGCGCAGCCCCACGGTGCGGTTGAAAACGAGATGGCCCGGCGTGCTGTCGAGGTCGGCGCAGAAATAGCCTTGGCGCTCGAACTGAACCACCTCCCCCGGCGCCGCGGCGGCAAGTGCCGGCTCTACCTGGCTCGCCGTCAAAATTTCGAGTGAATTCGGATTGAGATCGGCAGCAAGATCGCCATCGATACCAGGGTCCGGACGGATGAACAGGGGATTGTAAAGCCGGATTTCGGCCGGGACCGCGTGCGCCGCCGAGACCCAGTGCAAAGTTGCTCTGACCTTACGCCCGTCGGGGGCATTCCCGCCGCGCGTCGCGGGGTCATAGGTGCATATCAGCTCCACCGCCTCGCCGGCAGCATTTTTTACCACTTCGCGGCAAGTGACGAAGTAGCCGTATCGCAGCCTGACCTCCTGCCCCGGGGACAGCCGGAAGAAACCCTTGGACGGGTGTTCCATAAAATCGTCGCGCTCGACATAGAGCTCGCGCCCGAACGGAACGCGGCGGGTCCCCGAAGAGGTGTCCTCGGGATTGTTGACCGCATCCAGCTCCTCGGCGACCCCGACGGGATAATTCTCCAGTACGAGCTTCAACGGGCGCAACACCGCCATCCGGCGCGCGGCGGTCTTGTTGAGGCGCTCGCGGATCGCGTGTTCGAACATTGCGACATCGACGATGCTGTTGGCCCGAGCGACCCCGACCGAGCGGGCAAAATCGCGAATGGCTGAAGCCGGGACACCGCGGCGCCTCAGCGCCGCCAACGTCGGCATCCGCGGATCGTCCCAGCCGCTGACTCGCCCTTGCCGCACCAGCTCCGTCAGGAAACGCTTCGAGAGCACCGTAAAATTCAGATTGAGCCTGGCAAATTCGTATTGCCGCGGCCGCGACGGCACAGGCAGATGCTCGATCAGCCAGTCGTAGAGCGGGCGATGATCCTCGAATTCGAGCGTACACAGCGAATGTGTCACGCCCTCGATCGCATCCGACTGGCCATGCGCAAAGTCATAAGTCGGATAAATGCACCATTTGGTTCTGGTGCGCGGATGCTCCGCATGCAAGATGCGATAGAGTACCGGGTCGCGCAAATTTATGTTCCCGGCGGCCATGTCAATCTTGGCCCGCAGAACCCGCGCGCCATTGGGAAACTCGCCATCCCGCATACGGCGAAACAGATCGAGGTTTTCGGAAATCGCTCTCTCGCGATATGGGCTGTTGCGCCCTGGCTCGGTCAGACTGCCGCGCATCGCCCGCATCTCTTCGGCAGGCGTATCGTCCACATATGCGTTTCCGGTGCGGATCAGGTGCTCCGCCCAGTCATAAAGTTGCTCGAAATAGTCGGACGCGTAGTAAAGGTGCGGCCCCCAGTCGAAGCCGAGCCAGTGTACGTCGCGTTTGATCGAATCTATGTACTCCTGCTCTTCCTTGATCGGATTGGTATCGTCGAAACGCAGGTGGCAGCGGCCGCCATATTCCTGAGCGACCTCGAAATTGAGGCAGATGGCTTTGGCATGGCCGATGTGGAGATAGCCGTTGGGCTCGGGGGGAAAGCGGGTAACTACCACGGCATTGCGCCCGGTCGCGATATCGGTCTCGATGATGTCGCGGATGAAGTCGCGACCCGACTCGGCCGCCCTTTCTTTCATCGTCGCGTTCCGTGCTTCCATCGCCCTGCTTATGTGGCGCACCACTCCGAACTCGCCAAGGTCGCATCAAGCAGCCTCAGACCTCTCTGACCCGTCCGTCGGATCTCGCAGGTAAAGCGCAGCAAGCGGCCCATTTTTGCCCTGGACCGCCTCGGTGAGAGGCTTGCCGAAGGGCTGAGGCCGACGATTGCGGCTTCGATCATCGGCCCGGCCGATGGCCGTCAGGTGCGGGGAGCGCCGAGATGCCGGTGGAAGAAATTGAAGACCTTGTGCCAGCCGTCGACCGCCTGTTCCGTGCGGTAATTCGGGCGATACCAGGCGAAGAAAGCGTGCCCGGCACCATCATAGCGGTGGAACTCGTAATTCTTGCCGTGCTTTTTCAGTTCCGCCTCTGTCTTGTTGACATGTTCGGGGGTCGGGTTTGGGTCTTCGTTACCGAACAAGCCTAAGACTGGGCAACTGATCCCTTCCGTCAAATCGATCGGCGCGACCGGCTGAGCTTTGGTCAGCCGCGACTTGTCGTCGACGACGACATTACCGCCCCAGCAATCGACCGCTCCCTGCACGAGGTGCGACAGCTTGCAGGCCACGAGATAAGCCTGTCTGCCGCCGGAGCAGAAGCCGATCACGCCGACTTTGCCGCTGGCGTGCGGCTGTGAGCGCAGAAAATCGATCGCGCCGGTAACGTCTCCGAGCATCTGCTCGTCCGGAACGCCGCCGCCTTCACGCACCTTGGTGACCACGGCCTCGTCCGCGCCGTCGCCGACCCGAAAATAAAGGCTCGGCGCAATGGCGGCATAGCCGTGGTGGGCGAATTTGCGGGCGACCTCGCACGTCCATTCATCCCAGCCCGGCATGTGATGGATCACGACGACACCCGGATGTGGCCCGGCATTGGTCGGATGCGCGTAATACGCGTCGCCGCGATCGCCGCCATGGCCGCGATAGGTCGCCATTCCCGCCTGTATGTTTCGAAACGCCATATCGACCCTCCCTCCAGAATGCCGGCGGCTCTCTTGGCACCGAACCCCGGCAAAAGCAAGCCGATATCCAAATCCGCTGTTGGTCCTGCCTTGACATTTCTGGCGCGCTGTCCCGACCCTGCTGAAGCGGCTGAGCGGCTAGGAGACATCGTAATGACACGAGCGCTGGGGCGGGTTCGCGTGCTCGATTTCACGACCACGATCGCGGGTCCGCATTGCACCCGGCTGCTCGCCGATCTCGGCGCCGAGGTGATCAAGATCGAGGCGCCCGAGGGCGACATGATGCGCACGCGCCCGCCGCTGCGCAACGGCGCGAGCACCAGCTTCGGCCAACTCAATGCCGGCAAGAAGAGCATCGCGCTCGATCTCAAGACGCCAATGGCCGTCGATGCGGTCCGCCGGCTGGTCGCCACTGCCGACGCGGTTGTCGAGAACTTCCGGCCCGGAGTCATGCACCGCTTCGGCCTTGACTACGAGGCGCTCGCTCCGATCAAGCCCGACCTCGTCTATTGCGCGATTTCGGGCTATGGCCAGACCGGCCCGTCCGCTCAGTTGCCGGCCTACGCGCCGGTCATTCACGCCGCCTCGGGATACGATCTGGCCCACATGGCGTATCAGGGCGAAGAACGCCGGCCGGACTATTGCGGCATCTACATCGCCGACGTGCTGACCGGCACCTATGCGTTCGGCGCGATCATGACCGCGCTCTATGATCGTCAGCTTACCGGCCGCGGGCAGATGATCGACGTATCGATGCTCGAAAGCATGCTGAGCCTCACATTGAGCGAAATCCAGGCCGCGCAGTTCTCATTGCCGCCGCTCGGCCGCCCGATCTTCGGCCCGGTGGCGACAAAGGACGGCTACATCAACCTGTCGATCGCCAGCGAGCGGACATTCCAGAACCTGGCGATCGCGTCCGGCCACCCGCAATGGGTCACCGATCCGCGCTTTGCGCAATACAGCGACAGGCGCGGCAATTGGGGCGAATTGATCGACGAGCTCGAAGAGTGGTCGAAGGAGCGCTCGACGGAGGAGGTGCAGGCGGTGTTCGACCGCCATGGCGTGCCGTCATCGCCCTACCGCACCGTCAAGGAGGCGATGGCCGATCCGCAGCTCGCGCATCGGCAAGCTTTCGCCGAAATAACGGACGCGGGCGGCATATTCCAGGCGCTCAACCCGCCCTTCCGGATGTCTGCGACCCGCGCCGCCGCATCGGCCCGTGTCGCATCGCTCGGCGAGCACACCGCGGAGTTGCTGGCCGAGATCGCCTACGGCCGCGCGCAGATCGCCGCTCTCACCGGAGCCGAAGACCCCTCACCCTGACCCTCGCCCCGCTCTCGCGGGGCGAGGGAACAGCATTCTCCCTCGCTCCGCTTGCGGGGAGAGGGCTGCGGTGAGGGACGGTCACTCCTGACACGCCAGTGGTTCGCGCGTGACGACGACCTCGCCGCCGGCGGTCAGCCGCACCAGATTGACGGTCCCGGCGAGCCCGGGCGAGCCGGAATAGAAGGCTGGCACGACGCCGTTGCCGACGCACATCGGACGATCCCAATGCCCCAGCGCTAGATAATCGGCTCTGGTGGCGGCGATTTCCTCGTCACTGAAGATCCAGGACGGGCGCAGCGGATTGGCGCGGGTTTCCGGCGGCTCGTAATGCCCGTGCGCCATCGCCACCTGCCAGCGCGTCGAGCGCGGCCGTGGGCCGCGCAGCGGCGCCATGTCGAAATAGTCGCGATGCGCGTGCCCCCAGATTTCTAAATCATAGGCAGGGAAACGCACCGCCTCGTCATCCGTCACGCCGAGAATGCTGACATTGGGGATGTGTCCGAGCCCATGGCGGATGAATACCGAATCCGGCAAAGCCGGGTCGTGATTGCCGGGCAAGACGACGATCGGCATCGCCGCTTCGGCGAGAATATGCCCCGCCGCATCCACCACCGCTGCATTCAGCTGATTGCTCTCGAAGGTGTCGCCGGCCAGCAGAACGATGTCGGCCCGGAGCTCTCTGGCCGTGGCCAGCACCGCTTCCAGTCCCGCAGTGCCCCGGCCGTCGTCGATATGAACATCGGAGCTATGGACCAAGACCGGCACGCTTACACCCGCTCGAAATCGGTGCGTTCGGTGACCGGGAGGCGCTGCAGGTAGCGGCGCAGGCAGTCGAGGCCGAGCTCGACGGCGCCGAGGCGCACCCAGTCGCGCCCGCCATAGATGCGCGAGCGGCGGGATTCGACGCGGTCCGCGGCGGCGATCGCCAGATGGATGCTGCCGCCGAAATCGATGCGGTCGGGGCCGTCGTCGACTTCGACGAGCACGGCGAGGGCGTGCGTCGCGCCGGTCTCCTCGCGCGCGGCGCGGGCGACCGCCTCGGCGGTCTCGCGGCTCATTTCGCCCGCGATCAACCTGCCGTCAAGCCCCAATGTCGCGGCGATTTCCGCGGGGTCGCGCGCGACGAGACCGCGGCGAAACACCGTCTCCGCTCCTGGCAGATGTGCGATGCGGCCTGCGATCTGCCCGCCGGTGAAGGTCTCGACGATTGCGAGCGAGCCGCGCTGCACGCTGAGCGCGGCGAGCACGACGCCTTCGAGGCTCTGGTCGTCCTCGGCAATAATGAAATTGCCAAGGCGCCGCCGCACTTCCGCCTGCACCGGCGCGAGCTTCGCCTCGATCTCCGCCATATCGGCGCCGCGCACGGTGAGCTTCGTTTCGATCTGCGGGTAATGCGTGCGGAAGCCGAGCTTGACGGTGCCCTCGGGAACCAATTCCTCGACCCCCGCGAGGAGCTGGTCGACATGCGACTCGCCGAGCCCGTAGGAATGAAAGCGTTTCAGATGGATTGCGGTCGGCGCGCCGCCGCGCGCCAGGAGGCGTGGGATGATCTGCTCTTCGAGCATGCGGCGCAATTCACGCGGCACGCCGGGCGTGAAGAAGAACCGCGCCTTGCCGATGTCGAGCGCAAAGCCGCAGGCGGTGCCGATCGGATTGTCGAGGATCTCGGCGGTCGACGGCAGCATCGCTTGCTTACGATTGTTTTCCGACATGACGCGGTTGCGCCGGCGGAAGAAATCTTCCATGCGTTCTAGCCAGCCCTCATTGAGGACGAGCTCGACGCCGGCGGCGCGCGCCGCGATCTCCTGCGAGAGGTCGTCGACAGTCGGCCCCAGCCCGCCATTGACGATGACCGCATCGGCGCGCTCGCCCGACAACCGAAACGCCGCCAGCAATTCCTCGCGGTCGTCGCCGACAATCGTACCCCAGCTGACCGACAGCCCGAAATCCTCGAGCTTCTGCGCCATATAGCTGAAGTTGGTATTGACGATCTTGCCGGTCAGCACCTCGTCGCCGGTGCAGATGATCTCGATGCGCATACCTGAGCCTTGTTCTGGCGCCACGAACGTGGTAGCACTATACGCTGTCGGCCGGACCGCGAGATAGCGGATCGAGGGAAACGCGCCGATGGCGGTTTCGGTCTACAGCTACACGATCTACCATTCGCCGAACGCCTATCTCGGCACGGTGCTATTGCGCCGCGCGATCGCCGAATTGCCTGGGGTGAAACTGGTGCGGCGCCCGATCTATGTGCCGCGCGACCGCGGTTTGATGATCGCTGAACTGCTCGGCGGCAAGGAAAACCGCAACGCCGGCTCCTACAACCGCGAGGATTGCCGCCGCTGGTCCGAGCGCTTCGCAATCCCGATGTCCTATCCGGACCCGGGCGTCTTCCGCGAGCGCGCCGTGCGCTGGGCGAGCTTGCCGTATGACCGCGAGGAATTACCCGCGCGCGCCTTTTACGCGGCTGATGCAGATAAGCGCGACCTCCTCGACCAGGCCTTGTTCGAGGCAGCCTGGGTCGCAGGCCTCGACGTCAACGAGCCGGCGACGATCGAGTGGGCGGCGAAACGCGCCCGCCTCGATCCCGAGCGTCTGATGACGGAATTGGCCGAACCCGGCCCGGCTGAGGAGGTGAGGACCGCCCTCGCCGATTTCGAGCGACTGCAATGCCCCGGCGTACCCACCGTCGTCGTCAACGGCCAGCGCTTCTTCGGCAAGGACAGAGTCGACTGGGTCGCGGATATTTGCCGGGCAGAAGGCTAGGCTCCGGGTCTTCATTGCAACGGGTTATCGTCGCTGCCGTCTGGATTCTTGCTTTAGCGGGGGCTGTCCAGGAAAATTTTCTCTGCCAGGATAGCTGGATGGCGACTTGTATAAATCGGCCTTAAGTCGTCTTGCGCTGACTTGATCCGCGCATCCACGTCTTGCTTCCGGCGCTCGAAGACTTGGATGGCCGGGCGAGGCCCGGCCAAGACGAAATTAAAGGAACGCTTTCCTTCCTCATCCGGTTGCAAGATTTTCTCCCGACAGCCCTGCGCTTTCTCGGGAATGACGAGGGAGGACTGGCGATGACATGCACGCGCCCGGCGATCCGGTAAAGCCCGACAGGCGCCTCTCCTTCGGGCCGGGATTACCGGAAGAACACGATTAGTCCTCGAACACTGACTTTCACCGGATCGTCGCTGTTCGAGTCGGTCAACCTGATCGTGCAGGAAAGAGTGGTGGGCCCCGCGAACCCGACACTGATCTCGAACTCTCCCAAGGGCCGCTCGGTCAGGTGAACTCCGCCATCCGTCACGAACGCACCCAGAACTGTGCTCAAACAGACAAACGCCCCCGCCCCCCTGGGAGGCGTGAACGACGCCGTTTGCGTCGTCGGTCGTCCGGGCAGCAGGTTGTTAGGACCGCCCTCATTGAAGAAATCGAACGAGAATCCGCTGACCCCGACGACTGCGCT